>CENZ01174474.1_pt1 | contig 18323 bp, 14 predicted proteins | sample 361341 | NCBI WGS metagenome assembly CENZ01 (sample SAMEA2619782, study PRJEB7988) | marine metagenome | biome: marine biome (ENVO:00000447); feature: deep chlorophyll maximum layer (ENVO:xxxxxxxx); material: "saline water (ENVO:00002010), including plankton (ENVO:xxxxxxxx)" | depth 50 m
TCCATTGGCCCAGGTCTTAATGTCAGCTCGCCTGCAACGGACCAGCTGTCACTATTCACTCGATATTGCTCGATCTGGATCCTGTTAACTGGAAGTGAGCGAACTTGATTCAATAGATCGATAGGATTAGTAGCGGGTTCGGACTCTTCATTAATCGCGAGATCAATATCAAGCGCGTCGAGATGAATTTCGTCCACACTGACAGCAAAACCTTCTTCAGATTTGAAGCTGATCAGCAGATTTTCTCCTCGGAGCACGACACCGCTAGCCTCGAACTCAGCCTCAGACGCGGTGAATTGTTCAAATCCTATGCGTGGATCGTCCAATCTCAGCAACGACACGCCCTGACTGGCTAGCGCGAAGGTCAGCAGCGGTCGCACGGCTATGCCTGGTGAGGCGATGAGCACAATCGCAGCAATCAGCAATAACAGGACGGGCGTCAACAGCAGTAGATGGGGGCGCTTCATGATCTTTAGGTTGGGGTCTGCATCATCTTCCAGTCACTATATCGATAATTGAGTCACCCTCGATACCCTGAAGCGGTGGCCAGAGTCTTAGGGATTGCGACCAGCTTAGGTCAGGTAGGCGTTTGATTATTGTTGATCAGGATTATTTTCACTAATGCACAATTTGAGTGCGTATTTTCAGTTTTGGGTCAATTTCTGTTCAAAATTTACTGGAATGAGCCTCTGAAACCGGCGCTTTTAGGCGATGCCAGAGTTGGCACAGTCCATGCAATAGATCAGTTATACAGGGAGCCGCACCGTGGACTTGACTCTCTCCCTTGAGCCATGGTGCACCTCTAATTTGTTCCTGTATTTTGGGCATTTTGGCTCGCATCGCTTAGGTGATGCGAGCCTTTTTTTGTGCGGCTCATTGAGCTACAGTTTTACATCGTGTGGTCGGAATCGGAGGCATCGCGGAGCGTCTCCAGGTTCACGCCGCAGAATGACTTGTTTTCTTTCATGACCACATAAGAATTGATGGTGACCTGGTAGCGGCTGTTGCCAACCAACTGATCGTTGATTTCGACATAGCGGTTCATGTCCGGGCAGATGATTCGCAGCAAGAAATCCGATTCACCGCTGACGGTATAGCACTCCACCACCTCAGGAATAGATTCAATGAGTGCCTCAAAGGCATTGAATTCCTCTTGGGTATGATTCTTGAGCGAGACGGTTGCCAGGCACATGATATGCCTCGCGATACTGCCCAGATTCAAGTGTGCGTGGTAGGAACCAATGACGCCTTCCTGCTCCAGGCGACGTACCCGCTGCAGGCATGAGCTTGGAGACAGATTAACTTGTTCGGCGAGTTTCTGGTTGGTTATGCGGCCATCGTGCTGCAGGATCTCCAGAATTCGTAGATCGATCTTGTCCAGTTTTGAGCTTTTCATTGCGCTGTCTTGTGGGGCTGGTTCACAGGGCTGGCTTGTCTGGCCTGTGTATGTGAATTATCGGATCAGCTTGCGGTTCAGGCCCGTATTCGCTGCCTTTCTGCAAGCAAGTGACTAAACCCGAATTTTATTCGGTTTCGTGGTCGATTGAAAACAGCTTATTTATCAATTGCTAAAAACACCATAACTCTTTTGGTGGGGGGTTTGATAGGCTATGTCGTACAGAAAATTCGTTGGAGGTCGTTGTGACGCAAGCTGCTAAACAGACTGATTCAAATGCCAGACAAGAATTCAATAATCGCGATGCCTTGTGGCCGAACTATAGCCCACCTCAGGACCTGATTTTTACGCACGGACGTGGCACCGAGCTGTATACCGATTCGGGCGAAACTTACCTGGACTTCCTGAGTGGGATCGCCGTCACGGCCTTCGGCCACGCCCATCCTCACCTCGTTAAGGCACTGTCCGAGCAATCAGAGAAAATCTGGCATCTATCGAATGTGTTTCGCATTCCTGAGGCCGAAAAGCTCGCTCAGCGTCTGGCCGAGAATACCTTCGCCGACCGAATTTTCTTCGCCAATTCTGGCACTGAGGCCATTGAAGCCAGTATTAAAGCGGTGCGTGGTTATCAGGCCGCGATCGGCAAACCTGAACGCCATCGTCTCATTGGTTTTAGCGACAGTTTCCATGGTCGCACCATTGCTGCTGTGGCAGCGTCCGGCAATCCGGGTTATGTGCAAAATTTTGCACCGACGGATCATGGCTTTGATCACGTGCCCTGGGGAGACATGGATGCATTGGATGGAGTCATCACGGACCATACCGCCGGCATCATTATCGAAACTGTGCAGGGTGAGGGCGGAATTCGGCCTCTAACCCCCGCGATACTGAAGCACTTGCGGGAAGTGTGTGATGCCAACGGTCTGTTGTTGGTGTTGGACGAAGTGCAGTGTGGTGTGGGTCGCACGGGCAAGCTGTTCGCCCATGAAAATTTTGGTATTGATCCTGATGTACTGGCTTCGGCAAAAGGCTTAGGTGGCGGCTTTCCTATCGGTGCCTGCCTAGTCTCGGAAAAGGTGGGTCAGCATATGGTGGTGGGTACCCATGGGAGCACATTCGGAGGTAATCCTCTGGCTGCAACAGTGGGCAACGCGGTATTGGATTTGGTGCTGGAACCCGGGCTGCTTGAGCATGTCCAGAAGCAGGGGAAGACCCTGCGTAAAGGGCTGGAAAAAATGACTGCAGATTATCCCAGCGTTGTTTCGAAGGTGACTGGTATGGGCCTCATGATCGGGGTGAAGTGCGAAGTGCCTAATGTGGAATTGATGAAAGAGTTGCGCGACAACAAGCTGCTGGTGGGTAGGGCAGGAGACAATATGATTCGCTTGCTGCCACCCCTCAACGTTTCTGATAAGCATGTGGAGCAGGCGCTGGCGATTATTGCCGAAGCTGTTGCCGGTCGGGCCAGCTAACGGTGATTGCCGCAGATTCATTCAGTTGGTCAATACGCCAACCCAGGCTTGATCTACGTTTGATATCGTCGTCGAAAAAATTCGAATCCTATGGCTTTCCAAAAAGCCTCGTAGCCGACGGTGAGCATTTGAACGATGTAAAGGAGACTGCCTGATGTTAATCCGCAGCGCGCGGGCGAGCGATCTGAATCAGCTGTTACAGCTTTCAGCAGTATTGCCGCTGGGCATGACCTCCATGCCATTCGATAAGTCCACCTGGGAGAAGAAGCTGGCGGTGATCGAGGAGAGTCTCATGGATTCTCCGAATCCGGATGTTGAGCGAGTCTATTTGCTGGTCATGGAAGATACCGACTCGGGGCGTATCGTCGGTACGGCCGGGGTCGTGGCGGGGGTTGGGCTAACCCACCCGTTCTACAATTATAAATTGAGCAAGGATGTTAAGGTCTCGGAAGCGCTGGACATCCGCAGAACCAGTAACCTGCTCAACCTGGTTAATGATTTCACCGGTGAAACTGAGCTGATCTCGCTATTTCTGTTGCCTGAATTTCGATCCAGGTATGCCGGGCAATTTCTCTCTCGCTGTCGTTACGTGTTCATGAGCGATTTTCCAGAGCGCTTCAGTGATGTGGTGTTTGCAGAGATTCGGGGATATCTCGACGAATCAGAAAAATCGCCGTTCTGGGAACACCTGGGCAAGAAATTTTTCAATCTGCCTTTTGCCAAAGCCGATTTCATCAGCGCAGTGAACGGGTCGCAGTTTATTTCTGATCTTATGCCAAGGTTTCCGGTGTATCTGGAACTCTTGCCTGAGGAGGCTGTGTCAGTTATTGGCAAACCTCACGATGAGGCGGCACCCGCGAAGCGACTGCTGGAGAGAGAAGGGTTCACGTTTAATGGCACCATCGATATTTTCGATGCGGGACCGGTGATGGAATGTCGGCGTGAAAATATCGCGTCGATGACTAATAGCCGTGAGGCGAAAGTCGCTGCCATCACCGATGCGGCGCTGACGGAAAAAGATGCTGATGCGCTTTGTATTGTCAGCAATGGCGAGCTTGCGAATTATCGACTCACGCTGACACCGGTGAAGCTGCAGTCTGATGATGAGGTTATTCTGCCGGAATCGGCAGCGAAACTGATTGAAGTGGAAGCGGGCAGCCGCGTTCGTATCCTGGAAATAATGGCGGGTAGCAATGGAAAATAAGCAGCAACATTTTATCGGTGGTCAATGGCTTCAGGCCGGGACACACCAGTTCAACTCCACCAGCCCAGTGTCCGGTGAATTGCTGTGGCAAGGTCTCGCCGCGGGAGCCAATGAGGTTTCCCAGGCTGTAGCTGCTGCGCGAGAAACGTTCGACAGTTGGAGCCTGCTCAGTTATGAAGAGCGTCAGGCCCATGTCAAACGGTTCGTTGAAGTAATTGAATCTCGACGTGACGAATTGGCTGAGATTATTCACGAGGAAACCGGTAAGCCGCTGTGGGAAAGTAAAACCGAGATTGGCACCATGATTGCCAAGGCGGCGGTGTCCGAAAAGGCTTATGCGGAACGTACCGGGCATCGCGATTCCGAGGCTAATGGCGTCCAGTTAGCTTTAACCCACCGCCCAATCGGAGTGTTTGTGGTGTTAGGGCCTTACAACTTCCCTGGGCATTTGCCTAACGGGCACATCATTCCCGCTTTGCTCGCGGGGAACACGATAGTCTTCAAACCCTCGGAGCTGACGGCCTTGTTTGGTGAGCGCATGGTGGCTTGCTGGGAAGAGGCCGGCCTGCCGGCTGGCGTTGTTAACCTGGTTCAGGGTGAGGCTGAAACCGGTCAGCTGCTTGCGGCTGCTGATGATATCGATGGCCTGCTATTCACTGGTAGTTCCAAAACCGGTCACGCCATCCACAAAGCCTTCGGTGGTCATCCAGAGAAAATGCTGGCTTTGGAAATGGGTGGCAATAATCCGCTCATAGTCGATGCGGTGGCAGATGTCCCTGCTGCTGTTTATACCATTATCCAATCGGCGTTTATCTCCGCCGGTCAGCGCTGTACCTGTGCGCGCCGACTTATTCTGCTCAAATCAGCCGAGAACGAGGAGTTGCTCTCCACTCTGGTTGCCGCGACGGAAAAAATCAAAGTGGGCTTCGATGACAATTGCTTCATGGGGCCAGTTGTCTCTAATACGGCTGCGAACAATGTGATGGCTTTTGCTGACGGACTCAAGCAGGCTGGCGCAAAAACCTTGAAGCCGGTAGAAAGGCCGTACGGGGATCAGGCAATTGTGTTGCCAGGAATTATCGACGTGACGGACATGAGTGAGCGCAACGATGAAGAATGTTTCGGGCCACTGTTGCAGGTAGAGTGGGTTGACTCCCTGCAAGAAGGGATCAAGGCTGCCAACAACTCTCGCTATGGATTATCAGCCGGTCTGCTGAGTGATAGAGATGCATCCTGGCAAGAATTCATTCGCCTGATTCGTGCGGGTATCGTTAACCTGAATCGTCCCCTCACAGGCGCCAGCGGCGCTGCGCCATTTGGTGGCGTCGGTGCCAGCGGTAATTATCGCCCGGGCGCCTATTATGCGGCGGATTACTGTGCCTATCCCATGGCCAGCATGCACAGCGACACTGTTGCACTGCCCGCCACGCTGGCGCTAGGGATCGAGCTGTAGTCATGCCGGGTATCAAAGCGTGGGAAGTAAACTTTGACGGTATCGTGGGTCCCACCCACAACTACGCTGGTCTTTCTTTTGGTAACGTAGCGTCTTCCAGTCATGGTGGTCAGAGTTCTTCGCCGCGCCAGGCGGCATTGCAGGGGCTGGGAAAAGCCTGGGCTTTGACTCAGATGGGTTTAAAGCAGGGGATTATTCCTCCGCAGGAAAGACCCCATATTCCTACCTTGCGAAATCTGGGTTTCAGCGGTTCGGAAACAGAAGTATTAGGACAGGTCGCAAAGGAATCTCCTCAGCTGCTGGCGGCAACCAGCTCGGCGTCCTGTATGTGGGTGGCAAACGCAGCCACGATCTCACCTTTCGCCGATACGCGCGACGGCAAGACCCATATGACGCCGGCCAATCTCAGCTCAATGTTCCACCGCTCGATTGAGCCGTCAACAACCAGTCGGGTTTTGCAGGTAATGTTCAACCAAGACAGCTTTGTCCATCACGCGCCGCTGCCGGCTGGTCCCAGCTTCTCTGATGAGGGAGCGGCAAATCATACGCGCTTCTGTAATAAATATGGCGAGCCGGGTGTCGCGCTATTTGTTTATGGTGATGATTTGGTAGACAAGGAAGCGGTGCCTAAAAAATTTCCTGCGCGCCAGACTCTACCAGCCTGCAAGGCTATTGCCCGGAGTCATGGTCTGAGCCATGAGAAGGTGGTGTATGCCCGTCAGAATCCCGCGGCTATCGATGCGGGTGTATTTCATAACGACGTGATCGCCGTGGGCAATCAGGGGTTACTTTTTCATCACGAATTGGCTTTCGCCAAGCGGGATGAAGTTTATTCCCAGTTAGATGCTGCGATGGGAAGAGCGCTGGACTACATAGAGGTACCGAGCACGAAGGTGTCATTGAGTGACGCTGTAAGATCTTACCTGTTCAACTCACAACTGCTGTCAGTGCCGGGCAAGTCGGGCGCAACGCTGATCGTGCCTGGCGAATGCGAAGAAGTCGCGGCCGTGCATGAGTATCTGCAGTGGCTGGAAAGTGAGAGTGCGCTGATCAACGAGGTCTGCTACTTCAACTTGCGCCAGAGCATGAATAATGGCGGCGGTCCTGCCTGCTTACGCTTGCGAGTGGTTATGAGCGAAGATCAAATAGCCAATACTGCGTCTCGAATTCTGCTGGATGAGGCGCTTTACTCAGAGCTGCGCACCTGGGTTGAACGCAATTATCGGGATAGTCTGGCGGCTGCCGACCTGCAGGACCCAGCGCTGCTCAGCGAATGCCGCACAGCGCTGGATGAGTTGACGCAGCTGCTAAAAATAGGCAGCGTTTACGATTTTCAGCTGTAAAGGCGTGTAGCTGGCTGCGCTTGCAGAAAACTAGCGCTGCTCCAGCTGACTCGCTTCCATCATCACGTGAAATATCACGTTCTGCTCCATGACACCACGGACCAGATCAGAGCCTGGGCCAATGGCATAGATAGCCACATCTTCACCGCCATGGGTTTCTGCTCCCATCGGGACTGTCACCTCAGAGTGAAAACCTGGGTGGGTAGTGTCGATATCGCTCAGGTCAGCACGGCGTGAAAAGTTGATCTCTTCACGAGTAATCGCATCGGCTGTATTTGCCCCCGGCAGAAAATGAAACCCGGGTCCGTTTGTGTAGCCCAGCGTCGTGTAGGGCAGATCATCTGCCGCCAGGCTCGGAGTGGATCGAGGTTCGCCATTGTTTTCGTTACCGACAGACTTGCCCAGAATCGGATTACCGCGGGTGGCATAACCGGCGATGGTAAACACGTGACTGTGATCGGCGGTCACGATGATGAGGGTGTCACTGAGATCTACCTTCTCCAGCGTCGTGCTGACAGCCCGAGACAATTCAATAGTATCCAGCAGCGCCCGCTGCGGATTGATCGCGTGATGGGCATGATCAATGCGACCTGACTCCACCTGAAGAAAATAGCCGTTCTCATTGCGACTGAGTATATCGATTGCCTTGGCGGTCATTTCGCTAAGGCTTGGCTCACCGGCTTCATCCACCGGTCGGTCGTGGTCATACTGCATATGGGACGGCTCAAACAGCCCCAGAAGATGATCGGTATCGGCCGGGTCAATGGCATTAAACTGGTCACGATTCCAGACAAAATGGCTATTAGCGGCGGCAGCGGTCCACTCTGCGGTCAGGTCTCGACCATCGGCACGCGCACCATTTCTGCCGTACTCCGGGTCTGCCATAGACTGCGGGATAAAGCTGCGTCGTCCTCCACCCATGGCAACTTCGATGCCGTCACTGTCCGGGTTGTTAGCAGTAAATTCGATAAGCTGACGGGCTATGTCGGGACATCCTCCGGCGTTGACTACCATGTCACTGTCGCCATCGTCCTCATAGTTTCGTTCCATACTATGGGCATAGTTGGCCGCTGGCGTGGCGTGGGTGATGCGCGCAGTTGTCACTACCCCAGTTGCCAGTCCGCGCATTTCCGCTCGCTCGAGAAAGGTCAGCAGATGGTTACCGGCCTGACTCCCGCAGTCGCCCCTGATTACATTCTGGTTAACACTGATGACGCCGGCCTTGGTCTTAATGCCGGTAGACATGGCGGTCATGGTGCCGGCGGAATCGGCAATCTGCTGGTTGGTGTTGTAGGTTTTGGATAGGGCAACATTGGGGAAGTTTTCAAAACTCAGGGCATTCTCTTCGCCCGTCTCGCCTCGTAGCTGACCGTCAAGAATGCGCGCCGCGGTAACCGTTGAGATACCCATGCCGTCACCGACAAACAGGATGACATTGCGAGCCATGCCGTTGCTGCTGGCTCGCAAGGCAAGGTTACGTGCTACTGTTGCCTGCCCCTCGTCATACCAGGTCTCTGGGGACTCCTGCGCGCTGACGCAGGAAAACAGCAGTGAAGTGGCTAGTGGCAACATGAGGAACGGCAGAGAATTAAGTGCGCAGCTGCGTTGGGTGCCCGACCTTGAACTTGTTATTGCGACGCGATTTGCCGCTGTCGCTTTTTCTGTAGTTGATTCTGCGATTGATCCAGTCATTGATGCTGTCATTGATCCTACCTGAGTGATGTGAACCTGATATGATGCGAATGCCATGTTACAGGAAAATGAAGCTCATCCTATAGCGGGATATCCGCTGGATTGAGCCCGTTATTGAGAGCCCTTATGCATATCGTCATTACTTACTGCACCGCCTGAAACTACAGGCCGAAGGCGGACCGTGTGTCCGCAGAAATAAGTGAAGCTGGTGCCCAAGAAGTCAACCTGGTTGGAGGTAGCGGCGGCATATTTGACGTGACAGTCGATGGCCGTGAAGTGTTCTCCAAATTCAAGCTTAATCGCTTTCCAGAGCCTGGAGAGATCTCGCGATTGCTCTTTGAATCAGAATGACAAAACCCTAAATAATTGCGCATACAGACTGCTGCGGGACTCGGCGGAAACCCATTTTGACTACCAGAATTATCGCAATCACCGGCGCTTCCGCGTCTGGAAAAACCCATTTTGCCCATGCCTTACGACAGCATTTGCAGGATCAATTCTCACATCTGTCAGTGGGTCTGGTTGCCGAGGATTCCTATTATCATAAGCTGGATCATCTGCCCCTAGCGCAGCGCGAGCAGGTTAACTACGATCACCCGGATGCCCTGGAACATGATTTGCTCCTGCATCATCTGCAGGAACTCAAGGCGGGCAGACGGATAGAAGTACCAACCTACGATTACACTGTGCACACGCGGGCGCCGCAAAGTCAGCTGCTGGAGCCTGTCCAGCTGTTGATCCTGGAAGGCATTCTATTGCTGAGTCATAATGGCCTGCGCCGGCACTTTGATTTAAGTCTCTATGTGGAGACGCCGCTACAGGTTTGCCTGGCCCGGCGCATGCAGCGCGATGTCGAGGAGAGAGGGCGCAGTAGAGAGTCGGTGACCGCGCAATTCGAAGAAACCGTCAGGCCCATGTTTCATCAGTTTATAGAGCCCACCAGGGCCCACGCACATCTCACTATTTCCGGGGAACAGGAATCGAGTGCTGTAGTGACCCAGGTGCAGGAAGAGTTACTGCGCAGAGGCCACCTCGCACCGTAAGTCAAAAACTAAGTACAACCATAAGGAAGAATAACCCAATGCAATCCTTGGTCAGCCTGTTGGGCATTGCAACACTCTTTGGCATCGCCTATCTGCTGTCTGCCCGACGCCAACACGTGAACTGGCGCACCGTAGGCTTCGCCCTGCTGCTGCAGTTTGTGCTGGGGGGCATCGCGCTGTACTTCCCGCTGGGGGTAGCCATTCTGCAAATGGTCTCTAACGCCGTATCCAGCGTGCTTAACAATGCCCAGGACGGCATCGATTTTGTCTTTGGCAGCATTGGCACTTTTGAGATGGGCTTCATCTTTGCCTTTCACGTGCTGCCCGTGATTGTATTTTTCTCGTCCCTGGTTTCTGTGTTGTATCACCTGGGCATCATGGGCTGGCTGATCCGCTTTATTGGAGGTGGGCTACAGCGCCTGCTGAAAACAAGCCAGGCTGAATCGATGTCCGCTACGGCGAATATTTTCGTAGGGCAGACTGAAGCGCCACTTATTGTGCGTCCCTACATCGCGAGCATGACCCGCTCGGAACTGTTCGCCATCATGGTGGGCGGTATGTCTACGGTGGCGGGTTCAGTGCTCGCTGGTTATGTGCTGCTTGGCGTCGAGATTCAATACCTGCTTGCTGCCAGCTTCATGGCGGCCCCAGGTGGGTTCCTGATGGCCAAACTCCTGATGCCCGAGTCTGAGCAATTCAAGAATGAGGACGGGGAATTTAAGCTGGAGTTTGAAGCCCATGTAAATGTTATCGATGCTGCTGCATCGGGTGCCAGCAGTGGCATGACTCTGGCGCTCAATGTTGGCGCCATGGTGCTGGCCTTTGTGGGCTTGATTGCGCTGGTGAATACCCTGCTGGGCTCAATCGGCGGCATGTTTGGCTTCGAGTCCCTGTCGCTGCAGTTGCTGTTGGGCTATGCCTTCCAGCCACTGGCGTTTATTGTGGGCGTGCCCTGGGAAGAGACGCGGTTGGCGGGTAGCCTCATTGGCCAGAAGCTGGTGTTCAACGAATTCGTGGCCTTTGTTGCCTTCACCGATCAAATGGCATTGATGAGCGAGCGCGCCCAGGCGGTGGTGACTTTTGCCCTGTGTGGCTTTGCCAATTTCTCTTCCATCGGCATTGTGCTGGGGGGTATCGGCATGATGGCACCGGATCGGCGCAAGGATATTGCCGAGTTGGGGCTGCGTGCGGTGTTCGCCGGATTCATGGCAAACCTGATGAGTGCCGCGATTGCGGGCTTCTTTCTTTCTCTAGGTTAAGACCTGTTCGCGCTGGCTTAAACCCTGCTACCGCCAGCTTAGATTCTCACTCAGGATTTGGTCAGACCGATTTCCACGAGGCGTTGATCGAGGAACTCCCCGGCGGTAATCGGTGGATACTTGGAGCCGCCAGGTCCCGCGCACTTCGGCAGGCAGTTAAGGCTGGCATTGCTGTGGGGATGGAGGAAGAAGGGCATGGAGTAACGTGAGCGCTCCTGATTAGCCGGGTTAACCACGCGATGCACAGTCGAGGGCAGCACGTCATTGGTGAGTCGCGACATCATGTCCCCAGTATCCAGTACGATTTCATCCTCATTACTTTCCACCGGCATCCAGTTACCGTCCTTGTCCAATAGCTCAAGGCCGGAATCTGTTGCGCCCACCAACAGGGTGAGCAGATTAATATCGGCATGGGCCGCTGCGCGCATGGCATTTTTGGTATCCAGATTCTTGAGCGCTGGATAGTGCAGCAACCGACAGATGGAATTGCCATCAGTGACCATGGCGCGAAAGAAATTCTTCTCCAGGCCCATAACCTCACCCAATGCTTCCAGTACAGTTTTTCCTAACGACTCCAGGTCGTGATAGAAACCTTTGAAGAACTCCTCAAACTCCGGGATCTCTTCAGGCCAGACGTTCTCGGGATATTCCCTGAAGTAGTCGCTTGCCGGCGTTAGATCCTGACCAACGTGCCAGAACTCTTTCAGATCTGCGTGGGGATTGCCCCTGGCATTCTCCCGACCAAAGGCGACATAACCACGGCGGCCGCCCTCACCACTGTCATATTTGAGTTTGGTTTCCAGCGGCAGGTTGAATAATTCCTGCAGCAGGGCATAGGCGCGGTCCAGCTTGTTGCGGTTGATCTTGTGGTCTCGCAGTACCACAAAACCATACTCTTTCAGGCCGGTATACAGCTCGCTTAGAAATTCGTCTCGATTGCTTTCGAGATCTTTCATGTTAAGCCGTTTTATTTCGTTCGCCATATCTACTGCTCAATCCTGCTGTACTTTTCTACTGTAATTAGGGTAATTCACGGGCCGAATATTATCTACTTAGCGGGGCCCCGAGTCATGTTTTCTCGGGCTTTTCTGTTGGATTCTATACCGGATCCTGCGCCTGGCTTTCCCGCAAATGGTGCCGCGAATCCACGGGCTTCATCAGGGCATTGCTGACCAGTGCCAGACCGAGCAATGCCGCCATTAGCACCATGGTTGAGTTGTACAGACTGCTGGTGGGATCGGTAGTGCCTTCCGGCACAATCTCCATGAGCCTGGCAATGGTGACCGAGTTTTGCGCCACCAGTTCATCAAGTTGCGACAGGGGAGCGCCGAAGTGTTCGGCGAAGCGCGCGGGGTCGATGGTGCTGGCCAGGTCGTTGATGGCATTGGTCACCGAATTCTGCCGCAGCGAAGTGATGGCTAATGGACCCAACACGCCGGCAGTGCTCCAGGCAGTGAGCAGGCGGCCATGGATGCCCCCCACGTAGCGGGTACCAAATATATCAGCTAGGTAGGCCGGTATGGTGGCGAAACCGCCGCCATACATGGTGAAAATAATCATGGTGGCGGCATAGAAATACACCAGCCAAACTACCGAGGGATTGGCGCTGACTTGCTGAGCGCTCCAGGGTATCGACAGGTACAGTACGATGCCTAGCACGAAGAATATCCAGTAGGTGTTGCGGCGCCCAATGTAGTCTGAGGCGCTGGCCCAGATGAAGCGGCCGACCATATTGAAGGCGCTGATCATTACCACGTAGGTTGCGGCGAAGGCGGTGTCAACGACCTGGGGTAGAGTGGTGCCAAATATCTCGGTGATCATGGTGCGGGCGACGCCAAGGACGCCAATTCCCGCGGTGACGTTCAGGCATAACACGATCCAGAGTTGATAAAACTGTGGGGTCTTCAGGGCCTGGTCGATGTCCACATTGGCACTGGTAATAAGCTCGCCGCGTGAGTCTGCGTCGGGCTCCTGCCATCCCGCAGGTTTCCAGTCCGGGCCCGGCAGGCGATAGGAGAATGCCGCCACCAGCATCACCAGCAGGTAGATAACACCGATGACCAGGAAGGCTTCGGCCACACCCGCGGCGCCGGTATCGACAAGGTAAATTCCCTCGGGTCCAGGCAGCATCATGTCTCGCGCTTCGGCGGCACCTACCACCACTACTTCGCGCAGTTCGCCGCTGACTTCGGTAAAGCGCCGGCCGGCTTCGGTGACGAGTTCGACCTGGGACTGCGTGCCCAGGTATTCCGGCGCGCGATAGAACAGTCGAATGAAGTACTCCTTCATCGGAGCGCCGATCATGGCGCCGCCACCAAAACCCATGATTGCCATGCCGGCCGCCATGCCGCGCCGATCCGGAAACCAGCGAATCAGCGTGCTAACCGGTGAGACATAGCCTAAGCCCAGGCCACAGCCACCGATCACGCCATAGCCAAGATACAGCAACCAGAGTTGATGGGTCATGATGCCAAGGGCACCTACCAGGTAGCCGCCACCCCAACAGCAGGCTGATACTACGCCAACCTTGCGCGGTCCGACTTCTTCCAGCCACTTGCCAGCGAAGGCGGCTGCCAGGCCCAGGAACACGATGGCCACGGTAAACACCCAAACCACTGCACTCAGACTCCAGTCGTCGGCTGCGCTGGTGACGACACCGTGGACTCGAGTCAGGGAAGGGTTGTAGATACTCCAGGCGTAAACTGAGCCGATGCAGAGATGAATTGCAATGGAGGCGAGGGGAACACGCCAGCGGTTGTAGTCAGGCGGCGCGATAATACGCTCTTTCGCCAGCAGTCCGGCCATGGTCAGACTTCCTCGTGCCTGGGGCACTGTTATTTTTTACGCAAAGGGCACTGCGCTATTTAGTGTTGCGCTAAGCTATCTTATTCGGGATTGGCTGTAAAAGATTTTACGGCGCAGCAGCACCCGTTCACAGGTAGTCCTGCGAGGCGACACTGTAATCGTGTGAGGTGGTTTAAATCTACTTTTCCATGAGGAAGTGATGTATCACCATCCCCGCCAGCATGGCGCCGCAGAACAGAATGACATTGGTATTGAGGCTAACCAAAGCCGCCAGGGCTGGACCAGGGCAATAGCCGCCAATGCCCCAGCCGACGCCAAAGAGCGCTGCGCCAGTAATCAGTTTGCCATCCAGGTCATTGCGGGTAGGCAAGAAAAACTGCTTGGTCAAAAGTGGCTGCTTCTGCTTGAGGATGAAATGAAAGCTGGGAACACTTACACCCAGGCCCGCCACCATCACCAGAATCAAGCTAGGGTCCCAGTCGCCGGCGATATCCAGAAACCCGACTACTTTTGCTGGATTGGTCATACCAGAAATCGCCAGACCTAGACCAAACAGGAAGCCTGAGGTGGCGATGGCCACGAAGGCTGAAATTGGGGGCTATCTGCTCTGATATTTTCTTTATACATGGCGCTCCAGATAAACTGTAATGAATCCTGCCAGCATAAACGTGCCAGTTGCCACAAATGAAGGCTGGGAGAATCTGGCGATGCCGCAAATGCCGTGACCGCTGGTGCAGCCGCTGCCCATGCGGGTGCCAAAACCAACCAGAAGTCCAGCTATTACGGTCATTAAGGGTGATGCCTGGGTAATCACTTCCAGACCTCCGCTGGCGATGGCGGAGACTGCGCCGCCGAGCAGCAATCCAGCAATGAACAGCAGGCGCCACAGCGTACCCTGTTGTTTGGGGAACATGGCGCCAGACAAAATGCCGCTGATACCGGCAATACGGCCGTTGGTCCAAAGCGTCAGCATGGCCCCAGTGCCGATCAAAAGCCCGCCCATGATTGCTGAAATAGGTGTGAAGTTTTCCATCTTGTTAGATGTTTATCCTGTATTTAACGAAATTCCCGTGGGCTCATAATCAAAAGACTACATAATCTTCCGCTTTTTCTCGGCAGTTGACTATTCGCTCTGAAAACTCAGGCGCGGCCAAGATCTCACGAGTGTTTTAGTTTAAAGGCTGGCGCAGATGAAGTGATGACATAGCGCAAAAACTTCACGGCAGCCCCGTGGACTGCCGCATGAGTTGCTACTGGATATCGCTCTGGTCGATAAAACCGTCCGCATTGGGCATACGAACCTGTGGCAGGGTTTCTGCATTTAGAACTTCGTTCTCACCCACCAGCCCATTGAGGTACAGCACATAGGCCGCCACCTGATACGCCTCTTCGTCATTGAGGGACTTGGGTGCATCCGCCGGCATGGCGCGGCGGATAAAGTCAAACACTGTGCTGGCATAGGGCCAGTAACTACCAACAGTACGCAGCGGCGACTCTTCGGACTGCATGTCGCCACCAACGATGATGGTCGCGGCAGAGTTGCCCTCGCCGTTGAGGCCGTGGCAGGCCGCGCAGCGGCTCTCGAATATGGCCTTGCCTTGAGCCGCTGTGCCGCTGCCAGAGGGAAAGCCGGCGCCGGAAGGTTCAGCGATGAGGTCGAATCCTGCCAGGTCGGCCTCGGATACGGGCGTGCCAAGTCGCACAGATTCCTGAGCTGAGCTAACAAAGACGGCCGAGCAGAAACCAGCGAGTGCCAAAGCGCTAATCAGTTTTCTAGACGTATACATTAGTCACCTCGCCGCTTGGGCTCACTCCCCAGCTTTGGATGCAGGGGTTGTGATACCGGTTGATCGTCCCTTTGGCCGCGATTACGGCTTCCCGGGTAGGCTGCACATTGCCGGTGCTGTCGGTGGCGCGACTCTGCAGTACGGCAGGGCTGCCGTCCCACTGCCAGGGAATGCTGAAGCGAGTTAGGGCTTTGTCCAGTTGTTGGCTGTCGATAAGCGCGTCGGCCCAGGTGCTGCCGCCGTCGGCGCTCACTTCAACGCGGCGAATGCTGCCGCTGCCGGACCAGGCAATACCGTTTACTCGATACACACCATTGCGGGCTACGGTCATCTGGCCAGAAGGTGAAGTAATCAGTGATTTTACGTCCATGGGAAAGGTGAATTGCAGGCTCTTGCGATCCGGCATGGTGTCTGTGTACTTGCTGGTTTCATCGCGAAACTGTGCGGGTTCACGGGTCACCTTAATTTGGGTCAACCATTTCACGCTGGTATTACCTTCCCAGCCCGGGTTAAACAGGCGCATGGGGTAGCCCTGCTCGGGCCGAACCGGTTCCCCATTCTGAAACAGCGCGAGCATGGAATCATCCATGGCTTTGTTCAATGGCACCGAGCGACCCATGCTGGCGGCGTCGGCACCAACGGCGGCGATCCAGCGCGCCTCGGGTAAGACACCAGCCTCTTCCAGCAGGGTTGAGATCGGAATGCCGGTCCACTCAGCGCAGGATACCAATCCATGCAGGCTCTGGGCTGTGCCGTCCGGATTGCCACCATAAAGCAGCGCACCGCTATTGCCTGAGCACTCCAGGAAGTAAATCCGGCTGACCATGGTGTACTTCAGCAGGTCCTCGTAGTCGAACACCAGGGGTTGGCGTACCAGCCCGTTGATCACCAGTTTGTGACCAGCAGGATCGATATCCGGTACCCCGGCATGATGACGCTCGAAGTGCAGGTTGTTGGGAGTGATAGTTCCCTGCAGGTGCTGCAGTGGTGAGCGGGACGCGCCGCCACCAGGATAGAGCGGGTTGCCAAATCCTGATTGTCGTTCCAGCCCGACATGTGATGATGCGCTGCCATAGGCGCTAGGGCCGGGGCCAGGTGTCTTTGACCAACCGGGAATCTCCAGTTTCAGTCCAGCGTCCTGCCCCATGACGGCTTGGGACATGGCTAGTCCAGCACCACCCAGTCCGAGTCCGAGCAAATGCCGGCGGCTCAGGAGCCCGTTGCCAGCCACTTTTTCCAGGCGTGGTTGCCGTTTTTTCTCAAGCTTGCCTTGTTTCATATTTCTGTTCTCGCCTTGAAGGTTTTGGCGCCTAGTTCACCGCTACGAATTGTTTGGCTTCGCGCACTGATGGCAGGGCATCGTCGCTCCAGATCATCAGCAAGCGCTCATACATGGCATTGGCTTTGTCCTGGTCGCCAGCGCTCGCGTAGGCCCGCGCTGCACCTAACAGGGACAGTGGGCGATTAGGCAGACGCAGCAATGAAGTCTCGAACAAGTCGGCGGCATCACTGGCAAAGCCAAAGGCAAGATTAATTTCCCCGGCGAGTTCATGGATGGGCTTGAGCGGATTCGCTGCGCCATTGGGCAGTCGTCCAGCTTCCCGCAGGCGGATTGCCTCCGCCAAGAGCTCCAGCGCTTCCTGTTGCTGCGGCAGGCCATCGGTGGTGAGACCTTCCAGCAGAAGTTCCCCGGCGCGCTTGGCCTTGGCCAGGGCAGCCACTTCGGCGTAGATGATTTTTAGGTTGCTGTTGTTGGGGCTGTCTGAGGCCAGGCTGCCAAGGCGATCGGCAACACTCTCGGCGAGGTCCAGATCGCCGAGATTGGCGGCACTGAGGCCCAGCGCCAGCAGTTCGCCGGCGCTCAAGTCATCGGTCAACGCAACAATCTGCCACTGTTGGGTTTCGATGGTGTGGCGGGCACGCATGGTTTTCAGGGTACCCATGGAGCGGCCATCACCTGGATTCTCTGCCAGGGTCTGCGCGGCACGCTCGATCCAGAGCTCGGAGCGGTCGGTATCGCCAAGCTGGAGATCCCCATACTGTCCCCAGTCCGAAGAGTGATTCATATCGCCTACACGGTCACCAGGCTGCCACAGGTCTCGCGCCGCCTGCCACGCCGATTCATTCCACATGGAGACTTCTTCCCATTTGCCGTGCTGAATAAAAATGTGCGAGGGCATGTGGCGAGCGTGGGATACAGCTGGTGCGATATCGCGATACTTTTGAGCGGCTTCCAGGGCCAGCGGTGCGTGGATAGGGTCATCAAACGAGTGAATAACATAGTGTGCTGCACCGGGGTGATTGTCATTTGCCTTGAACATTTCCAGCGCCAGGGAGCCTGCATACATATTCAGGCGCTCACGCATGTCGCCGGAGTGGCCGGCGGCGGCGAGAATGGACGCGGTGTAAAAGGCTTTGACCTCGAAGTCTTCAGGATACTTTTCGTAGACTTCCTTCATGGCCTCCATCCAGGCAATGCGGCGTTCGGGCATGCCGCCAGGAGTAAGGGCATAAGCCTCGGCAGCTTTCAGGAAGCCACGCTCTTTATCGTTGCCAGCTTTTGCCGCCCGTAGTTCCGGTGTCGGCGCCAGACGCATCAACGCCTCACCCGGACCATCACTCAAGGCACCAAAAAATGGATGTTGATAGGTAAAGGCTTCTCCCCAGTAGGCCATGGCAAAATCAGGATCGTGCTCCTGAGCTTCGCGGAATGCTGCCTGTGCCTGAGTCATACCAAAACTGTGCAGGTAGCCTACGCCAGCGAGGAAAGCTTCCTGGGCATCGGCATTGCGAGTAGATGTGGGGAAATCGTAGGAGCCAATGCGGCTGAAATCAGTGTTTTGCGCATGGGCAGTAGTGGTGCTGAGGA
>CENZ01045408.1_pt1 | contig 18177 bp, 20 predicted proteins | sample 361341 | NCBI WGS metagenome assembly CENZ01 (sample SAMEA2619782, study PRJEB7988) | marine metagenome | biome: marine biome (ENVO:00000447); feature: deep chlorophyll maximum layer (ENVO:xxxxxxxx); material: "saline water (ENVO:00002010), including plankton (ENVO:xxxxxxxx)" | depth 50 m
GGCAGAACACGACCACTCGAACACTTCTGCACAGTTCGATACCCGCGCTTCTGCTCTCCTGTTTTCTCACCGTATCGACGCCTACCCGCGCAGCGGGAATGGCCGGTATGCACATGCCGCGAACGGTGAATGCATTTGAGGTTGATGAACTGGAGACCCGAGGGTCGTCCGACCACTCGGTCAAAGCAGGAGGCTGGATAGGGATCGAGCTCACCCGTGTCACGTTATCAGGCGAGATACATCATAACGAAGGGGACACTAATGATGAGATCACCCTCGGCGTTCAACGGGCCATCTCACCCTTCTGGGATGGAGGGCTTGTCCTCCGAAGCACCGATGCTAAAAACCTGCCGGGTTTTCGTCTCATCGGAACCAGCTGGTACTTTATCCATCTCGATACCGAATTTTTCTGGGACAACGAGGCAGATTCTCTACTGCTGGATCTACACGCCGAGCACGAATTGCCACTCTCCCGGCAATGGATGTTTTTGTCATCGTTCGAACTGGAAACACGCCTTTCAGGCGACTCACATCGCAATACCGAATGGGGATTCCGATTCGTTCGCGAACACCCGAACCGGTTTGGCTTCTACGGCGGTGTCGTCGCTAGGAAAGAGACCTCAGAGCCAACCACCACACAGCTGGTAGTCGGGTTTCGATACTGGATGTAAACCGGCGGCGACTTCGATGCGGTCGATTCAGGACAGTCTATATGACGTTGGATCCGGCACCCCTGCCTGTTCAAACCCCAAACGCCTGATGCGACAACTGTCGCAGACGCCACAAGCCTGGCCTGACTCATCCAGCTGGTAACACGAGGCAGTACGGGCATAGTCCACACCCAGCGCCCGCCCGCGCTGAATAATCTCTGCTTTGGTCAGATCGATCAGCGGTGTCGCAATGCTAATCCGCTGATCATTGACCCCGGATCGGGTCGCCAGATTCGCCATCGTCTCAAACGCAGCAATGTACTCTGGTCGACAGTCCGGATATCCAGAATAATCCACCGCGTTCACACCCAAGTAGATGTGCGATGCCGCCAGCACCTCTGCCCAGGCGAGTGCATGTGCGAGAAACACAGTATTCCTCGCAGGCACATAGGTCACCGGGATATCACCGCTGCCACCCTCCTCACCATCTGTCGGTACATCAATGGCCCGATCGGTCAGCGCCGAGCCACCAAACTGTCCGATGTCCAAACGAAGTACGCGGTGTTCGACAGCACCCAGATCGGTAGCGACACCCTCGGCAAACCTGAGCTCAGTCTGGTGGCGCTGACCATAGTCAAACGACAGGCAGTAACAGTTGAAACCCTCGGACTTTGCAATGGCCAGCACCGTGGCGGAATCCAGTCCGCCGGACAATAGGACCACCGCCCTCGGACTAAGACTGTTTTCAGACACCGGGCTTGTCACCCCAGAGCAACTTGTGAAGCTGAATCTGCATACGCACCGGCAGGTGCTCCGCGAGTATCCATTCGGCGAGTGTTGCCGCATGCAGACTTTCGAATACCGGCGAGAACAGAACCTCGGAGACCCGCGCTGTGAGATTGAATTCAGACGCCTTGAACACCGACCAGTCGAAGTCCTGCCGGTCCCCGATCACAAACTTCACCTGATCCTCCTTTTTCAACAACCTGATGTTCTCATAGTCGTTCCTCGCGACCTCCCCCGAGGAGGGCGTCTTCAGGTCCATAACAACAGACACCCTGGGATCAACGTCCGCGATCGATAGTGCGCCACTCGTTTCCAGCGAAACCGAAAAACCTTCGTCACATAGCTTGACCAGTAGCGGCCAACAATTCGGCTGAGCCAGCGGTTCGCCACCCGTCACGGTGACGTATTGTGCACCCGCGTCGTCCACCGTGTGGAGCACCTCATCGAACGACATCACAGTGCCACCACTGAACGCATATTCCGTATCACAGTAGCCACAACGCAGCGGACATCCCGTTAGTCTGACGAAAGTAGTCGGGATACCCACAGTACGGGCTTCGCCCTGTAGGGAGTGGAAAATCTCGGTAATCCGAACCGTCTTGCTCATAATGCAGAATTCTAACCCGGATCAGACCAACCCAGGAGGGGATCAGGACCCGCAGTCCACCTTGTCGCGCAGATAGTTCTCAGCCAATTTGGCCACCGTCTTGCCCTGATGTTGAGCAATGACCTGGTTCAACAGCTCGCTGGCGCGGCCACAGTCTCCCATGAGGTGGTGCACCATGCCCAGTTTGAACGCTGCATCTGGCACCTTCTGATGTTCGGGATAGTAGGTGATCACCTGCGCCAGTACCTGCCGGGATTTCTCATACTCAGGTCGTGGCATGGCCGCATATGCCTGTCCCAACCAGTAGTATGCGTTAGGCGTCAGCCTTCCCTCCGGATAACTTTCGATGGTTGCCTGGAGTTGCTCTGTCGCCATCTCATACTGACGATTCCTGATCAGTTCCAGGGCGGTATCGTAGAGCGCTTTCTCAGACGGGACTTCGGTATTTCCCAGATCACTCCTGGGAGTCTCACCGACATCAGCCCCAACCACAGCAGGCGGCCCGACGTCGCCGGGTTCAGCGCTGGTATCTGCGTCTGGCGGTGTCGTTGTCAGGGTGTGAACCGACGCCTGAATATCCTGAAAACGCTGATCCAGTTCGAGATATCGATCACCCGAAACCGACGACAAACGCTGCAACTGGTAACCCATCTCTTCCACAAGGCCACGGAGTTCCGACACCTCCTGCTGCAGCCGTTGCAACTGGTATTGGGCTTCAGCACTGCCTGTAGATGATTCCGCCGAAAAACCAGCCTCTGATTCAAACAACGGGTTCACCGATGGTGATGGTGTGGTTTGCTCGGACGGAGATTCCTCAAGCATATTGAGGACATCCAGCGACTCAACGGTCACGGGCGCAGCAAGCACACCGTTCACACAGAACAACAGCGCTAGAAAAAAGGAGGAATGTTTGAAGGTCTGCGAGTGAAATACACGTGCCATGAAGAACACACCTTGTGGAAGACACCCATTGACGGGGCTCACCGTCCCATCCGTCTATTCACTACTGCTCACTCACTGCGGCGAAGACGAACCCAGGCAACACAATCTTGCATCGCCGAAGTGCGGATTCCAGATGACTATTGTCGATACTTGAGTTCGACGCGGCGGTTCTGCGCCCAGGAAGACTCACCGCCACCCAGGACGGCCGGCTTTTCTTCTCCGTAGCTGATCACCTCAATCTGTGACCGGGAAGCACCCCTCGCCACCAGGTAGGATCGAACGGCGTTGGCGCGACGCTCGCCCAGCGCGATGTTGTATTCCCGCGTGCCTCGCTCATCGGCGTGACCTTCCAGACGGAGCCTCAGGGATGAGTCAATGTTCAGTACGCGTGCGTGCTTATTAAGGATCTCAAAACCCGAACGCTTCACGATCGCCTGATCAAAGTCAAAATAAAAGGTGCCGTTCAGCAGCTCTTCACCGGCCGTGCCGGTAAGGTCAACCCGGATGTCACCATCTCTGGTGATGCTCACCGTTGGCTCTGGTGGCTCTGGAGGCGTAACTGGCCTCGTATCAGCGGGCGTTGTCGGCGGTACAACAACGGGCTCTGCTTCTTCTGGTGTTGTGTCCGGCGACGTACAACCAGTCAGAAAAAGGCCGGCAGTCAAAACCATCAATACGCTTCGAGCGGTCACGTTCCTCATTATGGGCTCCTGTCTCTCCTGAACGGAGATTAAACCAAAAACACGTTCACATTACACGAACTATAGCGATGGGTGGGGTTCACCAGGGTCCGCAATGTGACACAAGTCACAACATCCATTGCCATCTATCACAGACAGTGAACGCCCTCGTGGGTTCCCTGATTCCCGTCATACCAAATCAGGTGATCAAAAGACTGACGACGTCACCGGGGTACAAATGTCTTGCGCTTGACCGGAGACCATGCGGGTTCGCGAACATCTCCTTCCGACGATGGCAACCTGAACTTGACGCCGCCATCAATCGAGACCGCCGCCAGAATACCTTGCCCGCCAGCACGTTCCTGCGTCGCGTAGATCAGCATGCTGCCATTCGGTGCCACACTCGGCGACTCATCCAGCTCTGTTTCCGTCAATACCATCAGACGACCACGAATGAGATCCAGCAACGCGATATGGAACACCTCGTTCCGGCGGTGCACCATAACGATGCTTTCACCACCGGGCAACATGGACGCACGCGCATTGTAGTCACCTTCAAAGGTCAGCCTCTCGAGCGACAGATCGTCCAGGGCGACTTTATAGATCTGCGGCTTTCCCCCTCGATCGGACGTGAATACGATGTGCTGCCCATCGGATGTCCAGGACGGTTCGGTATCCGTCAGATAATGGCGTGTCACCTGACGCAACCGATTTGTTTCAAGATTCAGGATATAGATGTCGGGGTTGTCACCCCGCGACAACACCATCGCCAGCCGGGTCCCGTCCGGTGAGAACGCAGGTGCACCATTGATGCCTTCAAACTGGGCGACGCGCCTTGATACACGACGCTCAACGTCAAGGACATAAATGCCTGGTCTGCCCTCATCCTCGAACGAGACATACGCAATCTCGTCACCTGCCGGTGACCAGGTTCCTGACATGATGGGTTCAGAGGACTCCAGCATCGTTTCAACACGATAGCCATCCGCATCAGCAATATTCAATCGGTAGCGACGATTTTCGACGGGTCCAGCAGCCGTCACATAGAGGATCTGTGTCGCAAATACACCCCGAATACCTGTGATCTGCTCAAACACCACATCGCTGATGTGGTGTGCCAGATCACGCATTTCCTCTCGTGATCCAGATATTGTTTGCGTCGCCTCGGTTGCCCCTTTGAAGACGTTGTACAGTTCGAAGGTCACAGCAACGGCGCCAGCACTCAATGGATCCTCGGCCAGTGTTACGTTGCCCATGATCAGGTATTCAACCTTCAATGCCTGCCAATCGCGTTGAAAAACATCCTCACCGGACCGCGGCAGGCTCAGCATCTGACCGACGGGCAGCGTCTCGAACCGACCACTCAGGGTCAGATCCCCCTCAACCACGTCACGGATATTCGTCTCAGGCACCGATCTACCCTTAATCGCGAAAGGGACCACAGCAACACGGACCGCATTATCGACACCTTTCGTCACCTCAATTCTGAGATCCGCGTGTGCCACCAGCGCACTGCCCATCAGGACAGCAAAAAGAAGAAACAGTCGCCTCACAGCCTCAGGTCCTCCGGTCGGAACAGCAATTCAAACACCCTGAACGTACGCTCAAACAACCGCGAATCCGCTGGCACCTGGAACCGGTCGGCTTTGCGTACCGCCTGGATGGCGGATCGATCGAAGGCGTCGTTGCCGCTGCTGCTGAGCACATGGACGTCCACAACTTCACCCGTTGGCACCAAGTGCACCTGCAATAACGCCTGCATACCGTTACGGGCCGTGGGTGGTCGTGACCACATCTGTTCAACTTCCAGTCGAATGCGCGACGCGTACGCCATCGCCTTCTCATCATCAGTCACCGCCTGGCGTGCATCCAACTCGGCTTCCAGGGCCAGTTCCACGCTGTCTTCCAGAGTCTGACGCAGAGCAGACGTCGCGTCGGGCGAATCAGTCTGAGAAACAGCTGTTTCTCTTGTTGGTGTCTCAGGGGGTGAGTCGAGATGAGACTGAATAGCAGCCAGCTGCTGCCGTCTTGCTTCGTTCTCGGCGGCTATACGCCGCTCATTCTCTTGCCTGCGCAACGCCTCCGCGTCTGCGGCCGCAGCACGCTCAGCCCGAATCCGTGCCAGCCGTTGCTGGCGCCGTTGTTCCACCGTCTCAAACTGACGTTGCTGACGTGCACGGTGAGGGTTTTCAGCGACTGTTGTCGCACCGATATAGTACGGGTCCGGTTCTATTGCCGCGATCTCCGGTTTGTTCTGCCAGTTGTAAATCAACGCCGCGACCACAAAGATGTGTACCACCACCGACAATCCAAGTGCCGGACCGTAGTCGATCACGCTCTGTCTCAATGTTGCACCATTCAGGGCACTCGAATTCAGCACGAACAACCTTCCCCGGCACCCAAAGAAACCTCCGCGTGATCGTTTCGGGCCCTCATTCTGGGCATGTCGGTCATGTCGGTGGCCGCTCGGTAATCAATCCCACGCTGTCTGCACCAGCACCTCTCAGCACACTGATGAGATCAACAATCACCCCATAGCCCAGGGTCTCATCACCCTCGACCAACACCCTGATATCCGGATTTGCACTGATGACCTTGGACGTACGTTCCGCGATCAACGACAACGGTACGTGTTCCTCCTCATCACCCAGGTTCATGTAGTAAGTGCCATCTGCCTTGACAGTCACAACCAGTCTCACTTCATCAACATCCACATTCAGTGATGCGGAATCGGCATTCGGCAAATCGACCTGGATTCCCTGCATCATCAGCGGGGCCGTCACCATGAAGATCACGAGCAACACCAGCATCACGTCGATATACGGAACGACGTTGATCTCCGACATGGGTTTGCGACGGTTCGACTTCGCCATGATCGGGCTCAGGCCTTGGCTTTGCGTTCGCGTGCGTGAATCGCGCGATAGAGAATCCCGCTGAACTCATCGCTGAAAGCGTCAAACCGGTTGACCACAGACTCAAGCTGCGCCGAGTAACGGTTGTAAGCAATGACCGCCGGAATCGCGGCAAACAATCCCATAGCCGTTGCGATAAGCGCCTCCGAAATAGGGCCCGCAACAACAGACAGGCTGACCTGGTTGACCGTCGCAAGCCCCCGGAACGCATTCATTATGCCCCACACCGTGCCAAACAGCCCGACATAAGGACTCGTAGACCCCACCGTGGCCAGAAACGGCAGATGGGTCTCAAGACGCTCTTCCTCGCGAAACAAAGACACCCTCATCGCCCGCTGAACATTCTGCATGATCCTGTCGGGATCAGCGTCGTCACCCCGGAGCCTGCTGAATTCCTTGAACCCCGCAACAAAGATGCTCTTCATCCCAATCGGCGGCTCTTCAGCCTCATCGATGCTGCGATAGAGTTCGCGCAGATCATTCCCAGACCAGAACTCGTTTTCGAAGGCCGTTGATTCACGGCGTACTGCCGACAACATGAAACCTTTCTGGAAAATCATCACCCACGACACAACAGACGCCACCAACAGGAGCGCCATTACCCCCTGAACAAGAGGGCTGGCATTCAGGACCAGGTCAATGATCGACAATTGTTCAGTCATCTGTATGCGATCCTCATGCGATCTCCAAGATCGTCGTTCGCCCGGCTGGTTTCGGCGCCGGGGCTAGTCTTCCGCCGAGTTGAACAGGTCACCGGAGTCACCTGACCGCGACTCGCCGTTTACCCCGGTCGACCCAGCCTTCGCGGAAAGGCCAAAATGCCGATAGGCTCTGTCGGTCACCACGCGCCCACGGGGCGTACGCACCAACAGACCCTGTTGAATCAGGAAAGGTTCGATCACGTCTTCTATGGTGTCCCGTTCCTCACCAATCGCCGCAGCAAGGGACTCAACGCCCACCGGACCTCCATCAAACATCTCGATCATTGCCATCAGGACCCGACGATCGTTCTGGTCAAAACCATCGCTATCCACCTTCAGCAGGTTGAGCGCCTGGTCAGCGATATCCGCATCAATGCGCCCCGACCCTTTGACCTCTGCAAAATCCCGTACCCGTCGCAACAGACGTATCGCAATCCGCGGCGTACCGCGTGCACGACGTGCGATTTCCCGCGCGCCTTCATCACTGGTATCGACATTGATGAGCCCGGCTGCGCGCATCACGATGTCTGTCAGGTCATCCACCGCGTAAAACTCGAGCCGCTGCACGATGCCAAAACGATCCCGAAGGGGCGAAGTGAGAAGACCGGTGCGTGTCGTTGCTCCCACGAGAGTAAAAGGCGCCAGTGGAATTTTGACACTGCGCGCCGCTGGACCTTCACCTATCGTCAGGTCTATTTCGAAATCCTCCATCGCAGGGTACAGGACCTCTTCAATGGCGGGTGAGAGTCGATGAATCTCGTCTATGAACAGGACATCCCCCCTCTCCAGCGTGGTTAGCGCCGCCGCCAGGTCACCTTTTTTTTCGATGACGGGCCCTGATGTGGCCTTGATCTGGGCACCCATCTCGTTGGCGATGATATAGGCCAGAGTCGTTTTTCCGAGACCCGGGGGCCCGAAGATCAACGTGTGGTCAAGCGCCTCTTCGCGCTGTCGCGCAGCCGTGATGGCAATCTCCATCTGTTCATTGACGTGAGGCTGTCCACGATAGTCCGCCAGTCGCCTCGGACGGTTGGCGACGTCCTGCGCCTCCCGTTCCTGCAACGTGGCAGATACCAGTCGATCGGTTTCAATCACCGCGTGTCCACCTGCAACCTTCCCATCCGTGCTGCTTCCCTATTCTTTTTAACCCAGAGTTCTTCCTAACCCGGAGTTCTTCCAGATCCAGAGCCCTGCCTAACCCAGCAGTTTAAGGCATTGGCGAATCACCGCCTCTACCTCGTCATCCGGATTGTCAATCTGTGCCAGCGCCCGGCTCACTTCCTGCGGTTTGAACCCGAGGCCGATGAGCGCGGCTTCTGCGTCCGCTTGATGGTCACTGAGCTGCTGCAGTTCAACACGAGCCTCAAGGGGCGAGACTTTTGGCAGTTTATCGCGCAATTCCATCAATAGACGTTCCGCGGTTTTTTTTCCGACACCCGAGATCCTGGTAATCCTGGACGTATCGTCCTCCGCAACACTGATTGACAGCTCATCGGGAGTGATCGCGGAGAGCACACCAACCGCCAGTTTTGGCCCCACGTTGTTGACTCGAATCAGCAAACGGAAGAGATCACGATCTGCGCGAGAAGTGAATCCGTAGAGCGCCTGGGGTCCGTCTCGTACCACCGCCAGATGGGTAAACAATGTCACAGCCTCCCCTTCCAGCACCGCGTCGTAGACAGGCATTGGGATTTCTACCTCGTAACCCACACCTGCGACGTCCACCACCAGTTGTGACGGTTCCCTCTCAATCACGCGACCGGTCAGACGGCCTATCATGGAATCTGTGCCCGTCCCCGACTGAACCTGCTGGCCGTCGTACGTTGCAGACCCAGTCGGCTATTGGCGTGGCACACCGCAATCGCCAACGCATCGGCCGCGTCGGATTGAAGATCGCCTGAGATACCCAAGATCAGTTTCACCATATGCTCAACCTGGTGTTTCGCTGCCGCGCCGGTACCGACAGTCGCCTGTTTGATCTTCCGCGCTTCATATTCAAAGAGGGGCACACCCGAATTTGCCGCGGTCACCATGGCCACACCTCTCGCATGCCCAAGTTTCAGGGCAGAATCGGCACTGCGCGCCATGAAAATCTGTTCGATGGCCACTTCCTCTGGCGACCAGGTTTCGATCACCTGGGATAACCCCTGGTAGATGTCGTGCAAACGACGATCCATCGGCACGTCACGCGACTTCTCGTTGGACGCGACCGTTCTTATACAGCCGCTCTCCAGGTACTCATGGCGCGTGCCATCGGATCGGATCACACCAAAACCAGTGACCACAGATCCAGGATCGATACCGAGTATTAGGGTCATGTATTGAATCGGCGATGTTTCAGCGCAGTCTATCGCAGCGTTGCCGTATCTGGAAACCGAGGAGCATCCAGTCGATCCTCGGCTTGCCTGCCAGAGACCACAGACCACTGAGGCCTAACCCATCGCATCCGAGGGGAAATCCGCATTGGTGTAGACGTTCTGGACATCATCCAGGTCTTCGAGGTTATCCAGCAGCCTGAGCACCTTCTCTGCAGTTTCCGTATCCAGTTCGCTGTACGTCTGGGGCACCATCGCAACTTCGGCGGCTTCTGGTTCGAACCCACCGGCCACCAGCGCATCTTTGACATCGAGAAAATCATCCGTCGTCGTCGTCACTTCGATACCACCATCATCGTCGGTTTCGACGTCGTCAGCGCCAGCTTCAATCGCAGCCTCTATCAGTGCATCCTCATCGGTGCTCGATGAAAACGACATCTGCCCCTTCTTGTCGAAGAGATACGCGACCGAACCATCGGTTCCCAGATTGCCACCGGCCTTACTGAATGCATGTCGAACTTCGGCAACGGTACGATTGCGATTGTCCGTGACGGTCTCAACGAGGATTGCCACACCGCCTGGCCCATACCCTTCGTAGGTCAGTTGGGCGAGGTCACTGCCTTCCTGTCCCCCTGCCCCACGAGAGATCGCTCTTTCCATCGTGTCTTTAGGCATCTGGGCGGCTTTTGCCTTGTCGACCACCGTCCGCAAACCTGGGTTGTCATCAATGTTGCCACCCCCATCACGCGCTGCGATGGTCAGCTCACGGATAATTTTGGTAAAGACCTTTCCCCGCTTCGCATCCTGACCTGCCTTGCGATGCTTGATGTTATGCCATTTGCTATGTCCTGCCATGATGCTTCTCTTTCACTTACTCCTGTGTGATGACGACCCGCTGGCAACTACTTGGTGGATCGCACTGCGATATTCAATTCCCTCAGCTGGGGTTCGTCAATCTCGGCGGGTGCCCCGGTCATCAGGCAGGCAGCCGTCTGTGTCTTAGGAAAAGCGATCACGTCACGGATCGCATCTGTACCCGCCAATAACATGACTAGCCGGTCCAGCCCGATCGCGAGCCCCCCGTGGGGCGGCGCACCGAAACGAAGTGCATCCAGCAGAAAACCAAATCGCGCCTCTGCTTCGTTGACTGACATCTGCAGAATATTGAAGACTGCGCTCTGTGTTTCCATCTTATTGATACGAACAGAACCTCCGCCTACTTCGTAGCCGTTGATGACAACATCATAGGCCTGCGATAAAGCGCCACCCGGATCGTTGAGTACGGCTTCCGCATCAGCCGATGGCGCGGTAAACGGATGATGCAGAGCCGTCCAGTTCCCCTGGCCATCCTTTTCGAACATCGGAAAATCGATCACCCAACACGGTGCCCACGGTCGCTCATACAGATCCAGGTCTGCTGCCAAGCGACACCGCAACGACCCCAATGCGTCGTTCACGACACCGGCTTTATCTGCGCCGAAGAATACGATATCGCCATTCTCGGCACCGACTCTCTCCAGTACCTGCGCGACAACATCGTCCGGAAGAAATTTCAGTATCGGGGATTGCAGCCCGTCTACACCCGCTGACAGATCGTTGACCCGGATATAGGCAAGTCCGCGCGCACCATAGATCGCCACAAAGTTTGTGTAGTCGTCGATGTTTTTCCGACTAAGTCGTTCACCATTGGGTAATCGAAGTGCCGCAACGCGGGACTCGTCATCCTGGGCCGGTCCTGCAAACACCTTGAACTCCACCGTCTGCATCAGGTCGGACACCTCAACCAGTGGCAGATCGAATCTGAGATCAGGCTTGTCAGAGCCGTATAGCTCCATCGCGTCGGCATATTTCAGAACAGGAAAGGTCCCCAGGTCCACATCGATTGAGTCCTTGAACAATCGAACGAGCAGATCTTCAACGAGGTCCATGATCTCCTGTTCATTCATGAACGTCGTTTCGATATCAACCTGAGTAAATTCGGGTTGCCGGTCTGCCCGAAGGTCCTCATCGCGGAAACATCGTGCAATTTGAAAATACCGATCAAATCCGGACATCATCAGCAATTGTTTAAACAACTGCGGCGACTGAGGCAGTGCAAAAAACTCTCCCGGATGTGTCCGACTGGGCACCAGGTAGTCCCGGGCGCCCTCCGGGGTTGCTTTCGTGAGTACCGGCGTTTCTATCTCTATGAACCCGGTTTCATGCATGTAATTACGAACGAAATGAGAGACCTCAGATCGTTTCCGCAGTCGTGCCTGCATTTCCGGTCGACGTAGATCGACGTATCGGTACTTCAATCGAACATCTTCGCCAGCATCAGAATACTCATCCAACTGGAAGGGTGGTGTCTCCGCCGCGGCCAGAATTTCGATATCGACCCCCAGGACTTCAACGCGCCCGGTTGCCATCTTGGGATTGATCGCCGCATCATCACGCGCACGCACACGGCCCGAAACGGCCAGCACGTATTCGTTACGGACCTTGTCAGCAAGCGCAAACGCCTCTTCGGTATCCGGGTCAAAGACCACCTGGACGATTCCCTCACGATCCCTGAGGTCGAGGAATATGACACCGCCATGGTCGCGACGACGATGGACCCAGCCATTAAGACTGACGGTCTCACCGATATCGGTATCCCGTAGCTGTCCGCAGTAGTGGCTGCGCATGATTGCCTCCGCTTCGTTAGGTTATGTGACGCCGTGCACGGCAAGGATGGATCGTAGTAGAAGACTCGTCTTCTAAAGTTAAGTATGTTTCAGTCACTTCCGGATGAGGACGAAGATGAGTTGCCACTCGAAGTGGTTCCACCCCCCGATGACGAACCGGAGTCACTGCTTCCGGATGAGCCACTGTCACCCCCGGACGAATCAGTGCCACTACGATCCTGGCTACCACCCATGATGTTCTTCTTTTTTCCGGTCTTGAAATCGGTTTCGTACCAGCCCCCGCCCTTCAGGCGAAATGCTGCCGCGGAAACCAGCTTGTTCAGCCGCGGCTCTCCGCAAGCAGGACAATCCTTCAGAGGATCATCACTGATCTTCTGAAGCTTCTCCATTCTGTGTCCGCATGCCTCACACTGATATTCGTAGATAGGCATCTCAAGTCCTCTTACCCAACCAATCCGGCAAATGCTGAGTCTGCCACTTCTGTCTCACCTGTTGTTTTCACATCTGTTCACATCACCGTTTCAGAACGGGTACCGGATGTTTCAACAGTGGTTGTTTTCGGTAGCAGCAGTCTCGAAAGAGCCGCGCATTATACCGGAATCGCCAAGTGATTCGACCCGAACGCGTCGGTGGCGACGCAAAATTGACCAGGACCACGAACCAGGCCGAACGCAAATTGCGGGCTTTGATTTCCTCTGCCCGGTTCCTGGAAACGAACATGCTGCAATAGTTCACATTGTTTGCAGCCTTGCTCGAGGAAAATGTCGTGTTTTCCCGGCTTCTGTCTTGCTCCGCTTTAGGTGATCCGCTATAAAGACGACCGAGCAATCACAGCAATCTTGCTTCCGAAAATCGCACAAACCCAAAACCCAACGACATTACCGGTAAAAAGGAAAATTGAATGGCAGCCAGAAAGGCAAAAGCAAAGACAACCGCAAAAAAGACGCCCGCAAAGAAGCGACTTCCAGCGATTAAAGAGAAGTACACCAAGAGTGCGATTTTGAGTGAGATTTCAAACAACACCGAACTCACCAAAGGCCAGGTGTCTGCCGTTCTGGATGAGCTCAGTGACCTGATCGAGCGCCACGTCAAGAAAGGCGGTGCAGGCGAGTTTACAATGCCTGGCCTGCTGAAGATCAAAACGGTGAAGACATCCGCCAAGAAAGCACGCAAGGGCGTCCCCAATCCGTTTCGTCCTGGTGAACTGATGGATGTGGCTGCCAAACCGGCCAGCATGCGAGTCAGAGTGACGCCGCTTAAGAACCTGAAGAGCTTTGTCTAGCCACTCGGCAACAAACAGCTCAGAAAAGGCCGCGGTAAGCGGCCTTTTTTTTGTCTAGGTGGTTGTGACACTTCAAGCGATGACCTTGTACTGACTGAAGGTTAATCGTACTGTCGGGGTCAGCCAACATCCGCCAGCCCCCCTGTAAAGAAAGTAACGAACGCAATCCATGAAAGCTTCCCAATATCTCATCTCCACACTCAAAGAGGTGCCTTCCGACGCCGAGGTCGCCAGTCACATTCTACTGCTTCGTGCCGGCTTTATCCGCAAGATCGCCTCCGGCATCTACAACTGGCTGCCGATGGGATTCAGGGTCCTCAAAAAGGTAGAAGCCATCGTACGCGAGGAGATGGATGCGTCAGGTGCACTGGAAGTCATCATGCCGGTTGTTCAGCCTGGTGAGTTGTGGGAGGAATCCGGCCGCTGGGGCGAATACGATGAAGGCCTTCTGTTGAAATTCAGTGACCGCCACCAGAGGGACTTCTGCCTCGGTCCTACACATGAAGAGGTCATCACCGAGCTCGCCCGCAACGAACTCCGCAGCCACCGACAACTCCCCGTGAATCTCTATCAGATTCAGACGAAATTTCGCGACGAAACACGACCCCGTTTCGGACTCCTTCGCGCTCGAGAATTCGTGATGAAGGATGCCTACTCGTTCCACCTCGACGAGGACAGCCTGGCGAAGACCTATCAGATCATGCATGACACCTACAGCCGCATTCTCGATCGACTGAATCTGGAATACCGGGCCGTACTTGCAGACAGTGGCAGTATCGGTGGTAATGCCTCCGTGGAGTTTCACGTACTCGCGGAATCCGGTGAGGACGTCATTGCCTTCAGCAGCGACAGTACCTACGCCGCCAATCTTGAGAAGGCACAGTCACTCATACCAGAGGCCGAAACTGACGACCCGCAACCCCAGGCCGAAGTTGAAACTCCGGGTATGCACTCCATCGACGACGTATCCGCGTTACTCAAGGTTGATGCAACCCGCACGGTGAAGACCCTGATCGTCAAGGCTGAGCCCAGCGCAGAGAGCGCGGCGACAAAACTGGTCGCGCTGGTTCTACGCGGAGATCATCAGCTCAATGAGGTGAAGGCCGGCAATCTCCCCGGGCTTTCTGCACCGCTGATGTTCGCAAGCGACGCGGACGTGCGCGCAGCCACAGGTGCCGATCCCGGTTCCATCGGGCCCGTGGGTCTCGATCTGCCCTGTTACGTGGATCACAGCGCTGCAGCTCTCAGCAATTTCATCTGCGGCGCTAACCGCAACAATGTCCACCTGACCAACGTCAACTGGCAACGCGATGTCGGGGCGCATGAAGTTGCTGACCTCCGAAACGTCGTCGCCGGTGATGCAAGTCCTGACGGCGAGGGTACCCTGTCCTTCAAACGAGGTATCGAAGTCGGTCATATTTTCCAGCTAGGTAGAAAGTACTCGACACCAATGAATGCCACCGTGCTTGACGATAATGGCAAAGCGGTCACCATGATTATGGGTTGTTACGGCATGGGTGTAACCCGTCTCGTCGCCGCCATCATCGAGCAGTATCATGATGAGAAGGGCATGATCTGGCCTACCATCGTCGCGCCTTTTCACGTCATCATCATTCCGATCAACGCTCACAAGTCTCCTGACGTTGCCAGCGTGGCGGACGACCTTTACCAGTCATTGACTTCGGCTGGCGTCGAAGTCCTCCTGGACAACCGGGAAGGACACCGACCGGGTGCAAAGTTTGCCGATGCGGAACTGATGGGCATTCCCCATCGTCTGGTTGTCGGTGATCGAGGCCTGAAAGACGGCGTTGTTGAATACGCCAATCGGTCAACCGGCGACAGTGAAAACCTGTCTGTCGGAGACGTTGTCAGTGTCATCTCCGGCAGGGTCAACAAAGAAATCTAGTTCAGTCTTCTACTCGTCGGCTATTGCCTCGAGCAACGACTCCACGGTCTGGGGGCCAACCAGCACCTTGTGAATAACGTTGCCTGGCGCAACCAGGATGGTCGTTGGCAGAATCTGGGGTTGCTCGTAGCCAAGCATCTGGTAAGGATCATTCTGAAACACCGGGAACTCAATCCCCATCTGTTCGACCGCCGATACCATCTTGTCGGGCCCGGGTTGATCAAAATTCACGCCATAGACCACCAGTGTCTCATCGTGGTCGCGCACGAGCTGGTTCAGTTCCGGGATTTCGGTACGGCAGGGCCCGCACCAGAGCGCCCAGTAGTTGATCAGCATCCACTTTTCGTTGTCGATGATGTGCCGCACGCTCCCGGTATCCACAAACTCAACAGCCGGTTCCTCACATCCGGAAAGGGTGAGCATGACTGTCAGAAGCATCGCGCGTGTCATCAGCGCCGGTCCTTCCCATCGATTGCATCGATGGCCATCGGCTCGACAATCAGCACCATTTACCTTCGTATCCATTCGCTTAGTTCGTTCCTTTCTCGGGGCCGATCATTTCCCGGGTGATCGTCTCGTGAGTCATCTTTACCAGACAGCAGCGTCTCAATGTTCACATCCAGCATCTGTTCCCTATGACCGGAGACAGCATGCAGGATTTTCATGACCCGACCACCCCAGGGGGCGTCGATCTCGACAGGCACTGGCAGACTGAGCGCCAACTGCCGGGTCAAATCCAGTAGTGAGAGTCGTGACAGGGACCGCCCGAGGACCAGTTCACTGTTCTCCAGGGCTGAGATCAGGTTCAGATCCAACAGTTCTTTCTTGTGCTCACGCCAGAATTCACTGCCCCTTCCCGCCAACAGCAACACAATGTCCTCGTCACTCACCGACTCGCCGTCTTCGAAGGCCCGTCGCAGGTGATCAAGAATGAGCAGCACAATAATCAGCGGCTGCGCCTCAACTTCTGACCGGGACATCGCTTCACCGGTTGACAACCCAAGGGTGCGGACCAATTCCGCGCCCAGCAGAAGAATGCTCCAGAGAATATAGATCCACAGCAGAAACAGGGGCACGGCAGCAAACGCACCGTAGATGATCTCAAAACTGGATCTTTCCATAAGCGAGCTGAACGCTGACTTCGCCACTTCGAAAACCAACGCCGCAAGAACGCCACCCGCCAGTGCATGCAATACGGGAACCCTGCAGTTGGGTACCGCGCCGTACACCAGGGAAAAGAACACTACGGTGAGCCCAAACGGGACCAACGACAACACAACACTCATTTCCGATACCTCGCTGATAAGAGGCAATGAGAGAACGTAAGCACTGGTCACAAACGCTGATCCAAGGAGGACAGGTCCCAGGGACAACAGAGCCCAGTACATCAGAAATCGTTGCAGCCCATGCCGTGCCGGAACACTCCAGATATCGTTGAAGATGCCCTCGATGGTGTACAACATCAGAAACGCGGTCACGACCACCAAGGCAAAGGCCGGTGCCGACAACACCCGCGCCTGTTCTGAGAAGCTGGCAAGGTAGGACTGCACAACCATGACGTTTTCCGGCACCAGGTTCTCGAACAACATCAGCTGCAACTGATCACCGACACCTGAAAAAGCATCAAACAGGCTAAACATCGAGTAGGTCACGGTAAGCAGAGGAACAACTGCAAACAGGCTCTGGTAGGTCAGTGACGCCGCGGACATCGGGCAACGGTCTTCCTGATACCGGTTCCACAGTAATATGCAGAACGTGATCCCAGGTCGGGACCAGCGAGGCAAGAACTTCAAAGTGTCAGACGCTGCCACTACAATGCACTACTTTGGAAAACCAAACACACAACAGGTGTTCCCGTCATGAGCAAGGTCACAATCTATCACAACCCTCGATGTTCCAAGTCCCGGCAGACGCTGCAATTGCTGGAGGAGGAAGGGATTGATCCCGACGTCATCCTGTATCTTGAAACACCCCCCGACAAAGGTACGCTTTCGAAACTGATAGATCAGCTGGGTATCAGTGCCAGGGAACTGATTCGAACTGGTGAAGATGAATACAAGGGCATGAAGCTGTCTGATAAATCCCTCCCGGATGGCGCGCTCATCGACGCCATGGTCACTGCGCCAAAATTGATCCAGCGACCTATCGTTGTCAGCGGTGGAAAAGCGGTCCTGGGCAGACCTCCGGAGAACGTCCTCGACATCATCTGATCCCGAAGCTCCTCACCGGTCCGACCGGTCAGTGGATGATTCGATCCTTCGGCTCAGGCGCTGAAGGTGGCTCCAACAGGTCTTCGTCCTCGAACTCGTCCTGGTCATTGTCCTGGCTCCTGACCTCATATCGGCGAGTCGTAATCTCGCCATTCAGGATGTCAGGTAGTGCTTTCAGGAAATCTTCCATGTGGTCGGTTTCGTAGTGTCCCTGGAGGGCTTCGACAGACTCCCATTCCTGGAACAACAACAGTGTATTTGGATCAGTCAGACCTACGTAGAACTCGTAGCTGACGCAACCACATTCACTACGGCTGGCCACTATCATCTCGCGCATAAGGGAAATCGCGTCGTCGCGAACCTCAGCCCGTATGGGGAATGTACCATGCACGATAATCATCTGATTGCCACAGTTTTGCCGGTTTGCACCGATTATACAGGGAAAATCCGGGGGGGCCATGGAACCGCACAGCGGACCGGACGAAGCTCATACCCTCCCGACGAACTCTCGAGCGGCCGT
>CENZ01201446.1_pt1 | contig 18072 bp, 15 predicted proteins | sample 361341 | NCBI WGS metagenome assembly CENZ01 (sample SAMEA2619782, study PRJEB7988) | marine metagenome | biome: marine biome (ENVO:00000447); feature: deep chlorophyll maximum layer (ENVO:xxxxxxxx); material: "saline water (ENVO:00002010), including plankton (ENVO:xxxxxxxx)" | depth 50 m
ACAGGGTGCAAGATGCCCGCGAGCAAGAAAACAACTGCTAAACCAAACTAATAAGCGAATCTGGAAATCTCGGCAGCAAGGAGATTGTGCTCGACCCACCCACAGTAGAATGTCGACAAAATATCGGCAATTAGGTCGTCGATGATATTGAGCAGTTTCTGTAAAAAGGAAAAATATTTTCACTACATCGATCCCGGTATGACTACGGACCCACCACGCAAGCCGCACAGCAACAAAGGCAGCAGGGCAAGTTCTCGGCACTTTGCTGAACGATATCGACATGCACTTGCTACCAGAGCAGCTTATCGCGGGGTTTATCCACGTTTTGGGAAAGTACACCGTGGGTACGGTATTTGAACTAAGCAGCGGTGAATTGGCAATTATCTTTAAGCAGAATGACTCTCAGCGCCTGTTCCCGCTGATGACGATGACTACCAATGTCGAGCGAAAACTGCTGCAGAGCCGGATCGAGTGTGACCTCTCCAAGCACAAAGGCACTTTAATTTGCCGATTATGAAAGGCATCGACCCGCAGGAGTTCGAGATTGATCTTATTGAGTACCGCACGCAGTTATTCGGTAAGCGGCTTGGGATAGGGTCTCTTTCTTTTCGCTTATAGAGCGCACTGCCTACGCGGCAGTGCACTCTAGTTTTCAAGCAAATGTTGAATCACCGCTAATGCCGCCACTGGCGCGGTTTCCGTGCGCAAAATTCTTGGGCCGAGCGTGACGCGGGTGAAGCCGCTGCTTTCCGCCAGTGCAAGTTCAGCTTCGGAAAAGCCGCCTTCCGGCCCGATGAGCACCGCCACAGAATCAGAGAGTGGTTGATCACCCAGACGGACCTCTGCAGCGGGGTCGAGACACAGGCGCGTGCTTGCCTTGCTTGATCCCAGCCAATCAGAAATATTCTGGGGTGCTTCGATTGGGGCGACATCTAAGCGGCCGCTTTGCTCTGTGGCACTGACTGCGACCCGCCGCCAGTGCCTGAGTTTGTTCTCTACCCGCGCAGCCTGCTTGAATCGCACTTCACCGAACTCGCAATTGACCGGCGTAATTGCCGTTACTCCCATCTCCACGCTCTTTTGAATACCGTAATCCATGCGGTCGCCCTTGGATAGGCCAAGCCCTAGCTCGATAGAAACCTCACTGCCGGCAGGCGCTCTGCGCTGCTCTGCGACTATGGTGCTAACGCCGCCCTTCCTGACCTCATTGATTGTCGCCAGGAATTCTCCGTTAGATTCGTTGAACAACAGGATAGTGTCGCCAGCCTTGAGCCGCAGCACATTGGCAAGATAGTGCGACGTCTCTTTCGGCAGCAGAACATTGCTGTCTGCTGTGAGCGGTTCAGAAAAGTAAATCCGGGTTAGTCGCATAGCATCGTCAAGTTGAGGGAAGCGAAGAGGCTGAAGCCAGGTCACAAGGGTTCAAGTATTGCGGTCCTGCAGCCCCAGTTCCGACCAGATCTGACTGACACTCTTGGACAGGTTCATGGAGTAAAAGTGCAAGCCTGGCGCGCCTCCCTGTAACAGGTCGTAGCAGAGTTCAGTGACGACATCCTGACCAAACTGTTTGAGTCCGGTGACATCGTCACCAAAGTCTTCCAGGCGTTTACCCAGCCACAGCGGTATCCCAGCACCGCACTTGGCACTAAAGCGCTTGAGGTTGTCGAAATTGGTAATTGGCATGACGCCGGGTACGATGGGCACATTAATGCCCTGGGAATCACAATAGTCTACAAATCGAAAGTAGGCATCGACGTTGTAAAAGTATTGGGTAATCGCCGAGTTGGCACCAGCATCGACCTTCTGTTTGAAAAACGCCACATCGTCGCTGAAGTTTTTGGCTTCAGGATGTGTCTCTGGGTAGCAGGCAACCTCGATATGATAATAGTCGCCGGTTTCCTTGCGGATAAATTTCACCAGCTCATTGGCGTAGCGGTAGTGCATGGGTGCGCCGCTGCCGGAAGGGATGTCGCCGCGCAATGCAACAATGCGTTTGATGCCGGCCTCTTTATAGGTCTGCAGAAGCTCCAGAACCTCTTGCTCGTCGGTGCCGCCGAAAGACAAGTGCGGCGCGACCTGCGAGCCAGCGGCCTGGTACTTCATCACCAGCTTACTGGTTCCGGTTTTGGTCGATCCCCCAGCACCATAGGTGACTGAGAAATAGTCGGGATTGAGTTTCGCCAGTTCTGCGTGTACTGCATCCAGCCTGGATTCCCCCTCCGCGTTACGCGGCGGGTAAAACTCAATACTGAAAGGGGAGTTTTCGGAATCCATTGCTGTGTGTCGCTCTACTTAGTATTTGTAACTGTCGTTCTTGTAAGGGCCTTCGACCTTTACGTTGATGTAGTCTGCCTGTACTGGGGTGAGCTCAGTAAGCACACCGCCGAAACCTGCAACCATCAATGCCGCTACTTCCTCATCGAGGTGTTTGGGCAGAACGTCAACGGTGATACCAGACGTCTTGGAGTCATCGCTAAGATCGGCGAACTTACGCTCATAAAGGTACATCTGCGCCAGTACCTGGTTTGCGAAAGAGCCGTCCATGATACGAGACGGGTGTCCGGTCGCGTTACCAAGGTTGATCAAGCGGCCCTCTGACAGGAGGATCAGGTAATCTTCCTGGTTCTCGGCACCGTCACGATAGATCTTGTGCACCTGGGGCTTAACCTCTTCCCAGGTCCAGTTGTCACGCATGTACTGAGTGTCAATCTCATTGTCGAAGTGACCGATGTTGCAAATGATGGCGCCTTTCTTCACTGCGTCCAGCATGTGCTTGTCGCAGACATTGACGTTACCGGTAGTGGTGACGATCAAGTCAGTCTTGTCCAACAGAACGCGGTCAATGGCATCGGTCTGGCCGGTGTTCTTGCCGTCGATGTAAGGCGATACGATTTCGAAGCCATCCATGCAGGCCTGCATGGCGCAGATAGGGTCGATCTCGGAGATCCTGACGATCATGCCTTCCTGGCGCAGGCTTTGTGCTGAACCCTTGCCCACGTCGCCGTAACCAACTACCAGCGCTTGCTTGCCCGAGAGCAGCATGTCTGTGCCGCGCTTGATGCCATCATTTAAGCTGTGGCGACAACCATATTTGTTATCGTTCTTGGACTTGGTGACCGCATCGTTCACGTTAATGGCAGGCACTTTGAGAGAGCCTTCTTCCATCATTTCCAGCAGGCGATGTACACCGGTGGTGGTTTCCTCTGTGATGCCATGAATGCTTGCAAGCATCTCAGGATACTTGTCGTGCACCATGGCGGTGAGGTCGCCGCCGTCATCAAGAATCATATTGGCATCCCAAGGCGTCCCGTCCTTGAGGATAGTCTGCTCGATACACCACTCGCCTTCTTCCTCGGTCTGACCCTTCCAGGCATAGACTGCAATGCCTGCGGCCGCGATACACGCCGCAGCATGGTCCTGGGTAGAGAAGATGTTGCAGGAAGACCAGCGCACTTCAGCGCCGAGTTCCACCAGCGTCTCAATCAGGACGGCGGTTTGCACGGTCATGTGAATGCAGCCGAGAATCTTGGCATGTGCCAGTGGCTTTTCGGCGGCGTATTTCTTCCTCAGTGACATCAAAGCCGGCATTTCGGCTTCGGCCAGGGTTATCTCGCGACGACCAAAGTCAGCCAGGCTGATATCGGCGACTTTATAGTCGTGCAGACTGGTTACATTGTTTGTTGCAGTTACGGTACTCATGATTTACTCCAGAGCTAACTAATAAATGAAATAGGTTTAAAGTCCGGCATCGGCGCGCAGGGCGTCAGCCTTGTCTGTTCTTTCCCAGGAAAAGTTCGGTTCTTCCCGACCGAAGTGCCCATAGGCCGCCGTGTCCCGATAAATCGGTCGCAGCAGATCCAGCATTTGAATCAGGCCTTTGGGTTTTAATCCAAAATGTTCGCGGACCAGTTCGACAATCCTGCTGTCGGCAATCTTGCCGGTGCCAAAAGTTTCAATGCTAATTGAAGTTGGCTCGGCAACCCCAATCGCGTAGGAAAGCTGCAGCTCGCAGCGATCGGCAATGCCCGCCGCTACCAGGTTCTTTGCGACATAGCGCGCGAGGTAGGCTGCTGATCGATCGACCTTGGAAGGGTCCTTACCGGAGAATGCGCCGCCGCCATGGCGAGCCATGCCGCCATAAGTGTCAACGATAATTTTGCGCCCGGTCAGGCCACAATCACCCTGTGGACCACCGATAACGAAGCGGCCCGTTGGATTGATAAAGTATTTGGTATTTGCATCACACCACTCAGCCGGCAGCACAGGCTTGATGATTTCTTCCATTACCGCTTCCTGCAGGTCTTTGAGATCGACGGTATCCCGGTGCTGGGTAGAGAGGACTACTGCATCGATTCCGGCTGGCTTGCCATCTTCATAGCGAAATGTGATCTGACTTTTCGCATCAGGTTCTAACCACGCCAGTTTGCCGCTCTTGCGCACTTCAGACTGTTTCTTAACCAGCAGGTGAGAGTAGTAGATTGGCGCAGGCATCATGACTTCGGTTTCGTTAGTAGCGTAACCGAACATCAAACCCTGGTCACCAGCACCCTGTTCGTGATCGTCTGCTTCATCGACGCCCTGGGCAATGTCACCAGACTGGCCGCCGATGGCGTTCATGACCGCACAGGTATTGCTATCAAATCCGCTTTCCGAGTGGTTGTAGCCAATGTCGTTAACGACTTGACGAACCACGCTCTCAACATCGACATAGGCCTCGGTGGTAATCTCCCCAGCCACGATAACCATGCCTGTCTTGACCATGGTTTCGCAGGCAACGCGGGACTTTTTATCCTGCTTTAAAAGCGCATCGAGGATGGCATCAGAAATCTGGTCTGCCATCTTGTCTGGATGTCCTTCGGACACGGACTCAGATGTAAATAGGTGCGGTTCTGCCATTATAATTTCCTTTTTTTCTCTAGAGTGAAATTAGGTGCCATGAGTCTCTTTTTGAAAAACGCGGATCTGTATTTGAAAGCCGTTGCGTAAACTCAAGAATGAGCTTTGTCCTTTGCCCAGGCTTGCTTTCTCGGCCCAGTGGTTTAAATCCCGCTCTTCAAAGCCAAGCCACAAGTCTCCGCAGGTATCCCTGACCCAATCCTGATCGTGGGAGCGCAGTTCAACGACGAGCAGGGAGCCCTGTTCGTTGAGTAATTCGGCGCACTCTTTAAATGTTTTTGCAGGGGAAGAAATATGATGCAGCACCATGTCGAAAATGATCAGGTCACTTCGAACCCTTTGCTTCTTCGCTACGGTGGTGTCACCGAGGATGAATTCGACGTCGGAGTGAGAGGTCGTAGTGATCGCTTGCCGCGATCTTTCCAGCATGTCTCTGGAGTTGTCCAGGGCAGTTAGGTGCTCGAATCTGGAAGCCAATTGCCTTAGCAGCTGACCCTCACCGGGACCAACTTCCAACACACTTGCTTTGGGGTTCAGACTCAGTCCATCGATAACGCCGAGCAAGGCGGCGTGGTAGTCCTTATGCTCAACAATCAGGCCCTGCTTTTCCCGAAACTTGGCTGCGTTCTTGTTAAAGAAGCTCAGGGATAGCTGCGATCGCTCCATCTGAATCTGTTTGATCTTCCTGGTCTGCGCCGCTGCTAACGCCACCATGTCGACCTGCTCGAACAGGCTCTCCTTGATGTCGCGATAAGGATCCTCGTCAGTGAGGAAGCTGCGCCGATAGAAAATCGAATTACCCTCGCGACGGGTCGTCACCATTTCGGCAGTGGCCAGTATCTTTAAATGATGACTCAGCGCAGACTGTTTGATATCTAGTATGCGACACAATTCCAATACGCCGAACGATTCATTGCGCAGCAGGCGCAAAATCTGTAGCCGCAGACTGTCGGCAAGGGCTTTACACAGGGACGTTAGCTGGTCGAGATCGGCAGCTTCGACGCTGAACTGGGTTTTCAGGGCGGGTGCGGGCATCGCAGGCGGATTGTGTTGAGCTGTGGATGGGGATGTAAAGGTAGCAGTTCTCTGGCGGGATTTCAAACTATATCAATATTTGTTGATATAGTTTTGGGCCCGAAAATGCTGGCGTTGGTAGCATCTTGATCAGAGGTGGGGGACAATACTGGCCTTCATTTTTGGACCAAATTGAAGAGTCGCCAGAGCTGGCCTGAGACCAGCACCAATCTTGGGCAAACAGGAGTGTGTTAATGACTGACGCTGTATCTCGTCGAGATTGCGCCAACGCCATACGTGCCTTGAGTATGGACGCAGTACAAAAAGCGAAATCCGGACACCCCGGTGCACCCATGGGCATGGCGGACATCGCCGAAGTGTTGTGGCGAGATTATCTCAACCACAATCCATCGAACCCAGACTGGTTTAATCGGGATCGCTTCGTGCTTTCCAATGGCCATGGGTCCATGCTGATTTACTCGCTCCTGCACCTGACTGGTTATGCACTGCCGATGGCAGAGCTCGAGAATTTTCGCCAGCTCCATTCATCGACGCCGGGTCATCCCGAATACGGCGATACGCCGGGCGTTGAGACCACCACCGGCCCACTGGGCCAGGGCCTGGCAAACGCCGTAGGCATGGCAGTGGCTGAGAAGACCCTGGCCGCGCAGTTCAACCGTGAGAACCATGAGATTGTTGATCACTTTACTTACGTGTTCGCGGGGGACGGCTGCCTCATGGAAGGCATTTCCCACGAGGTCTGTTCTCTGGCTGGGACACTGCAACTGGGCAAGCTGATTGTTTTCTATGACGACAACGGCATCTCAATTGATGGCGAAGTGGAAGAGTGGTTCTCCGACGACACGCCGGCAAGGTTTGAAGCCTATGGATGGCAGGTACTGCAAGCCGATGGCCACGATGCGGGCGCTATTGCCAAAGCCATTGCAGGCGCCAAGGCAGAATCGGTTAAACCGACGCTGATTTGCTGTAAGACCGTGATTGGGTTTGGTTCACCTAACAAGGGTGGCACTGCTGCGACCCATGGTGCCCCGCTGGGCGAAGAAGAGGTTGCGGCCGTGCGCCGGGAGCTTGACTGGCCACATTCTCCGTTTGTCATACCTGAAGACATCAAGCAAGCCTGGGATGCGACCGAGAAGGGCTTCTCCGCAGAGACTGCCTGGAAAGAAAAGCTGGTGATCTATGAGGAAGAATATCCTGAATTGGCAATGGAGCTGGTGCGTCGCATCAAGGGTCAGCTGCCAGGATTTTTTGCCGAGAAAGCGGATGAATATATTCAGCAGTGCCAGCAGACTGAGGACAATATCGCTAGCCGCAAGGCGTCGCAGCAGTGTATCGAGGCCTTCGGCGCAATGTTGCCGGAGCTGATTGGTGGAAGTGCCGACCTCACCGGTTCTAACCTGACTACCTGGTCTGGCACGACCCCAGTGACGCAGGATGCTGCTGGCAACTATATCTACTATGGCGTGCGCGAATTCGGTATGACCGCAATGGCCTCCGGCATCGCCTTGCATGGCGGGTTTATTCCCTATACCGCGACCTTCCTTATTTTTATGGAGTATGCCCGCAATGCAGCGCGCATGGCGGCATTAATGAAGCAGCACAGTATCCTCGTGTATACCCATGACTCTATCGGTCAGGGTGAAGATGGCCCAACCCATCAGCCTATTGAGCAACTTACCGCCCTGCGGGTTACACCGAATATGTCAGTGTGGCGCCCCTGCGACAACGTGGAATCAGCGGTAGCCTGGAAGGCGGCGCTGGAGCACAATACCGGCCCAACAGCCCTGGTGTTTTCTCGTCAGGGGCTTCCGCATCAGGCCAGGGACGCGCAACAGGTGAGCAACATCAGCCGTGGCGCGTATGTGCTCAAGGACTGCGAGGATGCGCCTGCATTAATCATCATAGCGACCGGCTCGGAAGTGCAGATTTGTATGGACGCGGTTACCCGTCTGCAGAATTCTGGCGTTGCAGCGCGACTGGTCTCTATGCCCAGCGCTGACGTATTCGAATCTCAGGAACAGACTTATCGCGATGAAGTGCTGCCGCCGACCGTGCGCAAGCGCATTGCCGTGGAAGCGGCTGCGGCTGATTACTGGTACAAGTGGGTTGGCATGGATGGCGAGGTTATTGGTATGCGCAGCTTTGGCGCTTCGGCACCCGGTGGCGTGCTGATGGAGCACTTCGGCTTTACCGCAGATGCTGTAGTTGAGGCCGCCAAGGCACTGGCCTGATTTTAAGCGTGCCTTCGTAACGGGATCCAGGGTCGAGCATGGCTTATCGTATTGCAATCAACGGGTTTGGCCGCATTGGGCGCTCGATTCTGCGGGCACTGTGCGAGTCTACTAATTATGCTGGTCTGCACATCGTCGCGATTAACGACGTGGCAGATATTGAGACTCTGGCTCACCTTACCCGCTACGACAGCACTCACGGCAGGTTTCTCGGGACAGTGGCGGTTGAACGGGATAGCGGCGATCTGCTGGTGAACGAAGACAGAATCGCCATCAGTCAGACCAGTAACCCCGGCTATTTGCCATGGGCTGACCTCGGTGTGGATCTGGTCATGGAGTGCAGCGGGGCATTTTCCGATCGGGCAAATGCCGAGCAGCATTTAAAAAGCGGCGCGCATCGAGTCCTGTTTTCCCAGCCCGCGGAGAGTGATGTCGACGCAACTGTGGTCTATGGCATTAACCACGAGACTCTGTCGGCATCTGCCAGTATCGTGTCTAATGCCTCGTGCACTACCAACTGCATCGTGCCGGTGCTCAAGGTGCTGGATGATTCCTTCGGTTTGCAGTCCGGTGTGATTACAACCATCCACTCTGCCATGAACGATCAACCTGTCATCGACGGCTACCACAACTCGGATTTGCGCAGGACCCGCAGTGCCATGCAGTCTATTATTCCAGTGAATACCGAATTGGCACGCGGTATCGAGCGGATATTGCCCAATCTCAGCGGCCTGCTGGAAGCACAGGCGATTCGTGTGCCTACAGTCAATGTGTCGGCTATGGACCTGACGGTGACGTTGGCGCAGACGGTCACTGCTGAGCAGGTGAATAAAGCACTGCGTGAATACAGCGAACAGCTACCAGACAACGTGCTTGGTGTGAGTGATGAACTGCTGGCGTCCTGTGACTACAACCATGACCCTCGTTCTGCTGTGGTCGATTCTAACCAGACGCGAGTGGCGCCAAACAATCTGGTGAAACTGCTGGTGTGGTTCGACAATGAATGGGCCTATGCCAATCGTATGCTCGATGTTGCGCAGTTCATGAGTGAGCAGTAAACCGAATATCTATTGCCTTAAGGTCCGCGCTGATGATGTTAGGATTTCTGGGTAAAATCAGCAGCACGACAATTCATGAAGTTGAGTTCCGGGGTTTAAATTCAAATGCCTTTTCAGCGTATGACCGAACTGGACCTGACCAACAAGCGCGTCCTGATACGAGAAGATTTAAATGTGCCCCTGGCTGATGGAGAAGTAAGCAACGACACACGCATTCGTGCGGCGTTGCCTACCCTGGAATTGGCCCTGCAGTCAGCGGCCCAGGTTATCGTGATGTCGCACCTGGGCCGACCTAAAGAAGGCATCGCAATAGATCAGCAGCTGGAGTTCTCTATGGCGCCGGTTGCCAGGCATCTTGGCCAGCTCCTGGGCCGGGACGTACCGGTGGTGTCAGGCTATTTGGAAAACCCGGAGGCAATCGGCTCTGATAAGCTCGTGATGTTGGAAAATGTCCGTATTAATACCGGTGAGAAAGCGAATCATCAGGTATTGGCTGCAGCCTATGCCGGGCTTTGCGATGTGTTTGTGATGGATGCCTTTGGAACCGCGCACAGGGCCCAGGCTAGTACCCATGGTGTTGCTGAGGAGGCGAACGAGGCCTGCGCGGGCCCGCTGTTGGCGGGAGAACTGGATGCGCTTGAACGATCGTTGGCAAGTCCTGAGCGTCCCATGCTTGCTATCGTTGGTGGCGCCAAGGTGTCTACCAAGTTGGAAGTGCTCAATAACCTTGCCGGGATCGTTGACCAGCTTATTGTCGGTGGCGGTATCGCCAATACTTTCTTGCTAGCGGCTGGCGCAAACGTAGGGCAGTCTCTATGCGAGCCAGACTTGGTCGAAACCGCAAAGTCACTGATGGCGAAGACGTCAATTCCACTGCCCACAGATGTAGTTGTGGCTAAATCTTTTGGCGCCGAGGCAGAAGCGACCATAAAGCCCGTAGCAGATATTACTGACGATGACATGATTCTGGATATCGGGCCGGAGTCAGCGGAAAAGCTGGCTACCATGATTGCAGATATGAAAACGATTATCTGGAATGGCCCACTTGGGGTGTTCGAGTTTGATAGCTTCGCCGCAGGTACCCGGCGAATCGCACGGGCGATTGCAGAAAACTCGGGTTTCTCACTGGCAGGTGGTGGTGAGACCATTGCAGCCATAGACAAGTTTGGTATTACCGACTCGGTCTCCTATATTTCCACCGGTGGCGGCGCCTTTCTTGAATATGTGCAGGGCATTGAGCTGCCCGCGGTGGCGGTTTTGAATGCCAGAGCCAAAGAATGAACGAATTCTATTGCCAAGCTTCAATGGCTTGGAAATAATCGAGAGACGAGGAGAAAAATCAGTTTGCTTCATCTCTGCATTCACGAGCCTGAAAATTTTCGGCCTCGATTAAGTTAAGCAGAACACCTATTAAAGAGGAATCACAATGGCACTAATTAGTTTACGTCAGCTCCTGGATCACGCGGCGGAACACGAATATGGGGTTCCTGCCTTCAACGTGAACAACCTCGAACAAGTGCGCGCCATCATGGAGGCTGCACACGAAGTGAATAGTCCTGTCATCCTGCAGGCATCTGCAGGCGCAAGAAAGTATGCTGGTTCGACTTTCCTTAAACACCTTATTGAAGCAGCCATTGAGGAATTTCCGCACATTCCAATTGTGATGCATCAGGACCATGGTGTGTCACCCGCTGTTTGCCAGCGCTCAATTCAACTTGGATTCTCATCGGTGATGATGGACGGTTCTCTTGCTGAAGATGGTAAGACCCCGACTGATTTTGATTACAACGTGCGCGTCACCAAACAGACTGTTGATATGGCCCATGCCTGTGGTGTGTCGGTGGAAGGCGAGATTGGCTGTCTCGGTTCTCTGGAGACTGGCATGGCTGGTGAAGAAGATGGTATTGGTGCCGAGGGTAAATTGTCCATGGACCAATTGCTTACTGACCCGCAGGAAGCCTCCGACTTTGTTGACGCGACCGGCGTTGATGCCCTGGCCATTGCCGTGGGTACCAGCCATGGTGCCTACAAGTTCAGCAGGCCACCCACGGGCGACATTCTAGCCATTGAGCGCATCAAGGCCATTCACGACAAGATTCCAAACACGCACCTGGTGATGCACGGGTCATCTTCTGTGCCCCAGGAATGGCTGGCGATCATTAACGAATTCGGCGGTGAAATTCCTGAGACCTATGGTGTTCCTGTAGAGGAAATCCAGGAGGGTATTCGCCACGGCGTGCGGAAGGTTAATATCGACACCGACCTGCGCCTGGCGTCTACCGGCGCGGTTCGTCGATTTCTCGCGAACAATGCTTCAGAATTTGACCCCCGAAAGTTCCTGATACCAACCATTGAAGCGATGAAGGACATTGTGAAGGCGCGACTGGAAGCTTTTGGTACTGCCGGGCAGATTGCCAACATCAAAAAGGTTTATAGCCTGGAAGAGATGTACCAGCGCTACGAGGATGCTGGCTAGGACAGCAGTCGGAATCAAGGGCAGGCAGGAACACAGTGTTTACCCGGCAAGAGGCCGAACGCCTGCGGGAGCAGCTTACACCGCTTGATTTCGAGCACGCCGCGCCGGAGAGCGAGTTACTGACGCGCTATCGGCGCCACTATGGTATCGATGGTGAAAGCCTCGGCCTGGAATTTACCCATCACATTGGCGTAATTTCAAGCAACGAGTACACCGTGGTTTGCCAGTATTTCTGCCTCCCTCAGGTGGAGTCTGGCACCGCGTTTTTATTGCACGGCTACTATGATCACGTCGGCCTATTCCGTCACCTCATTCAATACTGCCTTGGTTGCCGAATATCCGTGGTGATTTTCGATTTTCCGGGCCATGGGCTGTCTTCGGGAAAACCGGCGAGCATCGGCTCATTTCAGGAGTATTGCGAAGCGTTTACAGATTGTCTGGGTGCTGCGAAAAGCGCTGCGCTTCCCCGCCCCTGGGTAGCTGTTGGGCAGAGCACGGGATCTGCGGTGTTAATGGATAGTTTTCAGCACCATAAGCTACAAAGCATTGCCAACTTTGAGCAATCTATCCTGTTGTGCCCTTTGCTATATCCTGTTGGCTGGTCACTGAGCCGCTTTGTATTCTACCTGACCCGTTTGTTTTTGCCGGGAATCAGGCGGAGCTTTGCGCGCAACAGTCACGATGAAGACTTTCTGGCCTTCCTGAGAAATTCTGATGAGCTCCAGAGTAAGACTTTGCCCACCGCTTGGGTTACTGCGATGGCGGAGTATCAGAAGCGCTTTTTAAAAGCGGACAGTCATGCATCAGCACTGCATATTATTCAGGGGACTGACGATAATACGGTTGATTGGAAGAAAAACCTGCCGCTAATTGCCCGTAAGTTTCCCGCAAGCAAAACATACTTCATTGAGGGTGCGAGGCACCACATGGTCAATGAGTCATTGGCTTATCGTGACAAGATATTCGCAAAGTTGGGCGAGCTTATCGGTACAAGTGATACTGCTGACACAATAGACTAGAACAGTACGCGGCAGCGAATGGTTCCGTTAACCTGGTTGAGTCGCTGTAAGGCGATTTCACTGTACTGCTCGTGAATATCCATAACCACGTAGCCCACTTTGTCATTGGTTTGCAGGTACTGGGAAGTAATATTGATACCTGTCTCAGAAAACACATTGTTTATCTGGGATAAAACTCCAGGCACATTTTCATGGATATGCAAAAGCCGGTGATGGCCAGGGTGGGCGGGTAGTGAAACTTCGGGAAAGTTCACTGAGGTGAAACTGGAACCGTTGTCGCTATACTTCACCAGCTTCTCGCTCACTTCGATACCGATGTTTTCTTGCGCCTCCATGGTGCTGCCGCCGACATGTGGTGTGATAATGCAATTATCGAATTCACGCAGCAGTGACAGAAATTCCTCATCATTGGATTTTGGTTCGGATGGGAATACATCGATAGCAGCACCGGCAATGGTTTTACTCGCCAGAGCCTGAGCCAGGGCGTCGATGTCGACTACGGTGCCGCGTGATGCGTTTATCAGGATGGCGGAGTCTTTCATCTCAGCCAGTTCGGCTGCACCGATGAGATCTCGCGTTTCCGTGGTTTCGGGGACGTGCAGACTAACGACATCGCACTTGTTCAGTAGCTCCTGCAGAGAGCCAAGCTGCCTGGCATTACCCAGTGGCAGTTTGGTCACCACGTCATACAGGTAGACTTCCATGCCCATGGATTCAGCCAGTACGCTGAGCTGAGAGCCAATATTGCCGTAACCAACAATCCCCAGCTTCTTGCCGCGGGTTTCAAAAGAACCCTTGGCGGCTTTTTGCCAGATCCCCCGGTGTAGCAGTGCGTTCTTTTCCGGAATGCCTCGAAGCAGCAGGATGGCCTGGCCAATGACAAGTTCTGCGACGCTGCGCGTATTTGAAAAGGGTGCATTGAACACGGGAATGCCGCGACGCAGGGCAGCATCCAGGTTGACCTGGTTTGTGCCAATGCAGAAACAACCCACGGCCAGCAGCTTTTTGGCCGCAGCAAATACTGACTCGGTCAGCTGCGAGCGAGAACGAATACCGACGAAATGGACATTGGCAATTCGCTCTTTTAGCTCGCCTTCGCCAAGGGAGGTTTTCAGATACTCGACGTTCTCATAGCCCGCGCGGCGCAGGGTATCCAGCGCACTCTGATGCACTGCTTCAAGCAGCAAGAATTTGATTTTGCTTTTTTCAAGGGAAGTGGATTGTGAATCTGACATCGCGAGTTTTTGAATCGGGAATATTTGTGTGAGGGTCGGCTGCTTAGGGCGCGTATGTTAACATAAAGCGCTTTTTGAGTGGCCCAATTTTACCCGACGCGTTTCAACGCAGACGGGAACGGGCTTCGGCTGCAAACTGAATCCCGGCGCTTTGAGATTCCCAGACCACCTTTTAGAAACAGACCCAGAAAAAGACCCTGACAATGAGTACTGAAATAGAAGCCTTGATCCCGGCGCTAAGCGATATCGTGGGCGCCGATTGGGTCAAGACTGAAGCAAGTGATCTAGAGACCTACGGCAGCGACTGGACCAAACAGTTTCCCGTCAACCCGGCCCTGGTGGTGATGCCAAAGACCGTGGCGCAAGTGCAGGCGGTGGTGCGGCTGGCGAACGAGATGGCGTTCAAACTGGTGCCTTCAGGCGGCAGAACCGGCTTGAGCGGAGGTGCAGTCGCGTCTCACGGGGAAGTCGTGCTGGTTCTGGATCGGATGAACCAGATTCTGGGATTCGACGCAGCCGATCGACAAGTAAGCTGCGAGGCAGGCGTGGTCACTGAGCAACTGCAGCAGTTCGCAGTCGAACAGGGCCTGTTTTACCCGGTAGATTTTTCGTCATCAGGTTCCAGCCAGCTGGGGGGAAATGTTGCCACTAATGCCGGCGGCATCAAGGTCATTCGCTATGGGCTGACTCGTAACTGGGTAACCGGTATGAAGGTTGTTACTGGCAAGGGCGATTTGCTCGACCTGAATCGCGGCCTCAGCAAGAACGCCACTGGCTATGACTTGCGCCACCTGTTTATTGGCTCAGAGGGTACGCTGGGAGTAATCGTTGAACTCACTATGGCGTTGACTGCACCGCCTTGCGACCCGACCGTGCTGGTGCTCGGTGTGGAAGACATGACCTCTACCATGCCGGTCCTGGAAGCATTTCAAAATCGTTTACCCATCACGGCATTCGAATTTTTTTCCGAGCAGGCCCTGCAGCATGTGATTGCGGAGAAGGGTCTGGCAAGGCCATTTGAGAGCCAGTCCAATTTCTATGCGCTGATCGAGTTTGAGCAGCGTGCAGATCAGGATCTTGAGACGGCGATGGAGCTGTTCGAACACTGTTTGGAGCAGGGCTGGATTGTCGATGGCACGATTAGTCAGAGCCTGACTCAAGCTGAAAACCTGTGGCGTCTGCGGGAGGACATCTCCGAAACCATCGCACAGTTTACGCCATACAAGAATGATATCGCTGTCCGCGTATCTGCAGTGCCGCAGTTTCTTAACGATGTGGACAAGCTGGTGCGGGCGGAATACCCGGAATTTGAAATCATCTGGTTCGGACATATTGGTGATGGCAATGTTCACCTGAATATATTGAAACCGACTGGGTTGGAACCGCAGGAATTTTTTGACAAGTGCGGTGCGGTGTCCAGTCAGGTTTTTTCCATCGTGCAACAACATGGCGGCAGCATCTCAGCGGAACACGGTGTGGGTCTGCTCAAGAAACCCTACCTGAAGTATTCGAGAGACGAACAAGAAATCGAATACATGAGAGTGATCAAGCAGGCTTTTGATCCCAACAATGTCCTTAATCCAGGCAAGGTTTTCGATTTGTAACCTTTGCATGTGCACTGGCACAGAAGCACTGAGTGGCTGAACTGACGGAACGCAATAAATAGAGAGTACCGCAGCAGGGTTTTTCTGAATGGCCAAAAAATTGTCACAAATTCATTCTAAATAGGCATTCCATCTACAGAGCATAGGGCGTACACTCGAGATACCAGGGTTGTAACTGGTGTGAGTTAGTGCGCAAGCACAATCTGTTTTTTTGATTTTTTAGCAAGAGATAAGTATGTCAGATACAGTTGAGGGTACCGTTAAGTGGTTTAACGACGAGAAAGGATTCGGTTTCATTGAACAGGAAGGTGGTAAAGATGTCTTTGTACACTTTAGCGCTATCAATGGTTCAGGAAGAAGAACACTGCACGAAGGGCAAAAAGTGACCATGGAGGTTACCCAAGGCCAGAAAGGCCCCCAGGCGGAAAACGTAAATCCGCTGTAATCGATAAGATTCTTCGCAAGAGTCCGCAAGCTGCCAGAGATTCATAAGAGGTTGTTAACAAGCAACAATCCCAGACCTGAAAAGGCTGTGACTGCTGCCTCTCTGTAATCTCTCCGCTTGAAATACCCCGTCGCGCTTCTGGAACAGTAGTCCAGGCGCGCTATCGGGATTTTATTGTCTCCACTCCGCTGTCGGTACCCAGCAGCAGCACGTCAGCGCCGCGCTCGGCAAAAAGTCCATTGGTCACAACACCGGTTATCTGGTTCAGATCGTGCTCAAGTTTGCGCGGATCCATGATTTTCATGTGGTAGACGTCGAGAACGTGGTTACCGTTATCGGTAACGCAGCCCTCGCGGTAGACCGGGTCACCGCCAAGCGTAACGATTTTCCTGGCGACGTAACTTCTGGCCATGGGAATGACCTCCACCGGTAGTGGAAACTCACCGAGAATTTTCACCTGCTTTGATTCATCTGCAATGCAGACGAACTCTTTCGATGCTGCGGCAATGATTTTCTCGCGAGTCAAAGCTGCGCCGCCACCCTTTATAAGTTGCAGGTAGGGATTGCACTCATCAGCGCCGTCTACGTAGATTTCAATCGGCCCAGCGCTATTGAGATCGTAGACTGGAATGTTATGGGACTTCAGGCGCTGGGCTGTTTCTTCGGAACTGGCGACTGCGCCATATAGCTCGTGCCCAATGCTTGCCAACTCGTCAATAAAAAAATTCGCGGTGGAACCAGTTCCCACGCCGATTACCATTTTGTCTTCCAGTTTACTTTCAACATAGTCAAAAGCCGCTTTGGCGACGGCTTGCTTTAGTTCATCTTGTGTCATGACGGTCTCTGCTTGAGTAATAGCTGAGTGGATTGTGCGAGGTGTTCTCCCATGCGCACAGGAGAATCGGCCTGCAGTGCTGAGTCGAGAATAACGGCGTTTGGCTCAAACAGCACAATCGCAGTTGATCCCAATTTAAATCTGCCCATCTCTGCACCTTTAGCCAATTCAATCGGCGGCGAATGCTGACTGAAGTCGGTAAGTTTGCGCGCCTTGTTAGGGCCCGGGCATATCTGTCCAGACCAAACTGTTTCGATACCGGCAACTATCATCGCCCCAACCAGCACCAGACCCATCAGGCCGTTTGTTGTTTCAAATAGACAGACCAGGCGCTCATTACGTGCGAATAAATCTGGTACTGAATCTGCGGTGTTGCGATTCACTGAGAATAGCTTGCCAGGCACATAAATAGTACGCAGCAGTTTACCCGCTGTCGGCATATGGACACGGTGGTAATCCCTCGGCGACAAATAAACGGTGGCAAAGGAACCGCCTGTAAAACTGTCAGCAAGCTCCGGGTCGCTGAGTAATTGGCCAACCGTATAGTCTCGACCCTTGGCCTGCAGAATTCGATCTTCCTCGATCGCGCCGAGTTCGCTAATGGCGCCATCAGCAGGGCAGACTATTGCGCCTGGCAAGTCGTTAATGGGCCGCGCCGTCGGCTTCAATGCACGGGTGAAGAAAGCATTGAAACTCTCGAAGGCCTCGGGGTCTTCATTCTCAGCATCGCTCAAATCCACCTGATAGCGGCTAATGAACAAGCTGATCAGTAAATTCTTGGCAAAGCGCCCCTCGGCAAATTTGCCCGTCAAGCGCGACAGGGCATGATGCGGTAGCAAGTACTGTAGAAATATAAACAGTCGCGACACGTTAGTTCCTACACCACCCAGGCGGCAGTGTTGAAGTCTCCAAAATGGGATCGATCAGTGCTAGTGAGAACTCGCCTATAAGCAACAGGATCTGATTACTTCGATATTCTACTCTGCCACGGCAGCCTACCGATAGCCGATTCCTGTGCTGAAAATCAACAGGCAGAGTTAACCCACTGCGCCGGGCAATGGTATGATGATCTCTCGCTCTGCTACTGAAGAGAATTGTTCATGATTGCCATCAACCCGGACCGGGTCGACCATTGCTAGCTGCGTTTCCGCCGCTGCCTCGTCACGTTGATATTGCCCGGTTTTCGCCGGGGCCTTCTGCCCCCTGTCAAACCATTTGCGTCTGTAGTTTCACTTAGT
>CENZ01057362.1_pt1 | contig 18067 bp, 14 predicted proteins | sample 361341 | NCBI WGS metagenome assembly CENZ01 (sample SAMEA2619782, study PRJEB7988) | marine metagenome | biome: marine biome (ENVO:00000447); feature: deep chlorophyll maximum layer (ENVO:xxxxxxxx); material: "saline water (ENVO:00002010), including plankton (ENVO:xxxxxxxx)" | depth 50 m
GAAGAACTACATGCACTCAAGCCAAGTTGGAACACGTTACCTATGAACTCAAGTATATTATCCTGGCGCGGAGACTACTCACATATACATGATAAAATACATGAAGATCTAGATTGGTACTATACGAGATTCTGGAAAGGCATAGATGAGTATCTTTGGAAATACTTCAAGCCTAAATTATTTGAGGATGGATTTGTTTCTTTTCAAACTGAACAGGAAGAGAAGGATTATCCGGTGTACCTATTCAATCAAAGACATGAGCACATGAAAGAAGAAGGGTGGTGGAGTAAATATGTCAACATATAAAGATATCTTGCAGTATGGGTCTAAGTTTTCTTTAAACCTTTATCAATCTCCAAATGAAACGTTAAGTGATCTTAAACACTTTTCTCATTTATGGAAACCATACAATCCTAGAAAGAAACCTGGGCGTGAAGGATTAAGCCTATATTCATTGGATGGAGGATTCACTGGTGTACCAGATTTAGATTCGGTCAAGGAATATTGTATAGAGAATAAAGTTAGGTTAAATGAAATGTCATTTAACCAACCTACTGAGGCCGCTGATTATGTTCGAACATATACAGATCCTTTTGACGGGCATGTCGGCAGGAGTCATGTTATTCGCATGCAGCCGGGAGGAATGTTTCCACCTCATAGAGATCATGGTGGACCACGTGGAAGTGTAGATGTATTTAGACTATTTGTGCCACTGAAGAATTGTAACCCACCTTCGATGTGGTTTTGTCTTGAGGATAAGCCATTATTTTTTGAACATGGTCGAGCTTATTTCATCAACACTTTACAGGAACATACTGTCTTTGCAGTTTATGATTGCTCATTCCTAGTCTTTAACATTGAGATAAATGATAAGACTGTAATGAAGCTGATCAATCACATGTCTTCAACCTGAATATTTTTTTCAAACGATGGATATGTAAATTCAGGCCAAACATGAGATTGTCTAATATTCACGTCTTCATTATGAAATCCAACACCTACAGAAAGCAAGACATCAGGAGTGTTTAGTATAGACTCAACTCTTTTCTTATTATGAAGTATGTTATAAAATCCTGTCCTGTATCCTAACATATTGGCAGCAAATGCTAGATACGCTCCTGCAATTCCTACTGAACGATCTTCATCAGTTTTAGTTTTTCCATCTATCACACCTTTGTCATATTCTTTTTCTGTACGTGCAAGTGTGTTTTCATCTCTGTCTCTTACAAAGACTACTAAAAGATTTGCTAGTGTTTGTGTATTAGTAACAGCTTCATGAGGATCCCATCTGATAGTAAATGAATCAGATGAATCATGAATTGCTTGTATGATATTTCTATCTTGAATGAATAGAGCTTTGTAAAATACGCGATTCTGTTTACTTGGACAATGAGTGACCGCGTACTTTAAAGTTTGGATATCTCTTTCGGATATTGATTTAGATAGATTCCAGTTTCTTTGACACCAAGAAGATTGCTTTATAATCTTTTCTAGCTGTACATTTCTTGATGAATCTGACATGCTATAGTCACCGCCTCTATCATATTTTGACATTTCCTAAGTTGGCTTTTTAGTTCTTTATTCTTCGACTTTTTAAAAGTATTTAGTTCAAACACCTGAAGTTTAAAGCAGAATAATTTTTCTTTTGCTAGCTTATCACTTTCCCAATCATTATCAAAAATGGCTTTTGCAAATCCTTTGTAAAGCTCCATCGCATCAGCATCTCTCACATCCCAAACTAAACCTTCTTTCCTTGCGACCTCAATAACATCTTCTTCAAATCCTTTTCTTGAATCGTGCTGATATTGAAATGTCCAGTTTTGAATGTCTTCAAGATCACAGTGCTCTAAGAGATCTTCCCATAGTGCACTCCCAGGTTCTGGCCTAATGTCTTCAGCATAGATGTTACCATCATCTTTCATCCATTCGGCTCTACAATTAGTTCTGTCTTCATGCGTGTAGTAAGCCATCATAAGTTTTGCATTTTCTAGTGCCATAATTAACTCCTATGCGTTTTCTATTCTTAAAGTGTACGTGTTCTGTGTCACTGGCGATCCATTGGGAAAGATTGCTGCAGTATAATTATTTGTATTGAACTGATGAGTAGTGTATGCACCAGATCCATTCAACACGGTGTCGGTCATTTGAGAACCTCTAATATTTCCAGATGAAGCGTGATAACGTATTCTCTGATTTGTACCTGCTGCTTTATATGAAGCATATGCCATCATATCTTTACCTATCAATGCTGACAAATATGTTAAGTCATCATCTACACTGTTATTTCCAGAATTATAATATGGCATTCTTTCCAACTTATATTGAAATGCATTGCCATTAGCATCAATGTATAAAGGTTTTAAAGTTGCAGGCGGATTGAGTCCTGAATATGTTTGAAGAATGTAATAAGTGTTTATAGTCATAGGCTGATCTCCATACGCGCCTGATGGGATAGAATACGCGCCAGCATTTGCTCTGGTATCTACCATTCCATTAACTTTAAGACTTGGATCTCCATCAGGTAAAGGTCCTATATTACCATTAGGTAAAACACCAACACTCCACGTTTTAACTGCATGGTTTCCAGAATGTCCGGCCAAGCTCGCATCAGTGGAAATTCTAAACGTTCCATCTTGATCCGTTCCGTCTGCAAGTTCTGTCAAAGCAGTTGAGTAAAAAGTGTCAAACATATCTTGTTGATTCATTGGCCTTACGGTCGACCCATCCCAATAAACTGGATACGTTCTTGGAGGTCTGTTATCTACTTTAGTTCTAGTTTGGAATAATGGAGAAGATTGATTTAATACGTATTGATATATTTCAACATTGGTTGTTACAGTACTTATTGCGCCTAGCGAACCTTGTGATGGAAAGGTGTCAGATCTAGACATTACATTTGTGTTCGTTTTTCTTGTATCTGTTGTAGTCAGTAGTGATGATCTGGTGTATTCGGTTCCACCACCACGCGAGCTCAATAAACTTACATCAACCGAAGGATGTTGAGAGTATGCCCATTTGCAATAAGGAATGAATGCAGCTATTTCTGCAGTTGTCATCTGCTTTAATGAATCAGCGACATAATGTAAGGGTTTTCTCACTGCCATGTTTCAAGATCCTGGGCCAAATATTGACTTCAATGTTGTTCCACTATCGCTAGTGATTGTGAATGTTGTAAGACCATTAAACTCTCGTGATGTGATTTGATTTTGTTTAATGAATGCTGCATCGATAGATGAGTCTGCATAATGACGATTAACTATTTGATCATTATCAATATGTTGAGCATGAATTGCATTTGCTCCAATCGCATTTGAATCTACTGCATCGGCAGCAAACTTAGCAGTTGTTACATTAAGATCTTTAATCTTAGCCGTAGTAACTGCAGAATCTTTAATATCAACAGTTACGACTGGAAATCTTAAAGTGTTATTACTATCAATCATTGACTGAATACGCGTCGTTACAGGACCAGTATTTGAAGAATCTTGAAGTGCTACAATAGCTGCAACAATATTTGCTGCGCTATCTCCTAAATTATCAAGTTCTCCTACTTGGTTTGCAAGCGTATTAGTTTTAACTCTCCAACTTTCAATAAGTTCGTTGACATCTACTTGTATTTTTTTAGCCATTTTTCTCCACCAATTTTTGTAGCAATTGCTTTATTTCTTGAACATCATTTTCTAAACGATCAACTCGAGATTCTTTAGCAAGTCTTTCTGCTTTTCGAGCGCGCGCTGCATCAACTTCGTCTTGTTTAGTAAATAATATAGCTCCATTACTTCTATCTCTTACAAATCCAGTAGCACCTTCAACATGAAGTTTTCCTTGAGGTCTTCTCATTATGCCCCCATTGCTATGACTCTAAGATCTTTGAACTTTGGTACCTTAGCATTATTCGTAGAAAACATTACAATCTTAATCATGAACTTTGAGAAAGGAGGAAGATTACCACCTTGCCCACCTATTAGATATGTATAGTCTCGATATGTATCTGGATTTTCATCTTTAGGCAAATCATTTTCTCTAACTTGTTCTACCCATTTAACATTGTCAAATGATACATCATCAGTAACAGCTTTATAGTAAACTTTAAAGTCTGAACCATTTGGTCTGTTTGATGCAAGAATCATTCTTAGTCCAACCGCATCTGCTTCAAGAATAACTGGACGAGTTACGTGTTTAGCAATTGATGTTCCGCCAGTGTTATCAGTTTCAGCAACATAAGTAATTGGTGTATGATAAGTTCCAGCAGCCCCTCCTCTTGGGAAAGTTGCTGATCCACTATCTTGAAAATCAATTCTATTATGAACAGTCCACAGTGATGCTCTTTGCATATCAACTACAGGAGATACTACAGTTGCTAAAGTATTCATAGCAATTGCAAATGTTGTTGAATTATTTCCAACACCTAAGTTTTGATCACTATTTCTTTGCGATGGAACCATTACTGGTTCTGAGAAATAATTATTTTCTCCAAGCGATAATGCAGAGTACAGAGTATCTTTTTTATAATCTTTAGTAGGCACATCTTCAGCTACTGATTGTGCAGTCGTAAACTTACCCGACAATGAAACATCAGTTGACGTTGGAATCATAGTTTGTATTGCAGGAGTAAATTGTTCAAAGACAATATTCTTTTCTGCAAACATAGTGCTTCCGCCAATTGCTCCAGTTGAAGACGCTGCAGCTCCTGCTGTAATAGTATAGAAGTCATTATCAGAAGAGTCGACTGTTCGAACTCCCATAATATTTGATCCTAAGATTCCAGCATAAGATGTACTTGAATCAAGTCCTAAAAGTCTAGCTCTATCAGTTCTTTTAAAGCCGTGATCAGGTTGATGCACAACTAGCCTTGTACTACCAGAAGTTGCAGTAACAGCATCTACGTTTAGCAATTCGAATGGAGGATGTGTATTTTCAAGTACAGCTTGTCCAGAAGTTACAAATTCTGCTCTAAATAATTCAAAGGCCATGTCAAAGTTTTGAACTGGTTCCCAAGTAGAACCATTTTGTGATTTAAACATTGACCCCATTGAAGGTTGTTTTGTAATTTTCTTTTCAGTTGATCCGAATACAAATTCTCCAGTTTCAGCTACATAGACATTATAATCAATTGATTCAGCAAGAAGAACAATTGCATACTCAACACCAGAGTTTAAAAATACTGGCTCATCAAAAGTAAAGTATGTTAAAGTTTGTCCATCAGCAGACGTATTAACCAAAGCCGGTTCAAGGAATTTTACTGCTCCGGGAATAATTTCTTCCGCAGATGGAAATCCATTTACTAGAGGACGGATCTGACATTGCACTGGTATCACTGTATCTTTTGTAGCAAATCTAATACCTACCTTCGTAGCGAAGATACCATTAGGTTGTACAACTCTAAATGACTGGGCTAATGGGTCAGATCCGCCGTCATCAGAATTATCTCCGTCATCCTGTGTATCAACTGCAATTAATGTTCTACCTACATTTCTTACGATATCAAGTTGTCGTGTTGATCTAAAGTTTCTTTGTCTTGTTTCAAGTATTCCTTTAGAAGTATACACCACACTTGCAATAGATGCAGCATCAACTTGATTATCAACTGTAATATCAAGGAACTTAAGTTCTCTCTCACCTGTTCTAAATTTAACTGCATTAGTATTAGGCAAAAAGAAAGATCCTTCAATTGTGCCAGCAGCATTAGCAATTAGTGCAGTAGAACCTTCAGGGTGAGTTGTTGCTCTATTAAATCTCGTTCCGTATTGTGTTGGGTCGTCTGAAATATTAGTAAAGGTTTCTTCTCTAACCCAATCATCAACTCTTATTCCGTCAAAGTACGGGAAGATCTGCGTATTAGGTCTCATCCCTTGAGCTCTAAAATAAATTTTCCTTGATCTTGCAAATGGAATCACTGCAACATCTACAACTTTATCTTCAATAAACTCTCTAATGGTTTCACTTTGAACAACTCTTGTAACAGAAGTGTTCCTAAATGTTCGAGTAGTATTTCCACTTGTTGAGGATGAAATAGAACTTGAGTTTTGTAAAGTTGCTCCAGCAAGTCTATTTAAAGGAGTACCTCCCCATGCCCATTCCCAACTATTCCAAAGATTTGCTTGGGATGGGTTCAATCTAAATCCGCCATCAATAATACGAGGTGGAAGTCTTTTTACTTCTTTCCAATCATCTGAACCCGGTGAAATTTGTAATCTACCTCTATGCACAATAACTTGGAAAGGATTAATATTTTCAGTTTGTGAATATAAAGGCTGATCTAAAAACTTTTCTTCAGAATATTTTAGATATACATTATCACCTCTTTTAATAGTATTAGTTGACAATGCTGAATCATACTTAAGTCCAATTGCATCTTCATTAAATGAAGGTCTTAAAATCTGATCTCTTGGATCAATAGAAGCTCTATACTCAAGAGTTCCTACATTTGATGCGAGTTGATCTCTAAAATTATCAACTAAGAAACCTGCTTTAGTTCTATCTGCTCCAGTTGAATCAAGTACTGAAAGATTTTTTAAATCAACTTCCAATAAACTTAAGCTAGCCATTTCTTCAACCTGATCAATTCTTTCTTCAAGCTTACCAATATCTCTCATTGTATAAGCTTTTGCTTCAATCAAATCAATATCCAAATCAGAATCATTTATTGTAAATGGATTAAGTTTAATTCTATAAAGTTCTAAACAATTATTAGGAAGCTCTGGATATTTTGGATCCAGATTCGAAGTACCTTTTAAAAGCCTGAGTTTAGATCCTTCATCAACAACTAGTTTATCGTGTCTAGGCATATAATATTCAACATCAGCAAGAATATTATCTGTTGGCGTAGGTAATTCATTAACCACTGCAGACGTTGAATCAAATCCAGCACTTAGTCCAGTTATTAAACTTGCATCAGCTTTACGAGGTCTAAAATCTACAAAGCTTTGTGCTTCAATTACATTACCATCACCTTTTGTAAGTCTTGGAATTTTTCCGTAATCAATTTGGCCTGCATAAGATTGTGCAGTAAAGAAATCACCAGAAGCGCCGTGTGTAAAGTATTGAAATTTAGCTCGAACTTTATTTGTTCCTGATGGCCGTGCAGAACCACCTTTAAGAATCAATCTAGCCGGTGCATAAAAATTATCTCTTTGCCCGTTATCAATAATGAATCTATCTGAAATATCTGAAGAATCGCCACTATCAAGAATTTTCATCATTTTAAATAAATCTGGCTTTTGGAGAGTAATCTGTGCAGGAACTATTTCAGCTCCATTATAAGAATCAAAATCTAATCCATTAAGTTCAAGAGTGTTTAATGTTTTTGCACGGACAGCGCCTTGAGACTTTTGCACTTTTGCAAGTATTTGAACAGTTTCGCCAGCTTGTGTTGCTCCAGAATCATCAGTAAATTCAAATGTAATACCTCCACCAGATAATGCAAAAGATCCAGTTCTTGGCTTATGATCTCCAATAGTTGTAGATGTTACAATCCATTGTCCAGTGTTTGCGAATGTTTCGCCAGATGCAGAAAGTGTAGATGAAAATTTACCACTTCCATCAAGAGTTCCTGTAAAAGATCTTTGAGCTTCTAATGAAATATCACTTAACGTTTTTGCTCTATCGTTTGAGAGTGGAAACATAAGTGAGTTGTTTGTAGTTCCTTTAATAACTGAAAGTCCACTAAGCCCATCAACTATTACGTTACCTACATTATTTTGTGCAGTTCCAATTGATCTAATTTGACGAGTAGATTTTCCAGGGTTCATTTGAATATCTGTAAGATACCACCTATATACATTTGTACTAAAATTTTGAACGTACCTTATGTGTGCTGTGCCAAGAGTTCCCCAATCCATTTTAGCTCCAGCGTCGGCACTAAAGGTTCCATAAGCCGATGAGTTAAGTCCTGATTGTAAATCTGGATCAGCATATAATTCGATTGTTGTTGCGCTCGGTGAGTCCTTCTTGGCATAAACCTCAAGCGTATTTAGTTGTGTCATTCCAACGATTCCAGTAAATCTAACTTTATCGCCAGTTAACAACGTAGCAGCACTATCAACTGTTACAACTGCAGGAGTTGCTTTTGTAATTGCACTAATACGAGTACCAATAGCAGAGAATATATGTTTTGCTCCAGAATCATAATTGAAAATAGATCTTAAATCCATTTTCTCCATAGAAGCAATATTAGGTATATCTCGCATATTACGAGTTATACCAGTTGTACTAACCTGTCTTCCTTGAATATCAAAATAGTTTCCGTATTGAGCAATAGCAACTTGATTATTTAATGTGATAGTGTCTTGAGCTTTATCAATACTAATTTTTTGAGGAACTGGTAGATTGGCTCTATATCCATTTACATAAGCTGTACCATTTGAAACATTAAGTTTTAGTTTAGTATTAAATGAATCATCTTCATCAAACTTAATTGTGAAAGGTTTAATATTAAAATTACCATTTGTTTCTTTAGTTCGAACTGCAAGGAGATCATTAATTTTATTATACTGATCAAACCCTGTAACAGTTTGTGCAACTTTACCATTTTTAACTTCAGCAAAAAATACAAAGTTTTCATTTCCAACAATAAGATCTTGTGTCGTAAGTACTAAACGAATTCTTAATCTATCTGCGCCAGGGGCAGATTTATTTGGGAGAACGCCTTGATTATCAAATAGTGTATCGTCATCAACTGATGTTATAACGTCTTGTACAACTTTAAATCCAATTTTTTTATTTGGTCTATTTCCGTATTTGGATAATAGAATCGATTGAGGTTGTGCATTTACAAAGTGCCCTTGTACAAAAAAGTCGCCGCCATGAACAGATGCTCTTGTACCTGCGCCTACTGCTTTATTAGTTGTAGTATTAGTAAGTTGTACAGTTAAAACTTCTCCTGAATTTGCACCAGTAATATTTTCTCCCGGTGGTACTCTAATAGGTTCGGCTCCTGAAGTTCCTCCAGACGTGTCAGTATATCTTACATAAAGAGTTGCTGGATCAGAACCTGATGCAGTAATAACTTCTAATACAACAAATTTAATTCCGGTCGGTGCTGATGTAAATTCATCACCTATAAGCGGTGTGAGAGAACTAGGTAAAGCGTTCGTGGTTGTATCAAGTTTAACGAATTCATATCTTCTATTAACAAGCAATCCTCCAGGGTTTACTGAAGCACCTTCTTTAAAGATATTTTTTCCAAATCGTTCAATCTCTTTTTGGGTGATTGTTTGTGATTGCGTAAGTTCACGTGCTTGCAACGCCCTTCCAGAGTTAAATAGAATTTGATGAAAGTTATTACTATCTTTATAGTCATCTCTATACGTTGAGGATAGTAAAGTTTCTGTAAGTGTTGTTGGCATATCTTATCCTATAATTCTATAATTGTACTACGATCTTAATGTCTTCAGTTTGGCCTGTCGCTCTTGTTACTGCTGCTCTATTATCGATAAATAACATTTCACCACTAGCAATATTTATTCCAGATTCTGTGAAGGCATCTGAATCAGCATCGCCAGTAGCAGCGAGTAAAACACCTTCTCCGTTTCCATTTGTTTCTTGAATAGTTTCACCTTCAGCAAATTGAGCAAATCCTGTTTCTTCTGTTTGGTGAAAATGTAATCTTGTTGAGTCAAAGTTATCTACATATGCTCGAGCAGTAGATGATACGCCTTGAATAATTCTGTCAGATGTAAAGTTTTGAGTAATAGTTGCAAACTTTAATGACCTTAATGCAATTTCAGCACCAGCCTGTACAGCTGAATCTGGTAAAGAAGATTCTTTTGGAATCATAGGATTTTTTATAAGCGTTACTTGTCTAAAATCATTTCCTACAATAAACTTGCTATTTTCTGTTCCAGTAAGTTTAGCGTTAAACATAATTCCAAACGATCTTAAATCCTTTCTTGGATCTCCTCCTACTCCAGAATCCATTGACAGAATAGGCGTTGCTTTTGCTCCAGTTCCACCTCCACCAGAAAGAGTAACAGAAGCAAAATCATATCCAGCGCCATAAGCTTTTCCAGCTCCAGAATCATCCATTTCAATTTTAACTACAGCTCCACCAGAAACGGTTGCTGTAGCTTTAGCTAGTTTTTTAATAAGCGTAGTTTTATGCCCGCCTGAAGCAAGACTAGACCCGCCTGAATCTTGGCCTCTACCTGTAATAAGTACTGTAGGAGCACCCGTATAACCAGTTCCACCAGATGTGACATTAATTCCTAGAATTTCTCCTACGACAGCAGAGTCTTGAATTTGTTTTTGTTTTGTTTCATTAGCATCAATAGCAGTGATAACTTTTTGCACAGGAATAAAGTTAGCCGAAACAAATTGTGTAGCTTTCAAAGCTGAAATTGTATAAAGATATTGCCACACATATCCATCAGCAGTAGTGAGAGGTTTACGTGATTCACCAGTAGGTTTTACCGAAGAAGTAACAGAATTTCCAAAAGATGATTTACCTTGTTGAAGACATAAAAATACTTTATTTTCATCAGTAAAAACATAATAATTTGTTTGACCTACGAGTGCATCATTAACAGCTTCATATGTTGTACCAGAAACCCAGTTATAACGAGGAACAACGAATGAATTTGTTTCAGCACTTTTTAGTGATTGAAGTTTAAGCCGAGCTTTTCTTTCTTCAACATTTGTTACTAATGGCGAAGGTGCTAAGTCAGCACTATCCCAATCCTGAGATTCGCCGATTCCAAGATAATATCTTTCACTAGAATCTGCGACATCTGCAAAAAGTTTATTTACAAAAAATCTTTTTAATTTATCAGTTGCAATTGCTGTCATTTTCTATTTCCTATGCTGAAACTATTCTAAACCAATTTGTTCCGTCCCAAATCAACATCGCTGCTTTTGTAGTAGCTAGTGTAAAACTTGTTCCGTCGGCAAGATTTGTGGGTGTAACTGTTGCTGTACCAGCACCCTTGTTTGTTAATATTTTTTGTTCTCCTACTGTAGTACCATCATTAATTGCCACAGCGATTCCTGATAAACTATTAATAACTATATGCCCAGCTAAATCAGAAACTGTACCGTTTGAAGTAATGGTAGAAGATGTCATTGCTAGTTTCTTAACTGAAACTGCTCCCATCCCTTTAGCATCAATTTGTAAATTAATATCAGTTCCATTACCACTTGATGCAAATGTTGGAAATCCTGTACCCGAATCTCCGTTAGTAAGTGTTACGTTGTAAACAGCACTTGCAGTAGGAACAACGCTCATCAATCGTGCACCGTTAGCATCATTAATACCAGTTATAACTTTTCCAGTTGTAATCGTTGGAGAAGTCAATGATTTATTTAACAAGGTTGCAGATGTTTTATTAAAGACAAACGTGTCTGAATCGTTAAGTTGAGGAAGATTTACATTACGATTGCCAGCCAAATTAGATACAACAAAGTTATACGAGTGGTTGCTATCAAGATCCTTGATGGAAGGTGTTGTAAGTGTTGGCGATAAGATCGTTTTATTTTTGAGTGTTTGGGTTGCACTATCAACAATTATAGCTCCTGTTTTATCTGGCAAGGTTGCAATTCGAGCACCTGTCGGATTGACAACTTTCATCACAGTATTAAAACTATCTGTCGAAGTTCCTTCAAATTTTACACCGTCACCGGCAAATTGAACTTGTCCAACAAGCGCCGTCGAATCTCCGCTTAACCTAGTATATACTTCACTAAAGTTTGCATTTATTTTTATAGCAGCATTACGAAGAGTATCTCCGGTGCCATCGTTTGCAGCACTGCCTGTGAATATTTTTTGGTTTGCCATTAATTATCTCTTTTCAAAATTTGCTAACTGTATTTATAATCATAAGTAGTCCTCGAATCTATCAAAATCCATTGTTTCTACAGTATTACTTACTCTCACTGCTCCAGTAGGTCTACCAGAATCTTCATCAAACGTTGGTGAATTGATATCTAACAATCCATCTGGGTTTGGTGCAATCTGTCCATAACTTGCAACTAATTCATCAACCTCTACGTTTGCATATTCGCTTACTCTTCTATGTCTAATGATTGTTTCAGTTCCGTCTGAGTCTGCTCCGTCTGGTAAAAATACTGCCATTTCATAAGGTTTACCAAATATGCCGAAAGGTGAACTTGTACTTGATATGATTAAGTCTGTAACACTTGCTTCAATTACATCAGGTGTAGAAATACTTAAAGAAACTTTAGTATCAAAAGAAACTTCAGCTCCTAAAAACCAACCGGCCGGATGAACAAATTTTTTGTATAAACTATTCCATTGATTAAGAGGAATAGAAGATTTAATTAGAATAGAAAAGATTTGATACAACTGTCCATTCTGAATAAACTTAATTGATTGTGGTCCAATTAAAGAATCATCTACAATAAACAAATCTTTCTTTGGGTATATAACTTCAACTTCTTCACCAAAGAATGCTCTAAAAAATCCTTCTGAAGAAAAAAGAGTTCCTTTAACTCTAAAATAATTTGCAAAGTTTCGAAGAGCTTCTCTTGCATCTGTAAAATTACCAGATCCAGCGCCTCCACCAACCTCAGAAAAGATTTGATCAAGAAATTTTAATTGAGTTCTTTCAATATCACGTATTCCAAATAACTCATTGATTGCAGAAAACGTTTCATCTGAATCTAAATAAGAATAATACTCTTCTAAAAAAGTTAACAGAAAAGGATAATCAGCTTGATAATATTCAGGAAGAATTTCTAAAACTTGATTTCTTCTAAAGTTATCGTTATGCCTTTGAAAATCTGTTAAGGTGCGTGTTCTCATGTAAGAGCTACCTCAGTCGATTGAGTATCTATTGTTCCTTGTGCAAATGATGCATCAGCATCAATTTTAAGTACAAAGTTACGTAAAGGTTTAACGGTGGCTTGATTAAGAGGTGATGCAGTAACTTTAATAAAATCCTGTCCACTTACGAGTGCTTCAGGGGCAAATCCTACAAGTGATATTTTTCCAGTAGCCGGGAAATACGTTCCAGCATTATCTACCTGAGCAACATCAGTTGCAATGTTAACTACTTCGAGAGTAGTTGATCCAAGCTTATTTCTAAATCTACATATATCATTATTAAATCTAAAAGCGCCAGATTGAATAATATGTTGTGATGCGCTTGCAGGAGCAAGTTCTTCTGGATATTGAATATCGTAACTTATAGTTTGATTTATAGTTGGAATAAGTCTTTGTTGAAGTTTTACATCAATACGAGATGATATCACATGATCACCGAGCGCGTCAATATTTGTTAATAGATTCGATCTTCTAAATGTAGAACCAAATTTTTCAAGTGTATTTGTAAAATAATTAGTAATAGTACTAAACACATTTGCTTCTACTGTTGCTTGAGTAAGTGAAGTTTTTGAAGGATCATAATCAAATGCACAAATTACTTCTAAGAAAGTTTCAATAGGATCAACATAAATTGTGCCTATTGACATGATAGAAAGACTTGTAGTAAGATTAGTTGTAATAGCATCTTTAACAGTTTGCTTTTGTGATTCAGTTACACCATTAGCAAACTTTAACGCAACATAAACGTTTCCATAATTCGTAGGAACATTATCTTCGCCACCCCATGCAATAACATCTATGACTGAAGTATAGTTTGATAAGATTTGAGCTTTATAATCTTCTGCAGTAACTAATCTTTGTTGTGAAGAAAATGCAATAGGTGCATTTTGTTTAATAGATTCTATAGTTTGTCTTGAAGCTCCACCTGCACTAGTTGAACTTACAACAGTAGTAAAAGGATATTCAACTCCATTCACAGTAAATGCTGCGCTTGGAGTAAAAGATGTTCCTCCATTTCCAGAAATACCAAGAGTAGAAAGATATGTAACTTTGACGATTGATCCCGCAGCCGGCGCTTTACCAATTGAAACACCGTCACCGAAGTTCAATTCATAAGATCCATTTGGAGATTCAACTAATTGATAAAACTGAGATGTAGCTGTAACTCGAATAGCTTTAGTAATATCAAGGTATGTATCAAATGATGTTGAAGATGCATTTGGATATACGAGAACTTTTGCAGTTGACGTATCAATTGTTTGATCTGGAATTACATATATTTGTCTTTCACTAGCTTCGCCTACATAAAATGTTTTTGTTTTTTCTGCTCCTTCATGAACAAAAATATCATCACTTCCTACATTATCTTTAAATACATAATTTCCTGAGCCATCATCGGTAGCAAAATAATCTTTAAGAGTTCTGAATGTGTAAGTAGTTCCAGCTATAGATGATGTAAATGTCCGACCTTCATTAAGAGTTAATGCTGCAGGTCGTCCAGCGACACCTGCTAAATTTACTGATAAATTTAAAATTCCTATAGCAGCAGTTGCTGATCTTGGAGCATACCCAAGAGTTTGTGCGTGTGATACGATTGAACTTCGAAGCTGTGCAGTATTGAGAAAAGATTCATTAAGAGCAAAATTAGCAAGTAAACCATTATAGTGAGTGTTATATGCGAGAACATCGAGGATATTACTAAGGCCAGCTCCTTCAAAATTATAATCAGCAAATTCTGGCTGTGCTGCGAAATGAGTTTTTAAACTCGTTTTAATTGCATCAAAGTCTAATTGTGTAGTTTGAATATTTGTCGCCATTATCTTAACCTCGATACTGTAGTTGTAAGTGTGACAAGCTCTTGAACATTAAGTACTTTAAATGTTATCACACATCTGAGTGCATTTTTATCTGCTTCATTGTAAACTTTAACGTCCTTTACTTCGGCTCTTGGTTCATAATTGTTTATAACGTTTTCAATACGAGCACCAATACTCGATATTGTAGGATTGTCAGCAAGTTCAAAAAGAAGATTATTTAAGTTTCCACCAAACACAGGGCGAAAAGGTTTCTCTCCCCAGTTGGTCATAAGAAGATTTTTTACAGATTGCTTTACTGCAGCTGCAGAAGTTTTCTTAAATACGTCTCCACTTGCAGATTTAAGAAAACTTAAATCAATATCTGAATATTCTCTATCTCTTCTAGACCGCAGGGTAGACGTACTTTGATTACCATCTTCAATCGAGAACGCTTTAATTGCCATCAGTTATCCTTATTCTTTCTATTTATATCTTTACGACTGTAGAATTTCAATGAATTCTTTAGTTGCTTGAACTTTATTATTGAAAAGAGTAGCAATTTCCATCTGATACGAACAACTAAATGTTTCTGTAACAGCTGGCATTTGTATAACTATTTGTGAAGTAAAGTCTCCAAAAGGATCAAACTTATCATAACTTAAAGTAAGCTTATCATAAAAAAGATTATCTTTTAAATACACAGCAAGATCAAATGTTTTAAGATGATCGGGTCGACCATTAGCTCCTAAAAGCTCGTATACTACAACTTGTCCTTTTGTAGCAAGATCATTAAAAGATCCTGCTGTTAAAGTTTCATTTGGACCTTTCTTATAAAGACCTTCGATAATTACCATTCGGTGATCTTTAAATTTTCCATCTTTATCATTTTGCACAAGACGAAGTGCTTCGGCTTGGAGATAGAATTGGCGAGCAAGAGACTTTCTTTCACCAAGTGTAGTAATATGGTCAAGAGTAACTTTATCACCACGCCCACCGAGAAACTTTGCCATCGTAATACCGCGTCCAAGTTTTGTACTCGAAGTAATTTCGGTATAGCGATTAGGATTATAAAGAGGATTCGGAGTAATTGGACGAGGAATTGGCTTTGGCTTAATTTTCTTTGTAGCTCCACCCGGCATTTTTTGTCCTATTGTTCGAAGTCCAATCACGGCTGTAGGAGCTTTTGCTTCGATTCTTCCAAGAGATGGAGGAGCCGAAGATGCAAAATCAGGTGAAAGAGTACCAGCACCAATTTGAGTTGTTACGAAAGTTGTATTCTGAAGAGTAGCATCATCTCTTAATTTTGATCGAACTTCTCGAGGTGAGAGGTTACGATTCGAAACATTACCATTATCTACAGTTCGGTCAATTGCATTTGTGAGTACCGATGATGCATCGACAGCTACGATCGGAGAACCTACTGTCGAGTTTTGAACGAGCTGTGATACGTTTTCGGCATTCGGTTCTGCAGTTGCGGTCGTATCGACAGTTGCAGGACTACCTGTTACTTTCGTTCCAGCAGATCCACCCGGTCCACCAGATATTCCAGACTGTGTAGCTTGATCAGCATTACCTGTGAGAGATCCAATAAATTCTTTCGAGGTCATTGTCTCAGAAGCAATCACGGTTGTAGTCGACACAGTATCTCCCGCAGAAATTGAATGACCTGTGTACATATTATAATTGTACATAATCACGTTTTGACCACCGATCGTTCCTGTATCGCCAAACACAGATATTGAAGGTGCGGCCATATTAGCATTCACACGAGCAGTAATGAACGCATTCGTTTGAGAAGAAAGCCTGAAGTCAGATCCAGTAGTAACATTATAAGTTGTTCCGATCACCTCTTTTAACGACCCTTTGACAACTTTATTTTCGGAGCCGAGTGTCGTATCGGTGCGTGTGCCTACGGTCGTTTGTGAATTATTTCCCGAAACTTTTTCTCCTTTATTTCCGTCGATCACCGATCGAACGTTTCCTTTCACGGTAGTTGTAATATCATTTCCCGCGTCGAGTACATAATTTCCGCCGACCTTCACGTTCATATCTCCTTGAACATCGATATTGAGATTACCGTTATAGGTGAGGTCGGCGTCACCTTCGACAATCACTTTGTTATCTCCGTATACGATATGAACGAGATTATTCTTAGTAGCGACGACGACAGAACCGTCAGGTCTCATTTCGACACCAGCGCCGGTTCTGTGTCTTATCAGTATTCGTTCTCCTCCGGGCGTATCGTCGATTTCGATAACATGGCCCGAGCGAGACTCGTCGACTTGAGCGAATGGATATACTGAATTGGCTATGGGATCGAGACCGAGATCCATATCGAGGTTTCCTCCGCCGATATACAGCTCATGTTTCTTAATACCTCGAGCACCTTCGTTTGTTGAAGGCCCGTAAAAGTAAGATGTACGAGGATATTCTCCACTTACATCCTGAAAGCCAAACGGATGTTTCCCCGTAGAAAACTCTTTTCCTTTTCCAAAGGCATTAACACGATCTTTTAGTTCGTCATTTTCAGTACTCATTTCTTCTCCTTAGTCGCTTTCGTACTTCAGCGTATTTACTTCTGGACAAATATATTTGTCTATCATTTCTAATCGATCATTGTGAGTTGCAATGTTGTCAAGCTCTTTACCTATCGTTTCAACAATATCAGAATGTTCTCCGATTCCTGCTGGATTCAAACGATAAGTTTGGATGTTAGCAACGTGTAATGCTATACTTCCTTCGGCATGTTTACGCGCTGCTTCGATTAAAAAATTTCCTCGTGATGTCATACATATCACCTCTCTTATTTAGTTAACGTTAATATAATTTATATAGATCACATAATAGTAACCTGCTAATAGACTGAATCCCAGAATCCACTGCAACCAGTATCTCTTCATCCTTTCCTTTCAACACTTATAGTCAGGCAATCCTCCTGAACATTCTACTTTAACTGGTGGCTTCTTCTGAAATCCACCTTTCTCCTTCACAGCAAGTAATACAATTAACGTATAAGCAGTGATAAGAAGAACTCCAATAAACCATTTCACCCGTGACCTCGGTGAATAAAATGGTACCTCGCTCTAAAGGGCCAGTTTTCCATGGCGGCTTTTCCTGTCATTTATATACCACCCCATTACGCGAAAGGATCGAACTTAGCACCGAGCTGTGCCTGTAAGAACAACTGATTCTCGGTGAATTGAGACCGAGCTTCTTCTGGTGTAATAGGAGCGTCCTTTCCACTCTTCTTAAGATTATACTTACTATACCAATTGATTGCAAATTCCTGCATATCCATTCCGGGGTCAACCTTTCCTTTATTGTCGACGTCAACGTGTCCCCATACTTGACCTCCTGGCCATGATGTATAGAACGCATCAAGGAAATCATCGAGGCTATCTATCTGATCTTGGTTAATAGAAGCACCGCTGACGTGCTTCTCCGAGTTAGGCGTGCCTGTCATACAGTTATATCCACCTACCATACATAGGCC
>CENZ01091313.1_pt1 | contig 18049 bp, 11 predicted proteins | sample 361341 | NCBI WGS metagenome assembly CENZ01 (sample SAMEA2619782, study PRJEB7988) | marine metagenome | biome: marine biome (ENVO:00000447); feature: deep chlorophyll maximum layer (ENVO:xxxxxxxx); material: "saline water (ENVO:00002010), including plankton (ENVO:xxxxxxxx)" | depth 50 m
CATAACCCGAAGGTCGTAGGTTCAAATCCTGCCCCCGCTACCAACTTTATTGGGATGCCGCTGGATAGATGATGCCCTGAAATTCGGGCCACAAACCTATTCATGGGGCAACCGGGAGGGCCACAGGATTCAGTCCTGCGCCCGGTAATAGTTATTGTTTCGCTGGACAATGCCTTTTGCAGGCTTGATTCGGCACAATCGCTGCTGCAATGATGCGAAGACCCGAGCGCGCCTTCGGGAGACGTTCGACCGTAGCTGTGGCATAAGGCTTAAGATTGTGCCTTGCAGCGTACATATCCACACTGGGTCCTGTAAACGCCCGGTTGTGGGCGACGGAGTGGGCCTTAGGCCCATTTTTTGTTTCTGGGGTTTGTATCCAGGCTGTGTTTTCGCCGAGATCGGTATTATGCACAAACCGAGCGGCAAGAATTAAGCATCATCGATTAGATGGAGTGATGTGAAGAGTAGCGCAGAGAAAGTCACGCAACTGATTGAACCCACAGTGCAGGCCCTTGACCTTGAGCTCTGGGGAGTCGAACACGCTTCGCAAGGCAAATACTCGGTGCTCAGGATTTTTATCGAGCGTGAAGCTGGTGTCACGATCGATGATTGCGAACGAGTCAGTCGTCAGGCGAGTGCGATTTTTGACGTGGAAGAACCCATTGCGGGGGAGTATACGTTAGAGGTTTCATCGCCTGGCATCGACCGTTTGCTGTTTACGCCGCAACAGTTTCAGCGGTACCGCGGTGAAGAAGTCAGCGTGAGGATGCGTACCCCGGTCGACGGGCGGCGCAAGTTTAAGGGTACACTGACAGATGTTGTTGACGACATCATTCATATACAAGTGGACGGTAGCGATTTTGAGTTGCCCCACGGTGATATAGAAAAGGCGAACATTGTTTACTGAAAGAGCGACCGTCATTTGTGATAGATAGCTTGAGGTAAGTAATAGGTTTGGTGACACAATTATGATGAGCAAAGAGATATTAATGGTTGTGGATGCCGTCTCGAATGAGAAAGGAGTATCCCGCGGTGTGATTTTTGAGGCGATAGAAAGCGCCCTTGCCACAGCAACCAAAAAACTCAATGACAATGAAGAAATTGATTGCCGAGTCTCGGTAGATCGTGAAACGGGAGACTACGAAACCTTCCGTGTCTGGACCGTCGTGGAAGACGAAGAGTTTCTGGAAGAAGCTTCACAGTTCACCCTTGAACAGGCTGGCGAGAAAGATAAGTCCCTGGCAATCGGAGACACCTACGAAGAAAAGATAGATAACGTTGAGTTTGGTCGTATTGCTGCGCAGACCGCCAAGCAGGTAATCGTACAAAAAGTTCGCGAAGCTGAGCGTGAAATCGTAATCGGCCACTATCAGGATCGCGTTGGCGAACTGGTAGCTGGCACAGTCAAAAAAGTGACTCGCGACAATGTCATCGTTGATCTTGGTAACAATGCCGAAGCACTGCTGCCTAGAGATCAGATGATTCCACGAGAAACGTTTCGTATAAGTGACCGTCTGCGCGCCCTGTTGGTGGATGTGCGCTCGGAACAACGCGGTCCTCAACTCTTTCTCAGTCGCACATCGCCTGACATGTTGATTGAATTATTCAAAATTGAAGTACCAGAGATTGCTGAAGAGGTTATCGAGATCAAGGCGGCGGCTCGTGATCCCGGTTCCCGGGCCAAGATCGTAGTTAGCACCAATGATGGCCGTATCGATCCAGTAGGCGCCTGCGTAGGCATGCGTGGTTCGCGCGTCCAGGTTGTTTCCAACGAATTGGCGAACGAGCGAATTGACATTATTTTGTGGGATGACAATCCAGCACAACTGGTTATCAATTCTATGGCACCTGCCGAAGTGGCATCGATCATCGTGGATGAAGACAGTCACACGATGGATATCGCCGTGGAGGAAGAAAATCTTGCTCAGGCAATTGGGCGCAACGGGCAGAATGTTCGTCTTTCCAGCGCGCTTACGGGCTGGGCGATCAACGTAATGAGCGAGGAAGATGCTGCGGCCAAGCAGCAGCAAGAAGCCAGCACCTTCATTGAAATGTTCATGGAAAAACTAGACGTTGATGAGGAAGTGTCGGAAGTCCTGGTGCAGGAGGGCTTTACCTCCCTCGAGGAAATCGCTTATGTGCCGCTGGAAGAGATTCTGGCCATTGAGGGTTTCGATGAGGAAATTGCTAATGAGTTGAGAAATCGCGCCAAGGATGCCCTGCTAACCCAGGCTATCGCCTCAGAGGAAGATCTTTCTTCGGCCAATATTGCCGATGACTTGCTAAGTATGGAGGGCATGGATGACGCCCTCGCACTGCAACTGTCTGAGAAGAGCATCCTCTCTATGGAAGATCTGGCAGAGCAAGCGATCGACGAGCTGATGGATATAGAAGGAATGGACGAAGAGCGTGCAGGGAAGTTGATCATGACTGCGCGCGCACCGTGGTTTGAGTAATCACGGCATAAGAAGTTTCACAGGAGTATATGCATGGCAGATGTAACGATTAGTGAACTCGCCGAAGTGGTAGGCGTATCTGTGGACAAACTGTTGTCCCAGGTCAAAGAGGCTGGGTTGCCCCACGCAAAGGCAGATGAACTGATCTCCAATGAAGATAAGAATACCTTGCTGGTATTCCTGCGTCGCATGCATGGTGATCGCGATGCTTCTTCGGCTGCCCCGAAAAAAATCACCCTCAAACGCAAGACAATCGGAACGCTGAAGGCGGCCTCTAACTCCGGCCGTGGCAAGATGGTCAATGTGGAAGTCCGTAAAAAACGTACCTACGTTAAACGCAGCGCGATCGATACGCCTCCGGAAGAAGAGGAGTTGCCGGTAGAAGAGCAGCAGGCTGAAGCAGAACAAGCTGCTGCTGCCGAAACTGCCGCAGCAGGGGCTCCTGCTGACGAAGCGCCCGAAACTGAGGCTGCTGAAGCGAAACCGAAAGAGCCTAGCGCGGCAGAAGCGCAGCCTGCCGCGGCTGAAGCCAAGAAGGCGCCGCCACCCGAAGAAGACGCTAATCGGGGGAGCAAGGCTGCGCCCAGGCGCAAAAAAGGCACTGATAAAGGGCCTGATGACCCGATCGACAAGAAAAAATCTCACCCGCGTAACAAGGGCAAGGCCCAGGCACCAAAGCGACAGGCTAAGAACATCCACGTAAACGACGATTTTGTCCTCGAAGGTGATGATTTCGACGCAATGGGTGCGCGCGGCCGTCGCGGCGGACGAAAAGCCAAGTCGAGGTTGAGCTCTCAGCATGCTTTCGAGAAGCCTACAGAGTTCATCGCGCGCGAGATCACGATAAGTGATGCCAATACCGTAGCGGACTTATCTCAGAAGATGTCGGTTAAATCAGCCGAAATCGTCAAGTTGCTATTCAATATGGGTGTAATGGCGACGATTAACCAGATCCTCGATCGAGACACTTCAACACTTCTGATCGAAGAGATGGGGCACAAGCCTAAATATGTATCCGAGGATGCTATCGAAGAACAACTTGCCGACTCTCTGTCTGCGGAAATCGGAGCTGAAGAAATCGTAAGAGCACCAGTTGTCACAGTCATGGGCCATGTTGATCATGGTAAGACCTCTTTGCTGGACTATATCCGTAAAGCTTCCGTCGCTTCTGGCGAAGCTGGCGGTATTACCCAGCACATTGGTGCTTATCACGTGAACACTGAGCACGGCATGGTGAGTTTTCTCGACACGCCTGGCCACGCCGCTTTCACGGCCATGCGCTCTCGCGGTGCTAAGGCGACTGATGTAATTGTACTTGTGGTCGCAGCGGATGATGGTGTCAAGCCACAAACCGATGAAGCAGTGCAGCACGCCAAGGCGGCTGGAGTGCCACTGGTGGTGGCCATTAACAAGATTGATAAAGAAGGTGTCGACACTGACCGCGTCAAGAATGAGCTATCGGCACTGGAAGTAATCCCGGAAGACTGGGGCGGAGATACCCAGTTTATCGAAGTTTCAGCGATCACTGGTCAGGGTGTGGACAGCCTGCTTGAAGCAATTCTGTTACAGGCGGAATTGCTTGAGTTGAAGGCCTACACCGATGTGCCTGGACAGGGAATCGTCATCGAATCGAGACTGGATAAAGGTCGCGGATCCGTGGCTTCGGTGCTGGTTCAAAATGGAACACTGCGTACTGGTGAAATTGTTCTCGCCGGCAACGAATATGGCCGAGTGCGAGCCCTGGTCGATGAAAACGGTAAAAACGTCAATTCTGCAGGCCCTGCTATACCGGTAGAAATATTAGGCCTGAACGGCGTGCCCGAAGCGGGAGACGAATTTGTTGCAGTGGCTGATGAGAAGAAGGCCCGTGACGTCGCCGAATTCAGAAAGACTCGCCTGAAAGACAGTCAGCAGGCCAAGCAGCAGTCCGCTATGATTGAAGGAATGTTTGCAGGTATTGGCAAGGATCAGAAGAGTATTCTTAACGTAATACTTAAAGCCGACGTACGTGGTTCTCTGGAAGCAATTATCGGTTCTCTGCAGAAGCTGGGAACTGAAGAAGTTGAAGTAAATGTCGTTGCCTCTGGCGTCGGCGGTATTTCGGAAACAGATGCCCACCTGGCCGCTACATCGAAGGCGATGGTTATTGGTTTCAATGTGCGCGCTGACAAGACTGCGCGCGATATTATTGAGAACGAAGGGCTTCAGCTGCGCTATTACAATGTGATCTATGACGTGATCGATGATGCCAAGGCCATCATGGGTGGCATGCTTGCGCCTGAGATTCGCGAGGAAATTGTCGGTATCGCTGAAGTGCGCGACGTCTTCAATTCACCAAAGTTTGGCCAAATTGCAGGCAGCATGGTGATCGAAGGGACGGTCTATCGAAGCAAGCCTATTCGTGTGTTGCGTGACAACGTTGTAATTTACGAAGGCGAGCTAGAGTCTTTGCGCCGTTTTAAAGATGACGCTAATGAAGTGCGCAACGGCATGGAGTGCGGCATCGGCGTTCGCAACTATAACGACGTGAAGGTAGGCGACAAGATCGAAGTCTACGAAACTACTGAAGTTGCCCGCAGCCTGTAGGCGCGATTCTAAGCGGTGACGAGCGCTAGAATAAATGATATTGAGGTGCCTGCGTGTCAGAGATGACTGCCAGAGCCCAGCGAATCGCTGATCAGATTCAAAGGGAAATTGCCGTACTGATTCAGCTGGAAGTGAGTGATCCGCGAGTAGGTATGGTGTCGGTGACGGGAGTCGATGTCAGCAATGACCTCGCCTATGCGAAAATATATATCACCGTGCTGAACAGCCTTGCGGGCGATGAACAGATTAATGCTGATACCTTGTCGGAACCAGGGGTTCTGGATCAGCTCGAGATTGAAGAGAACCTGAAGGCGTTGAAGAAGGCTTCAGGGTTTTTACGTACATTACTAGCCAAGCGCTTGCGGCTGAGAGTGGTGCCCAAACTGCAGTTCTACTATGACAGTAGTATTGAGCAGGGGCAGCGACTCTCTGATCTAATAGATGATGCGCTGGCCGCGGATCGCGAATTGCAGGACGACTGATTGCCTGCAGTAACGAGTAAAAATAATTGAATTCCATCGAGAGTCAAAGTAACTCCGGTGCCAGCAAGAGTCGCCAGGGAAGACGCAGTAAAAGCAGTCGACGGCAGATTGATGGCATCGTGTTGTTGGATAAGCCGTTTGGGCTAAGCTCCAACGCCGCACTGCAGGAGGTGAAGTGGTTGTTCGCTGCCAACAAGGCCGGACACACAGGTAGCCTGGACCCCCTTGCTACTGGTGTGCTGCCATTGTGTCTTGGTGAGGCGACCAAAGTTTCCCAGTATTTACTGGACTCGAACAAAGGCTATCGCGCTCGGATTCAGTTGGGCGTCAGAACAGATAGCGGTGACAGAGATGGCAATGTGCTGGCGCAACATGACGCATCTAAGGTCACTGACCGTGATGTTGAAAGGGCGCTGCAGAACTTTAGAGGCGTAATCCAGCAAGTGCCGCCAATGCACTCTGCCCTTAAGGTAGGTGGCGTGCCGCTTTACAAAATGGCCCGCAAAGGTGTCGAGATCGAGCGGGAAGCCCGCGAAATAGAGATTTTCGATATCGCTCTGGCAGGCAGAGACGGCGACGAGATTGAGATAGAAGTGTTTTGCAGCAAAGGCACTTACATCAGAACCATTGCCGATGATCTGGGCGTGAAGCTGGGATGCGGCGCACACGTGGCAGCACTAAGACGGATCCAGGCAGGCGTTTTCAGAGAGCTGGATTGCGTCACAGTGGAAACCCTGAAATCCGTACGAGAAGCGGAAGGGTTCGCAGGGTTGGATAAATTTTTGGTCCCTATGGATCAAGCAGTCGAAGATTTCCCGGAGGTTCGGCTGCCAAGTGATACGGCAGACTGTGTCAAGCACGGTCAAGCTGTACTCGTAAAGCACTTGCCGGCCGAAGGTTTGGTAAGGCTCTACGACGAAGAGCAGTTTATTGGCATCGGCAGTATCAATGACGATGGTAAAGTTGCTCCACGGCGTCTGGTGGTGAACCACTAGGCATTTATTAAACCGGAAAGTATCAGGTAACTATCAATATGCGTGGTTATCCTGATTTTATACGGAAATTGCTAGAACCGAACGGACAATTAAATCCCGGTTCAGTGTTTAATCGCATATTACGGAGAAACGAAAATGGCTTTATCAGCTGAAAGAAAAGAAGAAATCATCAAAGATTACGCGCTGAGCGATGGTGATACCGGCTCACCGGAGGTGCAGGTTGCGCTTCTGACAGCCAACATCAATGATCTTCAGGAGCATTTCAAAGAGCATATTCATGATCACCATTCCCGCCGCGGCCTGATCCGCATGGTAAACAGTAGAAGGAAACTGCTGGATTATCTTAAGCGCAAGAATGTTGAAAGGTATGCGACCTTGATCAAACGTCTCGGTCTGCGTCGATAAGGCTCAAATATATAAAACTCATTACTGGAACTCTGCGCTCGAAATAGGCATCAGCGCAGGTTTTGGAACTATAGGAAGAGAACATGTTTAATCCAGTAAGAAAGACGTTTCAATTCGGTGGCAAAGAATTCACAATTGAGACGGGCAAAGTAGCACGACAAGCCTCAGGTGCTGTGATTGTCTCAACAGGGGACATTCAGGTACTGGCAACAGTAGTGGGAAGAAAAGAGGCCAATCCTGGCCAGGCCTTCTTTCCATTGACAGTTAACTACCAGGAAAAGACCTATGCAGTAGGTAAAATCCCTGGTGGCTTCTTCAAGCGAGAAGGGCGTCCTACAGAAAAAGAAACCCTGACTTCCCGTTTGATTGACCGTCCCATTCGACCACTGTTCCCTAAAGGGTTCATGAATGAGGTGCAGGTAATCTGTACCGTGATTTCAGGCGGTAAGAATTCGGATCCGGATATCGCAGGTTTGATCGGTGCCTCAGCGGCGTTAGCGATTTCAGGTATACCTTTTGCCGAACCAATCGGTGCAGCTCGCGTTGGTTATGACGCCGAAACGGGCTATACGCTTAATCCTGACTATGAAACCCTTGGAACATCGTTGTTGGACATGGTCGTGGCCGGCACCCAATCAGCTGTGCTGATGGTGGAATCCGAAGCCAAGCAACTCAGCGAAGACCAGATGCTCGGTGCTGTGTTGTTTGCACACCAGGAAATGCAGGTTGTCATTAGCGCCATCAATGAGTTGAAGGCGGAAGTAGGCAAGCCAGCCTGGGATTGGGAACCCGCTCCAGAAAACGTGTCCTTGAAGGACGCCCTGGTAGAGCGTTTCGGTGCTGCTGTAGCCGATGCGTACAAGATCTCAGACAAAATGCAGCGCTATGAGTCGATAGGTCAGATCAAGCAGCAGGCGGTTGACGCCTTGGCTGATGAAGAGAATGGCCCTGCGGCTGGCGACGTGGCTGATGCTTTCGGTGCGCTTGAAAAGCGTACAGTAAGAAATAGCATCATCGACGGTGCACCACGAATCGATGGTCGCGACACCAAGACTGTTCGCGCCATTGAAGTTGAGACGGGTGTGCTGCCAAAAGCACACGGTTCCGCGCTTTTCACTCGCGGTGAAACCCAGGCTTTGGTTGTGACTACCCTTGGCGCTGTTCGGGATTCACAGCTCATCGAAAGCCTGGAGGGCTCCAAGAAAGATCCTTTCATGCTGCATTACAACTTCCCGCCTTTCTCAGTTGGCGAAACCGGTTTCATGAGTGGACCCAAGCGACGTGAGATCGGCCACGGCCGTTTGGCGCGTCGAGGTGTTGCCGCAGTCATGCCTGCCGAAGAGGATTTCCCTTACGCGATCCGCGTTGTGTCTGAGATTACCGAATCTAACGGCTCCAGCTCAATGGCCAGTGTCTGCGGCAGCAGCCTTGCCATGATGGATGCTGGTGTACCTTTGGCGGCACCGGTTGCCGGTATCGCCATGGGCCTGATCAAGGAAGGCGAACGCTTTGCAGTTCTGACTGACATCCTGGGTGACGAAGATCACCTCGGCGACATGGACTTCAAAGTAGCTGGCACAGCCAACGGGGTAACCGCCCTGCAGATGGATATCAAGATCCAGGGCATTACCGAAGAGATCATGGAGATTGCATTGGAACAGGCTCACGAAGCCCGTCAGCATATTCTCGGTGAAATGAACAAGGTCATCTCTGAATCACGCGAAAGTGTTTCTGAAAATGCACCGTCTATGGCAACCATCAAGATCGATCCAGACAAGATCCGGGATGTGATCGGTAAGGGTGGCGCGGTAATCCGCGGCATCACCGAAGAAACAGGCGCTTCCGTTGATATCGATGATGACGGCAATGTGCGTATCTACGGTGAAGATGCCGATTCGCGCGATGCGGCTCTGGAAATGGTTAATGCCATTACCGCCGAAGCCGAAGTAGGCAGGCTCTACAAAGGTAAGGTTGCCCGCATTGTGGATTTCGGTGCATTTGTCACTATCCTCCCCGGCAAAGACGGCCTGGTACACATCTCGCAAATCTCGCAAGAGCGCGTCGAAAATGTGAATGAGTATCTGACCGAAGGTGAGGAAGTACTGGTTAAGTGTACTGACCTGGATGCAAGAGGCCGTATCAAGCTCAGCATCAAGGAAATCACTGAAGAAGACAAAGCCGAATTTGTGGAGTAAAACCCGCAAACTGCTTTCAAAGAACCCGGGCGAGTCCCGGGTTTTTTGTGCTCTGAATTTCAGTTGCCGTCAGAATTCTGTGGATTTCTCGATAGACATAGAATGACGCCTTAAATTAACGGGCGAATTGGCTGCCGGTCGGACCCTGAACAGGACTCTCCTTTCACGGCGTGCCGCAGAAGTGAGCACCGATCCCATGTCTGGCCCAGCCCCTGAAAACCGCCTCTAGAGTGCTAAAATAGCGTTTCCGCACCGATATTTGGGAGGCAGAATCAGCCCAAATATTGAATAAAGTCAAAACATTAGCATTCTGCGGTGACAGGGCGTGTCTCACATGGCTATTCTTGGTTAGAATGTGCAGCTAAGTAGGCCAAAATGGGCCGACTGACAGCAAAGACTGTTGCGCAGAGCCGTCTGCGGATAAATAGAAAAAGGAGAGACAAAGCATGTTGCCGCGAATGTTCCCCCGCGTATTAACCCTCTTGGCCAGCCTGTTTGGCGCTTTTGCCGCAGTTTCCAGTGCCCAGGCCCAGGAGGTCACCTTTCACAAAGATATTGAGCCAATTCTGCAGCGTAGCTGTCAGAACTGTCACCGACCGGGTGGCGTCGGGCCAATGCCGCTGGTTTCCTATGAGCAGGTGGCGCCTTATGCCGGCTTGATCGAATACAAGACTGGACTCCGGGACCGCGCCGGTGCCATGCCGCCCTGGTATATGGAGAAAAACGTCGGCATTCAGGACTACAAGAACGACCCCTCCTTGAGTGACGAGGAGCTCGCTGCAATTTCAACCTGGGCACGCACCGGCACGCCAAAGGGGGATGCGGCGGATGCACCCGAGCCGCTGGTTTTCGATGACAGTCTCAAATGGACCGCAGGCGAGCCTGACCTTGTCGTCACTACCAATTCCGTGACCAAACTGGCCGGTACCCCGGACTGGTGGGGTGAAATCGACCGTGTCCCAGTTGGGCTGGATGAAGACCGCTATGTGAAGTCGGTTGAAATCGTCGAAGTCAATGATGTGGACAATCAGGCCGGCAGTGGGCGTGAGACGGTGGGTGGTCGATTTATCTTCCACCACATGATCTGGAGCACCGCGCAGCTAGATGAAAACGGCGACCGCGTTGATGAGACGGTGACCAGCTGGCCAGTGCACGAGGTGGGCCGCAACCCGGATATTTTTGATCCGGACGGTGGGCGCTTATTGCGCGCAGGAACCTATATCTATTCCGACTCTGTTCACCTGCATTCCAATGGGCTGGATACCACAGGTCATCTGGAAATTGGATTCCGTTTCCACCCGAAGGACTACGAGCCCAAATATCAGCGCGCCATCCTGGGCTTGGGCAACGGCGTAGACATCAGCATTGCCGGTAACCAGGACAAGCAAGAGCTGCATGCCTACCGCGCACTGGAAGAACACACCAAGATCATTACTTTTGAACCGCACCTGCACGCTCCGGGCGAGCGTATGTGCCTGGAGGCAATCTGGGGCTACACAGTGGAAACACTTTCCTGTGTTGGTTACGACCATAACTGGGTACGCGGATATGCCTATGAGGCAGACTCGGCGCCTTTGCTTCCCAAGGGCACGATTCTCCATATTGTGGGTTACATGAACAACACGGAGACTAATCCGAACGTACCTGATCCGCGCAACTGGCAGGGTTCCGGCAACCGTTCGGTGACCAATATGTTCATCGATCTGGGTATGCGCGTCACCATGGATGACGAACAATTTCAGCAGGAAATGGAAGAGAGACGGCAGAAGCTCAATCTTGGGCCCAATGACCACGTCATCGGTTGCCCGCTTTGTTTAGCCCCATTGGTGTCACCAATGGACCGTTTTGAGCGGGCGACCAGCTCTCAAAGCGACTGAATCGAAACATCAGGAGAGAATGAAAAAATGAGAAGTATCTTTACTGACAACGCAGTGGTTAAAGCCTTCGCTTTATTGCTTGTTGTAACAGTTTCGCAGGGTGTGCTGGCACAGACCTATCGCAGTGGTCAGCATGTCGAGCCCGCGTTTGAGGGTTGGCGTCCCAACGAGGATGGCACCTTCAATATGATGTTCGGCTACATGAACGAGAACTGGGAAGAAGAACCTGATGTCGGCGTGGGCGAAGAGAATTATTTCTCGCCTGGCGAGGCCGATCGTGGTCAGCCTACTCATTTCCTGCCGCGTCGCAATCGCTTTACCTTTGAAGTGACGGTACCTGCGGATTGGGGCGATAGAGAACTGGTTTGGACGCTTAAAGTTAACGGTCAAGAGCGCAAGGCCTACGCCACGCTGCGACAGGATTACCTGGTCGACAATATGGTTATTGCCTCGGAAACCGGCTCACTGGGCGCGGGTACCAGTTCGCCTGAATCACGCGCAAACATTCCGCCAATAGTCACAGTGCAAGGTGATGGAATTCGATCCGCCAGAGTAGGGGAGCCAATCTCCATCGAGACTCTAGTGGAAGATGATGGCCTACCCAATCCAACTGACCCGGTGGAAGAAGCGCGCCGCTTTGCGGAGTTTGCCGGCGGCGGTCTCGCGGCTGCACTGGTGACTCCGGAAGCAGTGATGCAGCGACGCCTGATGTCTCCGCCAATCAAGGTGACTGTTGATAAAGTCAATGGCCTCTACTATTCCTGGAACAAGTATCGGGGCCCAGGCGATGTTACTTTCGATCCTCCGCAGGTTAAAGTCTGGGAAGACACGCGCACCAGCGCAAATTCTCCCTGGGGCGCTCTGTGGCTGCCACCTGCCTTGCCGGAAGATGGTATTCACGCTGTCACGATGACCTTTAGTGAACCCGGCGAGTACATACTCTGGGGCAGAGCTGATGATGGCGGTCTGTATCAAGACGCTTACGTCACGGTGAATGTTGCCGAGTAATCAATCAGATATGAAAAGGGCAGTGTAACCGCCCTTTTTTGTTTCCGTTGGCTCGATTTGCAGGGAATCAGGAAGTCATGGAATTAGCCCTGCTGGCCGCTACCCAAGTACTCCAAAGTCCGTGACATTGTGCTTGCTCTGGTGATTTCGGCCATTTGCGCGGTACTCATATACATTACTGGATTCTCCCGGGCCTCCGGGCTTCAGGGCAATAACGGAGTTTTCTATGCAAGCAATTCGAAAATACGCACTGTTTTTCTTTGTCTCAGCGGGCTATTGCATGACGTCAATGGGTCATGCTGCCGAAGAAAATACCTTTTATTCAGATCTCGCGCGGGACTGGTACGAGGGCGGCGACTATTTCGAATGGCAATCAACGACACCGAATAATAATGGTGCCAGTGTCGATGTTTTCTATCATACGTTCGGTAATCCGGATAATCCTCAGCTGCTATTGATTCACGGTTTCCCCAACTCCAGCTTCGATTATCAAGCGCTGGTACCTTTGCTCGCAGATGATTACTACATCGCAACACTAGACTTCCCTGGTTCGGGCTTCTCCGATAAGCCTCTCAATGGTTTCTCCTACATGCTGGAGGACAACGGCTTGTTGGTTGACTACTTCGTGCGTGAAATCGTTGAATTTGATGATTTTGCCCTATACACCCACGATCGAGGGGTCAGTATTGGGCTATCGTTCCTGGGACACTATCTTGATACCAATCCAGAGTATCGGATCAACTACCATTTCCTGTCGAATAGCGGGATGTATCTGCCTCTTGCGAATCTGGTGCCATTTCAGATGGCCATGCTTGATCCAGAACGTGGCCCTGAATTTATTGCGGCGCGCAAGGCGCAGCCACGGGTGACCGAGGGTGACCCGGTTGCCGTGGGCTATGCGGACATCTTTAAATTCAATGATGGCGACGCGGCCCTGCTGGGAGTGGGGAAGTATTTATTGGAGAGGGCGGCTAATGAAACTCGCTGGCTGGAGAACCTGCCCCGCAGCCCGGTGCCGGTAGCCTACCTCTGGGGTTTGCTCGATGTAGTGAATCCTCCGCGCATCGCTCACTACGTGTGGGATACTTATCTCAACGAGCGCGAGGTCGAGAGTTCTTTCTGGATTCTTCCCACCGCTGGACATTATCCGCAGCGCGAGAAACCGGAGCAGGTGGCGAAGGTCATTCGCACGGCTTTGAGTGGCCAGGTGCCAGACAGAGGGTCAGAAAATGCCTTCATGCGCGAGTATGCGAGCACGCGCGATGATGAAGATGCGATCTATATTGGTCGCTCCGAGCCGCGCACTATGGAGTTTCCATTCCAGGAGCTGTATACGCCTGAAGGTTATCTGCAGTAAATCTGCAGTTAGCGGGCTCTAAAACAGGCTTACATATTGCGACGGTACTGCCCACCTACCTCGAAGAAGGTGTCGGTGATTTCTCCCAGCGAGCAGTGCTGCACCGCATTCATTAACTCGGCAAACACATTCTCATCATTGCGCGCTGCTTCGCTGAGACGTTCCAGTGCCTCTGATTTCTTGTCGGCGTTGCGTTGCTTGAATGACTGCAGGCGTTGCAGCTGGCTCTGTTTCTCCGCTTCCGTTGATCTGGCAAGTTCCAGATCGAATTCGGGCTCGGGCTCGTCATTCAGGAAGGTGTTGACGCCGACGATGGGCAGGCTGCCATCATGCTTGCGATGTTCATAGTGCATGGACTCATCCTGAATCTTGCCGCGCTGGTAACCAGTCTCCATGGCGCCGAGCACGCCGCCGCGCTCTGAGATGCGCTCGAATTCCTTCAGCACTGCCTCTTCTACCAGGTCGGTAAGTTCATCGATAATGAAAGAACCCTGGTTAGAGTTTTCATTCACCGCCAGACCCCACTCCTTGTTGATAATGAGTTGAATCGCCATGGCCCGGCGCACTGATTCTTCGGTTGGCGTGGTGATCGCCTCATCATAGGCATTGGTGTGTAGTGAGTTGCAGTTATCGTAAATCGCAATCAATGCCTGCAGGGTCGTGCGGATGTCGTTGAAGGACATTTCCTGAGCGTGTAGCGAACGCCCAGAGGTCTGGATGTGATATTTCAGCTTTTGGCTGCGCTCATTGGCGCCGTACCTGAATCGCATGGCAACTGACCAGATGCGTCGAGCGACACGACCCAGCACTGTGTACTCCGGGTCCATGCCATTAGAGAAAAAGAATGACAGGTTGTGCGCGAAATTATCCACCTGCATACCCCGCGCCAGATAGGCTTCAACGAAGGTGAACCCGTTGGCCAGGGTAAAGGCTAGCTGTGAAATCGGGTTCGCTCCGGCTTCAGCGATGTGATAACCAGAAATAGAAACCGAGTAAAAGTTGCGCACGCCATGCTGGGTAAAATACGCCTGGATGTCACCCATGACCTTGAGACTAAATTCGGTGGAAAAGATGCAGGTGTTCTGACCCTGGTCTTCCTTCAAAATGTCCGCTTGCACAGTGCCACGCACCTGACGAAGAGTCTCTGCCTTGATGTCAGCCAGTTGCTCTTCCGCAGGATCCTGTCCATTGGCGTCGATAAATTTCTGTGTCTGTTGAGAGATAGCTGCATTCAGAAACATGGCCAGGATAGTCGGGGCTGGGCCATTGATAGTCATGGAAACAGAGGTGCTGGGATCACAGAGATCAAAGCCGTCGTAGAGTGCTTTCATGTCATCCAGTGTGGCGATGGAAACACCGGAATTGCCAACCTTACCGTAGATGTCTGGCTGTGGATCAGGGTCGAACCCATATAGAGTGACAGAATCAAAGGCCGTGGAAAGGCGCTTCGCCTCCGAGTGTTCAGACAGCTGTTTGAGACGTTTATTGGTGCGAAAGGCATCGCCTTCACCGGCAAACATGCGGGTGGGATCTTCGCTGTCACGCTTGAATTGAAACACTCCGGCAGTGAAAGGGAATTTGCCGGGGACGTTTTCCAGCAGCAGCCATTTCAATAGCTCACCATGGTCTTCATATTGCGGCAGAGATACCCTTGAAATTGCAGTGCCCGACAGGGATTCTTTCTTTAGCGGGGTACGTATTTCCTTATCCCTTATTCTGACTACAAACTCCTGGCCGCTGTAGTCCTCTTTAATTTGAGGCCAGGTATCCAGCAGTCGCTTTGCCAGATGATCGAGTGAGGAGTCTCGTTTCGCGATCAGTTCATCCAGGCCGTCTAGGGTTTTGCCAGCTTGCTTCAGCATTGATTTGCTGGCCGCCAATTGTTGACGCTCTCGCGCCAGGCGAGACTGCTCGGAGACTTGCCTATGGTAATCTCTGACGCTCTCTGCGATCTCTGCCAGGTAACGCTGACGTGACTCTGGGATGATCAGTGTACGTTGAGTTGATACCCGTCCTTCCACTGCAAGCAGTATGGAGTCGAACTGTTTTAATCCATGTTGTCTAAGCTCCCCAAGCAGACACTGATAGAGGGCAGTAATACCATTGTCGTTGAACTTGGAAGCAATGGTGCCGTAAACCGGCATTGTATCTGGAGTCCGGTCGAAGGCACTGCGATTGCGCTGCACCTGCTTGGATACATCCCTGAGTGCATCCTCCGATCCTTTGCGATCAAACTTGTTGATAGCAAACACATCGGCATAATCCAGCATGTCGATTTTCTCCAACTGGCTGGCAGCACCGAATTCGGGAGTCATCACGTACAGAGAGGTGTCTACAAACGGCACGATGCCAGCATCACCCTGGCCAATGCCCGGCGTCTCCACAATGATGAGATCGAACCCAGACAGTTTTATGGCGTCGAGAATCTCGGCTAATCGCTGTGGAATTTCTACTGAGGCATTTCTCGTCGCCAGTGACCGCATAAAGATTCTGTCGTGATTAATAGCATTCATGCGAATGCGATCTCCCAACAGAGCGCCACCGGTTTTCTTGCGGGTTGGATCGATGGCTAGGATCGCAATATTCAGTGAATCAAGACTGTCCTGACGAAAGCGCCGCACGATTTCGTCAGTGCTGGACGACTTGCCTGCACCACCGGTGCCGGTTATTCCTAATATAGGTGTGCCCACCTTGGCCGCCAGCAAACGCAGCTCATTGAGTTCCGAATCACTATAGGCATTATTTTCAATGCTGCTGATGCTGCGGGTAAGTTGAATGCGATCACCAGAGGTCAGGGCATCAATCTGTGGCTTGAATGCACATTTTGCGTCGCGGGTGCGCTGTAGCATGTCATCGATCATGCCCTGCAGGCCCAGAGACTGGCCGTCGGCTGGGGAATAAAGTCGGGCCACACCATGGTTATGCAATTCGTCGATCTCGGCAGGAATGATCACGCCGCCACCGCCGCCAAAAACCTGGATATGCTCGGCACCCTGGCTTTTTAATTGATCAACGAGATACTTGAAGTATTCGATATGGCCGCCCTGGTAAGAGCTGATTGCAATTGCGTCTACGTCCTCCTGGATCGCTGCACGCACAATTTCCTGCACCGACCGATTATGGGCGAGGTGAATCACCTCGGCGCCGCTGGACTGCAGCATGCGCCGCATGATGTTGATGGCCGCATCGTGACCGTCGAAGAGGCTGGCGGCCGTCAGAAAACGCAGGTACTGTTTTTCTTCCGCTTCTGAATTTTCTACTGATTTGATTTGTCGGGTATCAACAACAGACACGATTTCCCCCATCGAGCAATTAGTGATTCGCAAGCTGCGCTGGAAGCTGCAGGCGCCAATTCATTCCATTCCATGGCATGAGCGCGGCCGGACGCCGGCCTTGCGAAGAGCGCTCAATTCTAGCTTAAAAAGCCGCTTACAGGGGATGGTTTTTGAGGAACTCGACGATCGCGGCGGCGGTATCGGCAGGTTTTTCGAGGCCAACAACATGGCCGGCTCCAGGTACGATGACGAGCTTAAGCCGGTCTCCGTGTTCAGCCTTCATGATATGCCCATTCTCGATTGGCGCAGTGAGGTCATCTTCACCCATGACCATTAGCAATGGCCCGTCGCCACCTGCTACCCACTCTTCCAGTGGGGTGTTGCGATTCGCCTGACCCTGGGCAGCCCTCGCATCTGGCCAGTAACGAAGACTCTCCACATAGTCTTCAACGAGTGCGTCCGCAGTTGCAGCAGAGAATAGCGTGCGACGAGCCAGCTGCATCTTTTCGTCGAAGGGCAGATTCCTGTCCCCCAGCAACATGGCAAGCTCACCCGGTTCGGTTAGGGCGGGAACAATACCACCTGCAGCTATAAGAGTGACACTTGCCACTCTTTCCGGGTAATCGGTAGCTAGCATACGCGAGGTGCGATTCCCAAATGCCCAACCCGCTATATGAAATTTATCTGCTCCGAGTTGATCGGCAACAGCAATGACATCGTCTGCCAGGTCATGCAGCGTGAGATCATTCAGATTGCCCGTGCTGCCCATAATGCCGCGTTGGTTGATTACCACCAGGCGATAGCCCGCATCGGCAATAAGCGGGCCGATGCGCTTGTATCTTGAGTAGTCACCGCCAGAACCGGGCAGGGCCAGGATCAGCTCTGCGGATGCAGAATCGGGCGCCCACTCCACCAAATTCAGCTCGGCGTGACCGATATCTAGCGTGTATCGCAGACCATCCTGGGCAAGTGCGGAGCCGAGCAAGTTGCTGAGGAAAAGGCAAAGCCAAATGCGTGTTCTTAACGGTTTCATAGTTAAGGGCCTCTGATGATCTCTGTCAGGAGATTCTTATTTTAGAATCGATTGTCCGTTATCTTGGATAGTGAGACTACCCTGCTAAAAGATGATTTTCCAGTGCTCGAGCAGCAGCAGCCGCGTGTTTGTGGCGCTATCACATAGTTTGTATAGTGACCCCATGTCTACATGGATGTTTTTTACCCTTCTCGCCGTGGTCATGCAGTCCGTCAGGACCGCGGGACAGAAGCGCATGGCACAATCACTTACGGCCGAGGCGACAACGCTGGTGCGGTTCCTGTTTGGTTTGCCCTTCGCGCTTATTTACTTTGTGTTATTGAGGCGCACCAATTCCGGTCCGGAATTGGTGCTGAGTGTGGACTACTGGCTACCCGCCA
>CENZ01067036.1_pt1 | contig 18031 bp, 13 predicted proteins | sample 361341 | NCBI WGS metagenome assembly CENZ01 (sample SAMEA2619782, study PRJEB7988) | marine metagenome | biome: marine biome (ENVO:00000447); feature: deep chlorophyll maximum layer (ENVO:xxxxxxxx); material: "saline water (ENVO:00002010), including plankton (ENVO:xxxxxxxx)" | depth 50 m
CCCCCCAGGGTCCAGCCTGATCCCACCCAGTAGCCACGGTCGCCAATCGGCATGGCCTGATCCGGCACCGCGTTTTGATACATGAGTTCCGCAGTCTCTTCCTTAAGTATCCGGTTGCCGCCAAGCTCGCCCTTGTTCAGAACCATCTGGGAAAAGTGCATAAAATCCATTACTGAAGATAGCAGACCCACACCCCCTTCCATCAGGCGCGGGCGCATAGTCCAGGGCACGGTTTCAATCTGGTAGGGCAGCAGGCGACCATCGGTAGGCCGATACAGTTCAGCGACGCGATTCGCATTCTCGCCGTCTGCCCAAAACATAGTGTTACCCATCGCCAGAGGCTCGAATATTTGCTCCTGCAGGTATTCGTTCAAAGGCACACCGGACCAGACTTCAATCAACTTACCCAATATAGTCGCATGAATGCCATAGCGGAATTCGGTGCCTGGGTTATGGAAAAGAGGGACACTTGCCGCCTTCTCTACCATTTCATCCAACGTGTAATTTTTGTCACGCACTCTTTGCTCTCGATAAAGGCTCGAACTCCTGCTGCCCAGTCCCGATGTATGGGTAAGGAGTTTCGCCACCGTGATATCACCCACGCGCTCGCGCGTCTGGGAAACATCGGTGCTCTCGGAATCCATCAGAACTCGCTGCGTCGCAAATTCAGGCAGGTATTTTTGGATAGGCTCATCCATTTCAAACTTGCCCTGTTCATAGAGCTGCAACACAGCAACGCTGGTGATCTCCCGGGTCATGGAATAGATGCGAAACAGCGCGTCTTCTCGCATGGGAGTGACCTGCTCGATATCCATCATGCCCAGCGCTTCGTAGTAAACAATCTTGCCGTCTCGGGCAACGGCCGCTACCACTCCGGCAATATCACGGTTGTTAACGTGCTCCTGCAGGTTGGCAGTGACCGCCTCCAGACCGGCAGAATAAAAGCCGACACTTTCGGGCGCAGCGATTTCCATAAGTTGGGCATAACTGCTGCTAGCTGTCAGTGCCAGCGCGATGCTGAATGCTTTACCTGAATTCACCATGCTCACTTTTCTATCCCCTATCCTAATTTCAGCTGGCCGCAAGTTTTTCATCTACCCAGCGCTCTACCCTGGCATGCATCATCGGCATGGGCACTGCACCGGCACCAAGCACGACATCATGGAACTCCCGGATGTCAAAAGCATCGCCCAGTGCCGCTTCGGCATTGGCGCGCGCTTCCTGAAAATTCAGCATACCAATCTTGTAGGCGGTCGCCTGACCGGGATTGGAAAAATAGCGCTTAACTTCAGAACGCACGGCACCTTCTGGAATGGGTGAGTTGTCGAGGAAGTACTGTACCGCCTGTTCCTCGCTCCAACGCTTGGCGTGTATGCCAGTATCTACCACCAGACGTACTGCCCGCCAGATCTCTCCTGCCAGGCGGCCAAAGTCCGAATAGGGGTCCTGAAAACCACCCATCTCTTTGGCCAGCCATTCCGAGTAAAGACCCCAACCCTCGGTATAGGCAGTGGTTCGATACTGGGTGCGAAAACGCGGCACATCCGTCAGTTCCTGCTGAATGGAGATTTGCATGTGGTGGCCAGGATTACCCTCGTGATAGGCAATGTCTTCAATCTGCCACTTGGCCAGTGTCGACATGTCGCTCATGTGAGAATAGAAGACACCGGGGCGAGAGCCATCGGGTGCGCCCTGTCGATAGTGCTGGGCCGCACCTGCTTGTTCACGAAACGATTCGACCCGTCTTACCACCAATGGCGCCTTGGGCAAGCGGCCAAAATATTCAGGCAGTCGTTCGCCAATGTAGTCCAGGTACTCATTGTTGACATCGATGTATTCCTGGCGCTCTTCGTCGGTGTTGGCGTAGTAGAACTGCTCGTCTTCGCGCACATAGACAAAGAATTCCTGCAGTGTGCCCTCGAAATCTGTCTGTTGCTTGACCGCTTCCATCTCTGCTAACAGGCGTTCAACTTCTGACAGCCCAATATTGTGAATCTCATCGGCAGTTAACTCAAGCGTGGTCATGCGGGCGAGGCGCTGGTTGTAATAGTTTTCCCCATCCGGCAGAGCCCAGACGCCCTGTGGCTCTGCACTGGTATTGGCAATATCCTGCTCCAGCCAGGCACGCACCTCATCATAGGCAGCCAGCACTTCCCCGGAGAGAATCTCCCTGGCCTGGGTCAGATACTCCTGGGCAACATCAGAATTCAGCACCGAGTTCTTCACCATTGCATCGACCTTGCCCTGCAGGTCGACCCAGATCGGCGAGTTTGGCGAGCTGTCATCAGTATTGAATGGCACGCCCGCGGTGACCCGATCGATTTCAGACAGTGCAAACTCATAGTTGAATCGAGGCTGGCGGATCCCATCCGCGGCCTGCTGTCTTGATCGATCCAACAGATCGCCGAGCACACGGTCGATTTGCTGCAGGCGCGAGAGATAGGCCTGCAGATCTGATTCATCGTCTATAAGATGAAAGCTGATCATGAAACTGGGCAGGGAAGCGTGGGGGCCACCACGCCCGAAGATATAACCGTAGTTGCGATAAGGATAAGCCGCCTCGGCTTGCTCCAGCGTGAACTCCCACATGTCGTAGGAAAGCTTGCCGTCGTCGTTCAGCGCGTCGTAATCGAAGTCGCTGCGCATGGCGGCAACACTCTGGCGGCGCCACTCAAGCACGCGATCCTGAGCCTCCAGAGTAACGTCATTAAGCTGGTCGTAGTCGGTCTTGTCTCCCAACACGCTGCGGGTTTGCGGGCTGAATTCAAGCTGTTCTTCATACTGCTCGTCGAGCCAGCTATTAAGGCGCTCGGTTTCGGAGATGACTGCGACCGGCCCTGGGGCAGGCTCAGTGACGGTTGGCGGCGACTCTCCGCACGCGACCAGCAGTAAAGCGAAAGTTAATATTGAGGAGAATCTAACACCCATAATCCATAGCCCTGCTTTATTTAGACTTAAAATCGACCTGCCAACGGCGGCAGCAGAACGCGGACGCTAGCGCGTTTGCAATGGGGTGTCTAGTAGAGGCAGCGGTGAGAAGGAGGTCAGTATGACTGGGTGAGCCCCGGTGCACGGGTTCACCCAGCCAGGGTCTCAATCAGTCAGCATCGGGGCAAGCCTTGTCCGCCAGTCGAAGCTGGCATCCGCCACCGCAATGAAGTGCGGGTTAAGCAGCTCGGCATTCTGGTTATAGCGCAAAGGCACAAATTGCGTCGTCACCACATCGCCACCAGCGGCGCGCAACACCGCGTGTGCTGCTGCGGTATCCCACTCGCTGGTGGGTGCAAGGCGCGGATAGACATCTGCCTTGCCTTCTGCCAGCAGGCAGAATTTCAGGGAGCTGCCCATGCTTACCACCTCAACCGCTTCGAAATCCTGCTCTAGCGCCATGATGATGCGATCTACATCCGGACCACGATGATTGCGACTGGCAACAATTCGCAATTGCTGAGACTTCGGATCCAGGCTGGTTGGCAGTAGCGGCTGGGGTGGCTCATCGCCAGCAAGCTTCCAGGCACCCTGACCAAGCTCGCCTATGAAACTGTCGCCAGAAACAGGTACATGCACCACACCTGCCCGGGCGATGCCATTCTCAACCAATGCAATGTTTACGGTGAACTCACCGTTGCGGCCTATAAATTCCTTGGTGCCATCTAAAGGATCCACCAGCCAATAAGTCTCCCAACTGCTGCGCTGCTGGAAAGAAACCGCATCGCTTTCTTCGGACAGGATCGGATACTTCTCGGGCAAGGCCGCTAGCTGCTCCACAATCACATTATGGGCCCGGCGATCTGCTTCAGTGCGGGGGGAATTATCAGCCTTTACCGTGACGTCGATTGGTCGACGATCTTCGTAGACGGAGAGAATTTCCTTGCCGGCAGAACTGGCGATCTGCTGCATCTGGCGCAGCTGTTCTGGCAATTCCATTTCACTTTTCTCCGGCACAGTAAATATGTCATCCTCATGGTGCATCAAACACCTTTTATTTCCAAGCGTCAGGCGTATTGCCTTTGGCTATGCGCTGTGCCGGTTGCAATAGACACCCGCTCCCTGGAGAACTCCGCTATGCCACCCTGGTCCCAGATAGACACCGTGATGTTCGACATGGACGGCACGCTACTGGATCTGCATTTCGACAATTACTTCTGGCTACACCTCGTCCCGCAACATTTCAGTGAACGTCATGGTGTCTCCGAGGAGGCAGCGCGGGAACACGTCAAACTCAAATATTCTCAGGTGCATGGCACGCTGGACTGGTACTGCATCGACTATTGGCAGGAAGAACTCAAGCTGGATATTCCGCAAATCAAGCACTCTATTACCGACAAAATCCTGGTCCGGCCCAATGTGGAGCGCCTGCTGGAAACGCTGCTGGCGTTGGATAAACGGGTTCTGCTAATAACCAATGCGCATCCCATCAGCCTTGATCTAAAAATGCGCCATACCGGCATTGCCGACTACTTCCATCAGCGCATCAGTTCACATAGTCTGCAGCTGGCTAAAGAAAACCATGGCTTTTGGGCGTCTTTGCAATCCCTGGAACCCTATAATCCGCAGCGCACTGCCTTGTTCGATGATAATCTGCAGGTTTTGCGACAGGCGCAGCGCGAAGGCATTGCTCACCTATGGGCCATCAAGCAACCTGACAGCAAACTTCCCCCGGTGGCTGCGGCTGAGTTCCCCCAGGTGGAAGACTTTGATCACATTATGCCGAGCAAACTCTAGAATGGCTGAAAGCCGAAGCGCCAACCACTCCGACTAAACGGACAAATCCCAGATATGCCCAATAAATCCTCAGAACCCCTGACTAAAGTGCGGCTCGACAAATGGCTCTGGGCTGCCCGCTTCTACAAGACCCGCGCCATCGCCAAACAGGCGATTGAAGGTGGAAAGGTGCAGTGTGAGGGTGCGAGGAGCAAACCCAGCAAGGAAATCACGATTGGCACCGTGATCACCCTGCGCCAGGGCTTTGACGAAAAAGTGGTTGTAGTCGCGGGGCTGTCTGAGCAGCGACGCAATGCACCTGAGGCACAAGCGCTCTATGAGGAGACCAAGGAGAGTATTGCAAAGCGGGAACTGTTCGCAGAGCAGCGCAAGTCTCAACCCAATCACTGGCCATCACCCAGCAAGCCAAATAAGAAGCAGCGCAGAATGATCCATCGCTTCAAGCAAGGCGAAGGCAGTTAAGCTGGCAGGTGCGAAGAAATCGGTGGTTCGCAGCGACTGGGATATTTGTCATAATGCCGAACTCGAATTAGTCAGCACCTTGTCCTTGCTACTTTACTGCAGTGGCGCTCACCGAGAGAAATCAGGCAATGTGTTGTAAGGGAGCACATGACTAAGTCCATTGAAGCAAGCCTGAGCCGCTATCAGTTATCTGAATTTGATTCGGCTTGGGGTGCCGTCCAACGTGGCATCGAAAAGGAAAGTCTGCGGGTGTCTCCTGAAGGCAGCATTTCGCTCAGACCACATCCTGACTCACTGGGCTCCGCACTTACTAATCGTTACATTACCACAGATTTTTCAGAATCTCTGTTGGAATTCATTACCCCGGCCAATACCGATATTGATGAATGCCTGGGAATGCTGGAGAACATTCATCGCTTCACCATGCAGAACCTCGAGCAAGATGAGCTTCTATGGGTTGCGAGCATGCCCTGTCCGTTGCAGTCAGATGCGGAAATACCGCTGGCTCAATACGGCTCTTCAAACATTGGCCGGATGAAGACGCTCTATCGCAGCGGCCTCCACCACCGCTATGGCAGCCTGATGCAGGTAATTTCCGGTTTGCATTATAACTTTTCGATGCCGGAGTCTTTTTGGCAACCATTCAGGGAGATATGCGGCAGCGAAGAATCCCTGCAGGATTTTAGAACCTCTCGCTACCTGCACCTGATTCGTAATTTTCACCGCTTCTCCTGGCTGCTGGTTTATCTGTTTGGTGCTTCTCCGGCGGCGTGTAAGTGTTTCGTGCAGGGTCGAGAGCACAGCCTGGAAGAGTTTGACGACAGGAGTCTCTACCTTCCCAATGCGACTTGTCTGCGTATGGGCCGGCTTGGTTACAAGAGTGAAGCGCAGAAGTCTCTCTTCGTTTGCTATAACGAACTCGGCTCTTATGTAGAGTGTTTGCACAATGCCATCCACACGCCCTATCCAGCGTATGAAGAACTGGGGCAGAAGCAAGGCGACGAGTATCTGCAGATCAACACTAACCTGCTACAGTTGGAAAATGAGTTTTATTCAACCATTCGGCCCAAGCGCAACGTAGCGAGTGGCACCAGGCCGCTTGATGGACTAATGAACGAAGGCATTGAATACATCGAGGTACGAGCGCTGGATCTGAATCCTTACCTGCCGCTTGGAATCGACGCAGAACAAGTCAGATTCCTGGACAGTTTCTTACTGCACTGCCTACTCAGCGACAGTCCAGAGTGCAACAAGGATGAATTCTTCGAGGTTGCCAACAATCTGACGCTTGTTGTAGAACAGGGCCGCGACCCTGAACTGGAGCTCAAGCGTGAAGGCAAGGCCCTGAAGCTGAGAGACTGGGCAGGAGCATTGGTAGAAGATATCGAGCATAGCGCCGCACTGCTGGATAAGAGCCACGGCACCAGCGCCTACAGCAATTCAGTTGCCGCGCAAATGGCCAAGGTTAAAGACTCCGAGCTAACGCCTTCTGGCCAGATTCTCAAGGATATGGAAGAGGGCCAACTGTCTTTCTTTGATTTTTCGATGGAAAATTCAAGAAAGATCAGGGATTACTTCCAGCAAGGCGATCTTGATCAGGCCACGGTATCGCGGTTTATGGCCGCCGGAGAGCGCTCGATAGAAATGCAGGAGGAAATCGAAGAGGCTGATGAGATCAGCTTTGACGATTACTTGACCGCCTGGAATGAAGGCTGATTCCAGTTCACTACCCTGCTCATCGCTGCTGAACGGCAAAATTAGTGAAGTAGAGATCCTCGATCGCCCCAGCACCATCTCGCTCCTTCTGACCCATCAGCTGGTTAACTTCATCCAGCACCTCGCTGCCAGCGAAAGAACTTCTCGATAATGGGAAAATACTTCTCGGGTAACCGTGCACTACGCCAGGCATTGGCCGCGAACTTGTTGGACTCCGACAGCGTCGGATAGATATGAGTAACCGCCGAGATTTTTTTCAGACCCATGCCGTGGGTCATGGCGAAAACGAATTCGCCAATGAGTTCTCCGGCGTGGTATCCCAGTATCGTGACGCCGAGAATCTTGTCCTTGCCTGGCACCGTAAGCACCTTCACGAATCCATGGGCCTCGCCGTCTGCTAAAGCTCGATCATGATGATCCAACTCATAGCGCGTAATTTCATAAGGAATATTGCGATCCTTCGCTTCCTGCTCACTCAGTCCAACCCGCGCGACTTCAGGATCTGTGAATGTCGCCCAGGGCACTACCCGGTAGTTAGCTTTCATCTGCCATATGCCACCGAGCAGGGAGTTGAGCGCGGCGAAATAGGCCTGGAACGATGCCATATGGGTAAACTGGTAAGGGCCCGCCACATCACCACAGGCAAATATATTTGGATACGCTGTCTGCATGGCATTGTTGATCTCGATGGTTCCTGACGGCGTCAGCGGCATATCCAGTTCCTCGAGTCCAAAGCCCTCGGTGTTCGGCTTGCGGCCAATGGCCAATAGCACTTCATCAAACTCTACGGTGACAGTTTCACCATGATGCTCGGCTTCCATAGATTTGACGCCGTTGCTGTTTAAAAATCGAGTGAGACGATGGTCGGTAAGTACATTGATGCCATCTTTTTCAAACTGCTGCATCACCGCAGCGGAGACTTCAGGATCCTCCCAGGGCATGATCCGCGATGCCATATCCACCTGGGTTACCTTGGCACCAAGATTACTAAAGGCCTGGGCCAACTCGCAGCCAATTGGCCCACCGCCCACTACGAGCAAACGCTTCGGTAATTCCCTTAATTCCCAAATGCTATCGGAAGTGAGATAACCCAAGTCTTCCAGACCAGGAATAGGCGGCACCAGGGGACGCGCACCGGTAGCCACAATAATCGAACGGGTAGTGATAGTGCGCCCGTCTACTTCGACCTCGAAAGGTGATTTGATATAAGCATTACCTTGCACACACTCGACGCCGAGCGAAGTAAAACGCTCGACCGAGTCGTGAGGCTCAATGATTTTGATTACTCCCTGCACACGATCCATCACGGCTGGAAAATCCACGGCAGCCGAGGCATCGGTCAGTCCGTATTCCCTGGCACGTCGGATATAGGACATGATTCGGCCACTGCGAATAATCGACTTACTTGGCACACAGCCCGTATTCAGGCAATCCCCTCCCATCTTGTGCTTCTCTACAAGCACTGTTTTGGCCTTGGCTCCAACCGCAATGATGGCTGACACCAGTCCAGCAGAACCGCCACCGATTACGACCACATTGGCGTCAAACGACTTGGGTTTCGCAAAACCTTTCATGGTCTTGTTTTTCTGCAGCGTGTTTACGATCAGTTTGCCCACCAGGGGAAAGACGCCGAGCAACACCAGTGAAAAAATCACCGGGCCGCTAACCATGCCAGACAGGGAGCTTATCTGTGCCAATTCAGACCCCGCATTTACGTAGACTGCGGTTCCCATGAGCATGCCGATCTGACTGACGATATAAAAGGAGCGCGCCGGAATCGGCGTAAGCCCCATCAACAGGTTGACCATGAAGAAAGGGAATAGCGGCACCATGCGGATACTGAAGAGATAAAAGTTACCGTCTTTCTCGATGCCTTTATTGATAGGCGCCAGGTAGTCGCCAAAACGAGATTGAACCCATTCGCGGAGCAAGAGTCGGGATACCAGGAAGGAGCAGGTTGCCCCTATGGAACTGGCAAATGAAACCAGCAACAGTCCCCAGAGCAAACCGAAGATTGCGCCACCCAGCAGTGTGAGGATCAGCGCACCCGGCAAAGACAGCGCCGCCACAGCGACATACCCGACAAAATAAATCGCCGCAGTAAGCAAGAAGTTCTCGTCCCTGAACTCCTGCAAGGTCGTAATCTGCGATTGCGCAAACTCCAGGGTAATAAAGCGCCCCAGGTCGAACATATAGAAACTGCCAAGCGCCGCGATTATCGCGATAACAATAAGAACCTTAGTTTTGTTCACTTCAACTACCCGCTTTAAAAATTCTGTTTTTGTAACTATCGTGACACCAGGTCGAGGATATGTGATTGGTATTTGCCTCAGCGACCGTAGCCCGCATGGATGTATTCACGGCGTGTCGTAGAGGCAGATACCAATCATATATCTGCCAAAGATGCTCAAGCCCAACTATCCCTATCATGACCGACGCACAACAAGACCCGGTTTCCCACAGACTATTTCGTTGCACCAAAAAATTCTTATGGTATAACGCCGGTATAGGCCAATTAGCGGCGACAGTTAACTCAAGCCCGCGCTATCATCCTGCTTCGACCCCAAGATGACAAGTAACCCCGACCAATCCAGTCGGCGATAAGTGAGACCACAGTGCCCAGTTTTGACACCGATAGAAGATTTCCATCCGCACGCATGCGCCGAATGCGTCGCGACGAGTTTAGTCGCCGCATGATGCGGGAAACACGCCTGACCACAGATGACCTGATATTTCCGGTTTTCATTGTTGAAGGCAGCGGCGAGAAACAAGCCATCGAGTCCATGCCGAATATGCACCGGCTGAGCATCGACCTCCTGCTTGAAGAGGCTAAAGAACTGGTGAGTCTTGGCATCCCGGCAATCGCCCTGTTCCCCTCTCTCGGACAGTCTGCCAAGAGTCTGGACGGCAGCGAGGCCTTCAATCCGGATGGATTGGTCCAGAACGCAGTCAAGGCACTCAAGGACAAATTCCCGGAACTGGGTGTAATCACGGACGTTGCCCTTGATCCCTATACCACTCACGGACAGGACGGCATCATCGATGCAACTGGCTATGTCCTCAATGAAGCGACGGTGGAAGTCTTGAGCAAGCAAGCTTTGTCACACGCCCAGGCTGGCGCCGATATCGTGGCACCTTCAGACATGATGGACGGCAGAGTGTGCTCGATCCGGCAGATATTGGAAGAAAACGGCGAGATTCACACCAGGATACTGGCCTATTCCGCCAAGTATGCTTCCGCCTACTACGGCCCGTTTCGAGATGCCGTAGGCTCCAGCAGCAACCTGGGCAGCGGCAATAAGTACAACTACCAGATGGATGTTGCCAATAGCGATGAGGCCCTGCAGGAAGTCGCGCTGGACCTGGCCGAGGGCGCAGACATGGTAATGGTAAAACCGGGCATGCCTTACCTGGATATCGTCAGCCGGGTAAAGCGCGAATTTGGTGTGCCTACTTTCGTTTACCAGGTCAGTGGTGAATATGCCATGCATATGGCGGCGTTCCAGAACGGCTGGCTGGATGCCGACAGCGTAGCCATGGAATCCCTTGTCAGCATCAAGCGGGCCGGGGCTGACGGCATCCTCACCTACTTCGCAAAGCATGTTGGCAAGCTGTTGCAAGAAGGCTAGCTGCAGGGGCCGGATGTTGCTTCGGTAGGAGGATTTACGAGGATATCGGGGCTAAAGCTTGAATCATTCGCATTTCGCCTTATTATTAGCACCCTACAGAGATCGCCTCGCCGCGGCCAGGCCCACTCGAACTGCTAGTTCACCCGGTTATTCGTAACCGATTATTCACAAAAGACCCCTGAACAAATAAGGATTTATCTATGAGCGACAACATCGTTCACACTTCAGACAGTAGCTTTGAACAAGACGTGCTGCAGGCCGATGGCCCTGTATTGGTAGACTTTTGGGCTGAATGGTGTGGTCCCTGCAAGATGATTGCCCCTGTGCTGGAAGAAGTTGCCGTAGATTACGAAGGCAAACTCAAAATCTGCAAGATGGACGTAGACTCGAACACGGAAACTGCACCAAAGTATGGCATCCGCGGTATTCCAACCCTCATACTCTTCAACAATGGCGAGAAAGTAGGCGAGAAAGTAGGCGCCCTGTCCAAGTCCCAACTGTCCGCTTTTATTGACAGCGCTATTTAAATTACGTTTAATACCGGTGTCTCGTTACCTAAGAGGCACCGCAGGACGTGGCTGTGATGTGGGAGTCAGCTATAAATAAGTTATAGATCTGAAAAGAAAATATCCCTAGCTACCACTTTTCCTGAACAGAATACCCAGGCATCTAACAGATAACTCGTGACGAGTTGATTCCGCGCAGGCGCCAAGAAAACCCTTAGCAGTTTTCAATTATTGGACTCCGGGAGGAGTGGAACTTTATTGAATCTAGACCAGATGAATTTGCGAAATGTACAGATATACGCGTCGACAAGACATAACGAAAAATAGGTCGCTGCGAATTCACATTATTTCCGAGTTGTCGAATAACAATCAAAGCTAAGTCTAAATCTGACGATATCTCGAGAAAGCGATTCCACTTCCAAGAATCCAGAGCTAATACCCTGACACTAACCCGGCTGGTTTTTTTAATTTCTTTTTTAGTAGCAAAAATCTTCCCAAAGTATTTATCCATTTGACTAACACTTAAAGTGTTAAGACGTGAGCAGCTTTGGCAGCATCAGTCTGACCGAATCCTATCCATCTAATCTGAAAGACTCCCAACTATGAATCTCACCGAACTAAAACAGAAACCCATTGGCGTACTTGTTGATACCGCACACGAAATGGGACTCGAAAACGTCTCCCGCACCCGTAAGCAGGACATTATCTTCAGCATTCTTAAGAAACACGCGAAAAACGGCGAAGACATCCATGGCGATGGCGTTTTGGAAATCTTGCAGGATGGATTTGGATTCCTGCGTTCGGCTGACTCATCCTACCTGGCAGGACCTGACGACATCTATGTGTCACCAAGCCAGATAAGGCGCTTTAATCTTCGTACCGGTGATACCGTAGCCGGCAAGATCAGACCGCCAAAAGACGGCGAACGTTATTTCGCCTTGCTGAAAATCAGCGAAGTCAACTTTAACAAGCCAGACAACTCCAAGAACAAGATTCTCTTCGAAAACCTCACCCCACTATTCCCAACTGAAAGATTAGGACTCCAGGTCGGCAACGGCAGCACAGAAGATCTCAGTGCACGCGTTATCGATCTTTCTGCGCCGATCGGAAAGGGGCAAAGAGGTTTGATCGTGTCACCTCCCAAGGCAGGTAAGACACTTATCCTGCAAAACATCGCCCAATCCATCGCTCGAAACAACCCGGAATGTCGCTTGATCGTGTTGCTCATCGATGAGCGACCGGAAGAAGTGACCGAGATGCAGCGATCGGTACGCGGTGAAGTTGTTGCCAGCACCTTTGATGAACCTCCTTCGCGCCACGTTCAGGTAGCCGAAATGGTTATCGAAAAAGCGAAGCGCCTGGTGGAACACAAAGAAGACGTAGTGATCCTGTTGGACTCAATTACTCGTCTCGCCCGAGCCTATAACACAATCGTTCCTTCTTCAGGCAAGGTACTCACCGGTGGTGTGGATGCGCATGCCCTGGAACGACCCAAGCGCTTCTTCGGTGCCGCCCGTAACCTCGAAGAAGGTGGCAGCCTGACCATCATAGCAACCGCCCTGATTGAAACTGGTTCGAAGATGGATGAAGTTATCTACGAAGAATTCAAGGGCACCGGTAACATGGAACTCCATCTTGACCGCAAGATCGCAGAGAAGCGCGTCTATCCTGCCATCAACGTGCGCCGTTCTGGTACCCGACGTGAAGAACTTCTCACCTCCGAAGAAGAGTTGCAGCGCATGTGGATTCTGCGCAAGCTGTTAAGCTCCATGGAGGATGTGCAGGCCACAGAATTTATCCTCGACAAGCTCAAGGACACCAAGACCAACGACGAATTCTTCAACGCAATGAAGCGCAAGTAATCCACTGCGCTAACTACTTATCCCAATAGCCTGATGTCATTTAAAGATTTGCGAGAGTTTATTGACCTGCTGGAACAGGCAGGTGAACTCAAGCGGGTCAAAGCCGAAGTCGACCCCTATCTGGAGATTACCGAGATCTCTGACCGCACCTTGCGTGCGGGTGGCCCTGCCTTGCTTTTTGAAAACCCTAAAGGCTCGTCTGTACCGCTACTTGCAAATCTGTTTGGCAATACCAAACGGGTTGCAATGGCCATGGGGCAGGAGGACCTGGAAGGTTTAAGAGACGTCGGCCGCTTACTGGCATTTCTCAAAGAACCTTCTCCACCAAAAGGTTGGCGCGATCTGTGGCAGAGCCTGCCCAGTTATGCGAACGTGCTGAACATGCCACCTGCGGTGCGTAAGTCCGCACCGTGCCAGGAAGTAGTGGTTGAGGAAGATGATGTCGACCTTGGTTTTCTTCCCGTCCAAACCTGCTGGCCCGGCGATGTCGGTCCATTGGTCACCTGGCCGCTTGTTATAACCCGTGGACCGGAAAAAGAACGGCAAAACCTGGGTATCTATCGCATGCAGGTCATTGGCCGCAACAAGCTCATCATGCGCTGGCTATCCCACCGAGGAGGCGCGCTGGATTTCCGCGAATGGCAGCAGAAACACCCAGGACAGGGCTTTCCCGTATCGATTGCTATTGGCGCCGATCCCGCCACAATCCTTGCCACCGTCACCCCGGTGCCAGATACCCTGTCGGAATACGCTTTTGCCGGACTGCTCAGGAATAGTAAAACTGAGGTAGTTAAATCTCTGACTAACGATCTGCAAATTCCCGCCAGCGCCGAAATAGTGCTCGAAGGCGTAATTGAGCCAGACGAAATGGCTGACGAGGGTCCCTACGGGGATCACACCGGTTACTACAACGAAGTGGAACGCTTCCCCGTGTTTACGGTGAAGAAGATGACCCACCGCAAGAATCCGATTTATCACAGTACTTATACCGGACGCCCACCTGACGAGCCCGCGATGCTGGGTGTGGCACTAAATGAAGTATTTGTCCCTTTGCTGCAAAAGCAGTATCCGGAAATTACAGATTTTTACTTACCCGCAGAAGGCTGCTCTTATCGGATGGCGATAGTCAGCATGAAGAAGCAGTACCCGGGCCACGCCAAACGCGTAATGATGGGCGTGTGGTCCTTCCTGCGGCAATTCATGTATACCAAGTTCGTCGTCGTGGTTGACGATGACGTCAACGTGCGGCAATGGGAAGACGTCATTTGGGCAATCACGACTCGCATGGATCCGGCGAGAGACACCGTCATGATTGAGAATACGCCCATCGACTACCTCGATTTTGCCTCACCGGTTGCAGGACTCGGGTCAAAAATGGGAATGGACGCGACCAACAAGATGGAAGGTGAAACCAATCGCGAGTGGGGTTCCACCATTACCATGACGGATGAAGTGAAGGCCCGCATTGATGCTATGTGGAAAGACCTGGGCATTGACGACTGACCCAGACTTAGTGCGTGATCTTGTCTGGCTCAGGCATGGGCAGATTGGATAGCTGAGTGCCAACCAGCTCATCGTAATTCTTCAGATAACTCTCGCCCGCTTCTGTTTCGCCCAGGTGTTTCAGCAGACGTCCTAGTTCGCCATAAGCTTCGGCCGATGGCGATATCTTCAGACTTGTTTCGTAGTATTCTCGCGCCTTACCCCAGAGCTGATTGCGCATAGATATGCGACCCAGGCTTAATAGTAAATCCGCATCAGATGGCCGGGACTGTAGCCAATTCTCGGCCACCAGCAGTTGCCTGGCGCTGTCGCCAATCTCTTGAGCACCATAGCGCTGCACCAATTCAACATGCCATGTCTTACCCAAAGCATATTCTATTGCCTTGGCGGCTTCCTCTTGATCACCCAGTTTTAATAAGAGATCCACATAGTGTTTGACGACTTTGGCGTCTTCCTTATAGGGCTGTGGCGCTTTCTTCCAGGTCTTGCGTAACTTAACCAGGCCTTCTTCGTCCTCGGACTTCGCCGCCGCCTGGAGCTTATAAAGGTTCACCATAAAAACGCGCTTATGTATCTGCCGCGCCTCTGCCTTATCAACAATCTTGTTCTTTTCCAAAGCCGGAAGCAGCTCTTCTAATTGCGGCCAATCCTCTAGCTTGACGTAAACATCCTTTAGCAAGGTCATCAGCGTAGGGTCGTTCAGAGAGTTTTTCTTGGTCTGTTCAAGTACCGCTAAACACTGCTCCAACTGACCAGATTTAAACAATAGCTGTGCGCGCAATGAGTTTATTGTTGACCTTGCGGTTGGAAATTTCGTTTCCGCAGTGTCCAGAAACTGCATTCCGCCTTCTTTGTCTCCAACTTCATGAGCAGCAAATGCCGCTGCCAGGTAATTAATCACAGTGGCATCTTTCTCGTTCATGCCCCTTTTCAAGAGATTGAGGCTGGACTGCCAACTGCCGCGCGTGAAATACAGCAGGCCTTCGATACTGTTACTTCGGGTTCGGCGCCGGTGAGAGATCTGTTTACCTGCAGCCAGCAGCCGCATTGGATTAATCCAGTCCAGTAGCAGCAGCAAAAGACGCGCCAGCAGGTAGAGCACTATCACCGCCACCAGCAAGGCAAACAGACTAGTCTCAAAAGTGTAGCTGCCGAAGGCTATAAGCATATAGCCGGGATCACCGGGAAAGCCAAGATAGAGCGTGAACCACAGCGCGACTACAATGGCCAGCAGGCTGAAAACGAATAGCCGAATCATCTCTAGCGCACCGTGGCCGCGAGCTGCTCCAGGGCGCTCAGGGAAGCCGAAAGGCCAGGCAAGCTCGGATTTACATCCAGACTCCGCAGGTCGGTCAACTCAGCCAGAACCGATTGCCCTGAAGCTGACTCTAGCAGTGTGTATCTGCGCAGCCATTCGATGCCATTATCAATGTAGCGCTGATAGAGTCCATTGTCCCTGCCAAGCACGGCAAGTTGGGCTTGCTCCAACATGAGCCTGAAGCTCTGCTTGATCACGGCCTCCTGCCCTGGCACCAGCATCGCGTCGGGAGTGTCTTCCCATTTACGCCAGACAAAAACAGAGCCAAGAAACTCCAGACCCGAATCCAGCATGCCGTCAGCATCACTCTCTATGGAAATCGGTTCGGATTGCTCACTGCGACGATTCATATAGTTCTCGCGCTGGGAGCTTAGCAGGTCGAGGTCATCGATTCGGCCTACCAGGTTTTGCAGGCGAAACACCACGGCCTGTCGATCGACAGTAGGTGTATTGCGCAGGGCCTCTATGTCTCGCGCCAGTTCCTGGCGCACACCCAGACTGTTGTTGCTGTTTGATTCCACCAGGGCGGCATCTGCTTGCTGCATAAGCGCGAGGGCTGTGGGCATATCGCCTTCCAGCTGAAGCTTTTGTGCTGCCAGCCGTGCCAGGTAATTCGCCTCCAGAATTTTCCATAGCGAATCCTGTGGCGAAGCGGTCTGCAGGCGCTGCAGAGAAAGCTCTGCAAGCTGAGAATTTAAGTCCTCGAGCTCAGTGCCGAACCTGGCTTCCAGCGTTCGCAACTCAGGCTCGAGGCTGTCACTCGGTGTCGGCAGGTTGGCAACCGTATCCCGTAATGCCTGTAGCTCTGCCTGCTGCGATTGGATAGTCGCCTGTAGCGCTGCTACCCGTGGATCTTCGGTCGTCATGTTAGAAAATTGGGCCTGCATCTGTAACTGGGTATAGCCAAGAAATCCAACCGCGCCAATGAGAGGTAGCATCAACACAAGCACAATCAGAAAACGGCGTCGCGCGTTCTGCAGCTTACGGGTACTACCGGTACCAGCGTTCGTGCTCTTTGATATCTGGTCCAGTATTTTTGGAGTTTCAGTCTGTTCTGTCACCGATGTTTCCGTTGCTCGCTATCGCTACCTTTCAACTACTAGTTAGTTAGTCGGCATTTGCGTGAATTCTCTCAAGCGCCTTGATCATGGAGGCGTCATCTGCCCCGTGCGCATTAACGACTTGCTTGAATCCTGATTGCTCGGCCTGTTTGGCAACCCTCGCTGACGGTACCACGATTGGTATGGCCAGAATACTTTTGCGTGCAGTACTCAGCAAGCCCGCCAATGAATGCAGCGACTCACCACTATGGACAGTGATCGCATCAATCTTGTCTGGTGCTGCGAATGCTGCAACATCTGCAGCGTCATGCTGCACTTGCTCACGTTTGTACACTTCGATGTAGTCCACACTTGCACCGCGCTCTCGCAATGTCGCAGCCAGCAGCTCCCGCCCTCCCTGGCCGCGGAAAATCCCGATGCGTTTATCGGCAAGCTGCTGCAGTTCCGGAATCGCCAGAACCGCTTCGCTATCACTTCCGGCTTCAGGACAAATTACTTCACAGGCGAGCAAGTCAGCCACCAGTTTAGCGGTGCTCTTTCCGATCGCGATGATAGATTGCTGCACGGGAAGCTGGGGCCAGAGATCTGTGATCAGTTCGGCCCCAAGACTTGCCGCATTCAGACTGACGAAAACCAATACATCATAGTTATCCAGATCCTGCACATGCTGACGCGCAGCCTGCAGATCTGAATCGGTGAGCGGCACTATTCTGAGCAAAGGCAGGCTCAACCACTCTCCGCCCCGGCACTCAATCGCGGCGCGCAAGGAATTCTGCTGCGCTTCTGGCCTGGTAATAAGTGTTACCTGGCCCTTGAGAATTTTATTTTGCACAGAGGCACTTGTCATTGGTCAAGGACGTGAATAATCACGCCAGTTTAATGGCGTCCAAGATAGCCTTGGCACCCTGCTTTAGCAGATCTTCTGCTACCTCAATGCCAAGGCGCTCGGCGTCATGCTGTGAGCCGTTGCGTTCGCTTCGATAAATTACTGAGCCATCTACTGCACCGACCAAAGCGCGCAAATTAAGACTATCACCCTCCAGTTCCGCAAAGCTGGCGATTGGCACCTGGCAACCACCTTCGAGCCGCGCATTGACAGCACGCTCTGCAGTTACCCTAGCCGCAGTCTGAGTGTGATGTAAGCAATCGAGCAGTTTTAGTGTTTCCAGATCATCGTTACGACACTCAATGCCCACCGCGCCTTGGCCACCCGCCGGTAAACTCAGCTCGTAAGCAAGCCGTTCTCGAA
>CENZ01011976.1_pt1 | contig 18011 bp, 21 predicted proteins | sample 361341 | NCBI WGS metagenome assembly CENZ01 (sample SAMEA2619782, study PRJEB7988) | marine metagenome | biome: marine biome (ENVO:00000447); feature: deep chlorophyll maximum layer (ENVO:xxxxxxxx); material: "saline water (ENVO:00002010), including plankton (ENVO:xxxxxxxx)" | depth 50 m
TCTATTAAATGAGTTGCTGGGCCAGATATTAATCTTAAAAAAATTAAACCAACTATAATTATAAATGCAATTATATAATTTCTTTTTCTGAATTTTTGGTATTTTTTAATAATAAAACGAATACTAAAAACCATGAAAACAATCATTAACAAACATATGAGCATTTGTATTCCACCAACTTGCCAAGCTTCTTTAACTGGTGGAACTGATATCAAAACTGCTGCAAGGCCACCTAAAGCTGTGTATCCCATAATTCCAAAATTAATTAACCCTGCATATCCCCATTGAATATTAGCTCCAATTGTCATTACTGCTGAAATTAAACAAAAACATAAAATTGATAAAGCTATGCTCCAAGACTGCAACAAACCTACTAGTATTATAAGTCCTAGCATTATTGCATAAGCACTAATAACATCTGTATATTGTTTCATATTACTTTACCTTTAAAAATACCCGAAGGTCTAAATAATAGAACTACAACTAAAATAGAAAATGAAACTGCAAATTTATAATCTGTTGACAGTAATTGTAATAAACCATCAGGCTCTAAACTTTCTGGAAGAATATATACAAAAAACTTTTTATACGCATAAGTTACAAGTATTTCGGAAAAAGCAATAACATATCCACCAAGAAAAGCTCCAAAGGGATTTCCAATGCCTCCGACAATTGCTGCAGCAAATATTGGAAGCATATTGTTAAAATAAGTAAATGGTTTAAAACTTTTATCTAAACCATAAAGAGTTCCTCCAATTGTTGCTAAAATAGCTGCAATTACCCAAGTAATCATAACTACTTTTTTAGGATCTATGCCAGATAAAAGTGCTAAATCTTCGTTATCTGAATAAGCACGCATACTTTTTCCAGTTTTTGTTTTATTTAAAAACCAAAATAAAGTTGAAACAACAATAATTGTAACTAGTAAAGTAATTACCTGCGTTGATTTAATCGTCAATCCTTCATTCAAACCTGTTATTTCTTTAAATTCATTTGCTTTTAAAATAAATTTTTCTCCATCAAAAAAGCGTCTATCAAAAGGTCCAATAATTATTCTAACAATTGCTTGTGTTACAAACATTGTGCCAATACTTACCATCGCAAGCATAACGGGTGGACTTTTTTTTGTACGATAATAACTAAAAATTAATTTATCCTTAACAAGGACATATAATATTGTAATTGCAACGGCAAAAGGTATAGCAAGTAATGCAGTGGGAAGAAAACCTAAATTAATTCCAAAAGATTGAAAATACCATGTAAATAAAATTGTGCACATGGTACCAAATGACATTAGATCTCCTGCTGTAAAATATGCAAATCGTAAAATCCCATAAATTAAAGAAACAAAAATAGCTCCTAAAGCTAATTGAGATCCATAAGATAAAGCAGGTACAAAAATATAATTTAAAAGTAAAACTATAGAATTTATAAAATCCATATTAACCTCCTAAAAAAGAGCTTCTTACTCTTGAATCATTTAATAATTCTTTTCCTGTTCCAGAGTATTTATTCTCTCCTGTAACTAATATGTATCCCCTGTCTGATATGCTAAGCGCTTGTTTAGCATTTTGTTCAACCATCAAAATAGCAACATTTTTTTTTTTTACTTTCAAAATATGATCAAATAACTCATCCATAACAATTGGAGAAACTCCAGCCGTTGGTTCATCTAACATTAAAACAGATGGTTTTGTCATTAATGCTCTTCCTAATGCCACTTGTTGTCTTTGTCCTCCAGATAACTCACCAACTAACTGAGATTTTTTTTCTCTTAAAATAGGAAATAATTCATAAATTTCACTAATAATTTCTTGGAAATTTTCGTCTCTTAAAAAAGCTCCCATTTCTAGATTTTCCTCAACACTTAATCCAGCAAATACATTTTTAGATTGTGGTACAAATGATATTCCTTTTTTAACTCTATCTTGTGGGTTTAAATTTGAAATATCTATTCCATCAATAATAACTTTCCCTGATTTAAGATTTAATAATCCCAACATAGCTTTCATAGCTGTAGATTTGCCAGCTCCATTCGGACCAAGTATAGAAACTATTTCACCTTGATTAACATTTACGGAACAAGAAGAAATTATATCGGGACCACCTCCATAACCTCCTGTCATTTTTATTCCTTCAAAAAATGCCATTAATTTCCATCCCTTATTTTAGACCCTCTGCCTAAATAACTTTCAATAACTTTCTCATTTTTTTTAACTTTATCGGAGGTACCTTCAAATAAGACAGAACCTTCAGCCATTACAATTACAGGATTGCATAATCGACTAATAAAATCCATATCATGTTCAATCATACAAAATGTATATCCCTGTTCCTTATTTAGCCTTAATATTGCAGTACCAATATCTTTTAAAAGTGTTCTGTTAACCCCAGCACCAACTTCATCCAATAAAACCAATTTTGCATTAACCATCATAGTTCTTCCGAGCTCTAATAATTTTTTTTGTCCTCCAGATAAATTTCCTGCAAGTTCATTCGAAAGATGTTTTAAATTTAAAAACTCTATCACTTCTAAGGCTTTTTCTTTAACCTTAGCTTCTTCTTTTTTAACCAACTTTGGTTTAAACAAAGCATTTATCAATAATTCTCCAGATTGATCACCTGGTACCATCATCAAATTTTCTAAAACTGTAAGATTTGTAAATTCATGAGCTATTTGAAAAGTTCTTAATAAACCTTTTGAAAAAAGTTCGTACGAGGGAATGCCAGTGATGTCTTCACCATTAAATAAAACATTTCCATCTGATGGCTTAATATTACCAGAAATTAAATTAAATAAAGTTGATTTACCGGATCCATTTGGTCCTATTACTCCTGTAATTGATCCTTTTTTAATGTTAAGAGAACAATTTGATACAGCAGCAAGACCACCAAAATATTTAGAGACATTATCTACTTGTAAAATATTTTCATTTAGCTGCATGAAAGATTTATACTTTGTTTAGTCTTTTGAGAATACTATTTAATGTTTTTTCTAAAGAATTATAAAATTTAGCTTTTTTAAGTTCTTTAACACCTTGTGCGTTTAAACCTTTAGGTGTTTGAGATTCTTCTACTAAATATTTTAAATCTTTTTTAGAATTAACAACCGAATCTTCAGACAAAGCAACAAAAAGTGAAGTTATATACTTTTGAGCATCATTTCTTTTTACTCCTTTTTTAACCAGCCACACAACTATTGTATTTAATAGCTCATAAAATGGTGCCATCATTCCAGAAACAGACCAAAAATTATTTGATAATTTTTCATTTTTAATTTCAACTGTTGTGCCTAATTGATTAAAAAAATCTCTTACTTTTTTGTTGGGAGGGCATATGGGAACAGGTCCTTTTCTTAAAGAAATTGGAGGTAAAGGAATAGCTCTGACAATCGTTACTTTTGTTTTAATCATTTTTTTAAGCTGAGATAAGTTTATTGTAGAAATAAAACTAATAATAGTCTGATTAGATTTAAATTTTAAATCTTTAATAATTTTTTCTCCAACTATTGGAGTTACTGATAAAAAAACCCATTTACTTTTATTAATTATTTTTTGGTTATCATCATAAATTGTTATTTTTTTACTTTTTCTTTTAAGATTTGCTGAAATTTTATTATTTCGTTTGGAAATAATAATTTCATTTACTTTTAATTTTGATTTTATTATTCCCTCTATTACTGCACTTGTTATTTTGCCTGTTCCAATAAATCCAATCTTCATTATTTTACTTTCTTTTTTTCTTTTTTTAATTTTCTTTTTTCTTTAAATGTTAGCTTGGCTTTTTTCATTATACTAGAATCTTTAAATGATTTACCACTATATCTTTTTGACATTTTTTTCTCCCATCTTGATTATTTTTAAAACACCTATTGTATTTCTTCGTTGTTTTTTACGTTTCATTTTCTGTTGATAGGTTTTCTTTTTTTTTCTTTTTTTCACAACTAATCATAATCATAAATATCCATTCATTAAAGTTAAAAGTATTGCAGATAAAATAGTTGGATAAACAAGATTTTTTCTAGCCACTAAATATATTGCTATGCTTATAAAAATAATAAAAAGCCTTATCCATAAATCTGCTTCATTTAATATTCCTGCTGGGAATATAACAATTCTTGCTATTAGTGCTGCTAATATTGAATATGCAATGCAATTAAACCATCTAAATATTTTAGAGTTTGAATTAATTTTTTTTGAACTAATTACACCCAAAAATCTGGATAAATAAGTTGCTAAGGATGTAACCAAAATAACTAGAATGATGTTATCAGAAATTTCTATCACTTTACTTCTCCAATAAAAAAAGCAATTGTCCCTGCTATAACACCGCCATATAGGATAGATAACTCAGGAGAAATAAAAAAAAATAAAGGACCAAGAATTATACCCAATATTATAGATAAATTTATTTGTAAACTTTTCATCGCACCTACCATCATGCAAGCAAAATAAACTGGATTAACTATTGCTAAACCTATCATCATATCTTTATTTAAATTATCAGAAACCAAATAACCAACTACTGTAGATGTTATTGCTACTAACCAGGTTCCTGTTCCGATTCCCATCCAAAAATCAATTCTATATTTTTTATCTATAGATTTATATTTGCTTTTCATTATTAACCACGCTGAAACTGCTATGAAATGACATGACAAATAATATTTCCATTTGGGTTGGCTTTTATGAATTAAAAGTGGCATTAGTGATACAGTCATTGGATATAATCTGGCATTCACTAGCCAAACTGCTAAAAAAATATTAATTAATGATGCTCCAATTAAAAAAGATTCTGCCATTACTAAAGATCCTGGTAACGCATAAGTAAAAAGAGTAGAAAATATACTTTGCTCAAGATTAAAACCAATGTCTTTTAATAAAGCTCCAATTGCTATAAAACTAGCACCCAAAGCTATAGCAGGACTATTAATATCTTTTAAAGACTTTAATCCTTTAAAATAGTATTTAGAATTTATCATTAACCGCCAAGAAATAATCTTCCAACATCAGGATTTTTTATTAGATCATTGCCACGTCCAGCTATTGCCGTCTGTCCTGATACCAATACATAACCAATATCAGAAAATTCTAATCCTTTTTTGGCATTTTGCTCTACTAAAATTATAGTTTTTTTTTCATTTTGTTGAAGATCTCTTAGAATTTCAAAAACCATATCAATATATCTTGGTTCCAAACCAATAGAGGGTTCATCAATTAATAAAACTGATGGTTTCATCACTAATGCCCTAGATATTTCGAGCAATCTTCTTTCCCCACCTGATAAAACTTTTGCAGGTTGACTTCTTCTATTTCTTAATCTTTCATACTTTTCAAAAATTTTTTCAGCTTCTTGGTAGGAATCTTCTGTATTTTCTTTTATATAACTACCCATTAATAAATTTTCTTCTACAGTCATATCTGGAAATACTGAATTATCTTGTAAAATATAAGCTATTCCACATGATTTTAATTTTTCTGCAGGTGTTAATTTTGTAATTACTTTTCCTTCAATTTCAATTTGTCCAGAAAAAATATTAGTAAATCCATAAATAGAATGAAGGATTGTTGATTTTCCAGCTCCATTAGGACCAATTAAACATAAAGATTGTGCCTTACCTACTGATAAATCAAAATCATGAAGTATTTCCATTTTTCCATAACCTGCTGATAGTTTTTTGATAGTTACATGGCTATCACCAGAAACTAATTCTTTTAGTTCTTTTGGGCCTGGTGCTTTTCCTAAAACTTCATATTGATCTGACATTATTGTGCTCCTAAATAAGCATCTAAAACTCGTTTATCTTTTCTAATTTCATCGGGCGTTCCATTTGCTAGCATTTCGCCATGGGCTAAACAAAATACTTTTTGTGCCAAATTCATTATTACTTTCATGTTATGTTCTATAACTAGAAGAGTAATTCCATAATCTTTATTCACTTTAATTAAACGATCGATAATTCCATTTATTAATGTTGGGTTAATTCCAGCTGTTGGTTCATCTAATAATAGCATTTTTGGCTCGTTCATTAGCGCCATTGCTAATTCTAATAATTTTTGCTGACCAAAAGATAAATCGCCAGCTCTTAATTTTCTTTTTTGATGCAACCCTACAAATTTTAGTAAATTTTCAGCTTTATCAGTTAATTTTTCTGGTATTTTTTCAAATACAGTTAAAATTCCATCATTTTCATGCTTATGGCTTATAAGCATATTCTCAATACAATTAAGTTTTCCATAAATTCTTGTTTGTTGAAATGTTCTAAGTAAACCAAGCTTTGCAACAATTGGAACTGGTAATTCAGAAACCTCTTTTCCATTAAATTTAATTGAACCTCTATCTATTGGATACGTTCCTACAATTGAATTAAATAATGTTGTTTTTCCAGATCCGTTGGGCCCAATCAATCCTACAATAGAACCCTTTTCAACTGACATTGAAATATCAACATTAGCTTTGACACCTCCAAAAGATTTGCTTACCTCTCTCACTTCTAATATGGACATTAGTTTAGCTCTACCTGTGCCTTTCGATCTTCTTCATCAATAATTTCTCCAAATTTTTCTGGATATTTTTCTCTCAACCATCCCATTATTCCTTCTGGGAAATAAACTACAATAACAACTATCAAAACTCCTAAAGCAACATATTGCCAGCCTAAAAAATATGTCCAAAAGCCTTCTTTAAATAAATGAAATACTGTTGCTCCAATAACAGGTCCCCATAAAGTTCCCTTTCCTCCAAGTATTGCCATTAAAACCATAAATACTCCAAAAGTTGGTCCTGCAAATGCAATTTCTGTTGGCTCAATATATCCATTAATATGTCCCATTAGACCTCCAGCAAGGCCAACAAAAAATGCTGAAACCATCCAGCCAATAATCTTATATCTCATAGTATAAATTCCCATGGCTTCTGCTTTATCTTCATTGTCTCTTATTGCATTTAGTACTAGTCCAAATCTTGTGCTGTATGCCCACTTTAAAAAAAGGAAAGTAATTACTGCTAAGGCAAAACTTAAGTAATATAAAAATTGAGAAGATAGTTCATTTGTCCCAAATCCTTTCGGCCAAACAGGAACGGTCATTCCTTGTCCTGCTCCAATTATTTCTATTCCACCAGCGATTTCACCAGCTGCAATTCCTAATGCTAATGTACATATTGCAAAGTAATGACCTCTTAAACCTAAAATTCCATAACCAATTATTCCAGCAATTAACATTGGAATTATACCTGCTAATATTAAACCTGCACCAAAGCCCTGAAAGAATTGTGGGATAGTATGAACAAAAGTTTTTTCCCCTCCTGCATCTGTCCATTCAGCTAGTGAAAAAAACATTGCAATTTGTGTACTTGATGCAACATACATTCCAACACCAAAGAATAAAATATTACCAAATGTGTTATAACCCATCTGTCCACCTTGAACATCCCAAGTCATAGCCAAAACAATTAATATATAAAGAAATGACAACTGAAGTTTGTATGAAGGAAATACAAAAGCTCCTACTAAACCAAATATTAATAATCCAGTATATAATAAAGTATTTTTATTCATTATGTTTCATGTTGTTATTTTAAATACTCTCTTTTTCTTGATAATTTAAATCTTCTATAAACAAGAATTACAACAAGTAACGAAAATACTGCTGCAATTCTAAATTCTGTTCCTAATAAATAATCAGCCCATTCTTCAAATATTCCAAGTCCCATTCCTGATATTGCTACAGCTGGTAAATTTCCAAGTCCAGCAATGATTACAATCATAAAAGATCTAACTGTGTAAGGTAGACCAGTGTAAGGATGAAGAGTAAATGTAATTGCAATACACGCTCCAGCTATCCCGCATAAAGCTGCATTAATTCCAAATGTTGATGCATAAACTTTTTCTGTATCAACACCTAATATTTTTGCTGCTCTTGCATTTTGAGCTGTTGCTCTAATGGCTCTGCCTAATTTTGATTTTTTCATATAAGTTACAAGAATTATTGCTGTAATTATGCAAACAGCTCCTGAAAATATTTTAGCATTAGGTATTGTTACCATATTGTCAAATAACATAGTTGTTCCAAAATTTGACTGTGCAACAACAACATCTGCTCCAAATGCAAAATTCATTAATTGTTGAGCTAAAATACTAATACCAAATGTTGCTAAGATGGAAATAAATAAATCTCTATCAACAACTTTATTAATTACCAATTTATACATTCCAACACCTACAAAATACATAATTATAGGTGATACAATAATACCAAAAGCAGGATGAATTCCTGATAGATACATAAAATAAGCTATGTACCCGCCCATGATTACTAATTCTCCCTGGGCAATATTAATTATATTCATCACCCCCCATTGTAATGCCATTCCATAAGCAATTAATGCAAATAAAATTCCTAAAAGAATTCCATCCATTGACGCTTGAACCATTAACATTGGTACTTGAAAAATTAAAAAATCCATAAAATTTTTTATTTATAAAAAAATGCTCCCTAGTAATAGGGAGCATTTTGTATATTAGAAATTATCTTTTAGACCAAGAAGGAATTGGGTGTATTAATTTAGCTGAAGCCCATTTTGTAGGGGCTACAACTTTATTTTCACACTTGCTTCCATCATCATTACAGATAACTTGAAAAAGAACCATTGGCTTAGAAACGTTTTGACCACCTTCAGCAAATTTTATGTTTCCATAAAAAGTTTGCATATCAGTTGCAGCTAAAGCATCTCTTACTTTTTTAGTATCAAATGAATTTGCTCTTTCAAATGCGTCTTTAAATACTAATAAAGCTGCTGATGACTCTGCTGATTGATAAGGAGGGTCATAATCAAATTTCTTCTGAAAGTCTGCAGCATATTTCATTCCACCACCAAAGTATTTATCTTTATAAGATAATGACTTATGCCACTGAGAAGCACATAGTGCATACTGCGCATTTTTACCATGCTGTTTAGATAATTTAGCAGCATCACAGTGTGTCATAGCTAACATTGGAACATCAACTTTCATTTCAGATATTTGTCTGATTGCTGTTAAGGCACCTTTAGTATGACCAGACACAACTAATACATCTGGCTTTGTTGCTTTAACTTTTGCTAAAGTTGCAGCCATATCATTTAGTTCTTTTGGTAATTTGTCATCAATTATAATTGTAGAACCTGTTCTTTTGGCAGCATCCAAAATACCCAATCTAACATCTTGTGAGAAAGCATCTTGTTCAAAAGCTTGTGCAATCTTAACTGGCTTTCCACCATTTTTTTCAACTGCTAAATCAATAGCTACATCAAGATACAAGTTTGCTGGAGCAAGTACTGCAAATAAATATTTATACCCCTTTGTAAATAATGATCTGGATGCACCATTGGCTTCTACCATAGGAACTTGATATTTTTCTGTTACTGGTGCCATAGCTTTAGTTAAACCTGAGCTGTACGGTCCAAGCATAAACTGAACGCCGTCTTGTTTTATTAATCTTTCTGCAAGTTGAGCAGCTCTTCCTGAATTTGATTCATCGTCGTAATAGATGATTTCAAATTTATATTTTTTTCCACCAACTTTTACTCCTCCCATACTGTTTATTCTCTCAACAGCTAAGTTATAGCCATTTTGAGTATGAACACCATTAGATGAGTATTTACCTGTCAATGATACTGCTGCACCTAAAACTATTTTATCTCCTACAACTTTAGCTAAAGATAAAGTTGAAGCCGAAATTAAAAGTGCTATTGCAGAAACAAATGAGATTATTATATTTCTGATTTTCATTTATATCCTCTCTTTTTTAATTTATTTTCAATAGTTGATTAAACTCTCTTTCAAAAAAAATGACAATAGGAGTTAGCATTAATATTTTTGTGTAAAAACAATAATCAATGCAATAACTATTAAAACACACGCTGAAATTGTATTTATTGTTTTTGGGTTGCCTTTTAACCATAAAACAATTTTTTCTGCTGCTATTGCGTATGACATTAAAGATAAAAAATCTAACAAAATATATGTGAACATTAAAATTAAAAATTGAACGTGATAATTTGAATTAAAATCTAAAAATTGTGGGAAAATAAGTGGAAAAAACATCCATGCTTTAGGACTGGTACCAGCAACTAGAAAACCATCTTTATAAAAAGAAAAAATATTTTTTTTATATTCTTTCCCAGTTTTTATATTTGAGGTTTTTGAATAATATGTATCATAAGCTAAGTAGAATAAATAAAATACCCCTAGCCACTTTAAAGCATTTAGTAGTTCTGGATTATCTAACAAAAGTCCGCCTATAAAAAAAACTACTAATATCATTTGGATTATATTTGCACTAATATCACCTAATGCAGTCCATAGACATTTTTTTGCTCCATAGGTTACAGCATGTGACATAATTACAATTCTAGGAGTGCCAGGTGTAATAAATAGAAATAAAATAATTTGAAGAAATAATATATAATTTACTGGAAACATATAATTTAATTACCATATAATATAGAAAGAAAAATGAAAAAAATAGATATTTATACAGGTCCAATGTGTAACTACTGTTCTGCAGCAAAACATCTCTTATCTAAAAAAAATGCAGAATATAATGAAATGGATATTGGCACTGATACAACTAAAATGGATGAAATGTTAAAAAGAACAAATGGGGCTAGAAGTGTTCCTCAAATTTTTATTGGAAATTATTACGTAGGCGGTTACGATCAATTAAAAGCCTTAGAGGTTGAAGGAAAGTTAGATTCTCTCTTAAAAGATTAACTTTTTTTTTTAAAGACTAAACATAAACCATTATTACAATATCTTTTTCCAGTAGGCTTAGGCCCATCTTCAAATAAATGACCATGATGACTACCACAGTTTTTGCAATGATATTCTGTTCTTGGTGATCCAATTAAGTTATCTATTTTAGTTTCAAATACACTTGGTAAAGATTCATAAAAGGAAGGCCATCCTGAACCACTTTCATACTTTGATTGAGAGTTAAATAATGGAGTATCACAATTTACACAATGATAAGTACCTTCTCCTTTTTCTAGGTTTAATTTACTTGAACCAGGAGCTTCTGTTGACTCATTAAATAAAATTGCTTTTTGCTCTTCTGTTAGATTCTTGTTTATAATTTTTTTAACCATCTCATTTGATTATCTCTGGAGCTAAAATTGTTTTAAATTGATAATAATTACAACTTTCAGGAGGATTCACTTGTACTTGATGTAATTTAATTTTTGAAAATCCTATTTCTGTTAACTTATCAGATTGGGTTTTTTCAAACATTTCATAATCATCCTTGTACTCTTTTCTTAGATTTCCCCAAGATGTAAAATTACAATAAGTTAAAACACCATTAGGTTTTAATAATTTGTAAGCTGTTTTTATAAAATTAAATTGATGGATGTGTAACTCTTTTTCATTTATTGGATATGTGTCATATAAAATCCCATCAAATGAATTTTCTTCAAATTTATTTATTACTTCTTGCCATAGCCCTTGGTATCCAAACACTTTAACTTTTGATAGTTTTGAAAAATCTTGAAGCTTTTTAAAAACATCTTGATTTGCTTCTATAATATGATGTTCTGTTATGGCATTTTGTTGAATGAAAGATGATGCAATACCGAGTCCAAAACCTACCTCTAAAACTTTACCCCCTTTTAAACATGCGGTGTCAGCTAATTTTTTCATATATGGCTTTTCCCAAGATTCCATAACTGGATTTCCAAATATTACTAAACTATCATTGCCATTATCAAAATCTGCTTCAGCATTAGACCAGCTATCAGTTTTATTCCCTTTGGGTACGTGGCTTTTTATTTTCATAGATAAAACTATAACAAAATATTTATATTTTAAAAATTATATATTCTAGTTTATTAATCTTATTGGGCTTCCATCTATATAGGCTTGTAGATTTTCTTCAATCTGGGTATAAAAAAGTGAATAATTTTCAACAGTAACATATCCAACATGTGGCAGTATAAAAGCATTAGGAAGAAATCTTAATTTGTGACCTTGTGATAGTGGCTCTTCGTTATAAACGTCTAAACCAACTCCAGCTATAGTATTAGATTCTAATGCATTTATTAAGTCCACTTCATTAATAATAGGGCCACGCGATGTATTAATTAAAAAAGCAGTTTTTTTCATTTCTTTAAATTCTTTTTTTGTAAACAAATCTTTATACCTTTTCCCGTATACAACATGTAATGAAATAAAATCTGAATTTTTTATTAAATCAGATTTTGTCATAGATAGAATTCCTAATTCTTTTGTTGTTTCAAGGCTTAAATTTTCACTCCAAGCAACAACTTGCATGCCAAAAGCTTTACCAACTTTTGCTACTTGTTTTCCAATCTTTCCTAATCCAATAATACCCAAAATTTTTCCCTTAAGTTCTACTCCTAAAGTTGTTTGCCAATAACCTTGGAACATATTGTCAACTTCTTCCTTAATATTTCTTGCTAAACCCATTATTAAAGTCCACGTTAATTCTGCAGCTGGGTTCGAATGAATTTCAGTTCCCGAAACTATGATTTTTTTTTCTTTTACAGATTCCACATCAATAGCTTTGTTTCTCATACCTGTTGTAATTATTAATTTTAATTTATTACATTTAGAAATTAATTCTTGAGAAATTTTTGTTCTCTCTCTCATAATTATAAGTACATTAAAGTCTTTTAAACAATCTATAGCTTCATCCTCGTTTGAAAATGGTTCATTAAAAATTTTAAATTCACATTTATTTTCAAATTTTTCCAATTTCATAAATTTTTTGGAGACATCTTGATAATCATCAAGTATTGCAATTTTAATCATATTTTTTTAATAAATTATTCTTTCTTTAAAATCTTGTTGATATGTAAGGATTTAAATCTAGATTAGTATTTTCTTCATTGATAATTTTTGAAATAATTTTTCCAGTTATTGCTCCTAGAGTCCAGCCTAAATGATGGTGACCAAAAGCATATAAAATATTTTTATATTTTTTTGAAGGTCCAATTACAGGTAGATAATCTGGTAAAGTTGGTCTAAATCCAAGCCACTCATCTTCATGTTCTGGTAAATCAGGAAACAAATACTTTGCATTTCTTACAAGATTTTTAATTCGTCTTTTATTTAATGGATTTTTTAAACCCCCAAATTCTACTGTTCCTACTACTCTCAAACCTTGTTCCATAGGTGTAATTCCAAAACCTCTATTTTGAAAAACTACTGGTCTTTGAAGTAAGTGTTCATATCCTTTAAAATGTACATGATACCCTCTTTCTGTATCTAGCGGAATTTTTTCATTCATTTGATCGGTTAATTGTTTTGAAAATGCACCACATGCAATCACAGCTTTATCGAATGAAAATATTTTTTTATTTGTTTTAATTTGAGGTTTTTCGTTTTCATATTTTATTTCCTCTACATTTTGCTTTTCAAAGATACCTCCTTTTTGAATAAATAATTCAAATAATTTTTCTAATATTTTTTTTGGATTTCTAGCATGTCTTGCTGATGGATAAAAAACACCTGCATCGTATACTTGTCTTATGTTAGGTTCAAGATCATGAATTTCATGTTTGTTTAAAAGTTTTTGTTCTACCCCAAGCTCTTTCCTTAAATTAATTTCTAATTCTCTACTTTTTAAATTTTGATTATTCCAAAAGTACATTATTCCTTTTTTTTCTACTAAGTTTGAAATATCAATCTCTTCAAATAATTCATCATAAGCTGGCAAAGCTAAATCAAGAATTTGATGCATGTATTTAGCTGTATGCTTCATTTTTTTATTAGTACAATTCTTTATAAATTTAATAATCCATGGAATCATCTTAGGTACATAATTCCATTTTAATGCTAAAGGACCATTAGAACTTAACAGCATGGCTGGAACATCAACTAATATATCAGGTCTATTAATTGGTACTGAAGCATATGGAGAAAAATGACCCGCATTTCCATATGATGCTGAATTTCCAGGTTCAGAACGATCTAGAAGAGTTACTTTAAATCCTTTTTTAATAAGACAAAGAGAAATACAAACCCCTTGGATACCTGCGCCTATAACGCCTACAGAAAATTTCTTTTTTGAGAGCATTCAAATATTATATAGAGATTTAAATATATTTATCGCGACAATTTATACAGCTTCTTCGGTTACTCCTGCTGGGTTAGCATTAAGTTGTGCGGCAGCTTTTTCTTTTTTCTCAGGTCTTTGAGTAATTTCTTCTATAGCTATATCTTCATCTGAATAATTTTTTTCATTACCAGTTCTTTTGATATAACCTTCAATATCGGATCCTTCTTCTGCTTTTAAAGAATTTCTAAAAAATATATCACCTTTTATAATTGCACTTTTGCCTAATATAATTGTATCAGCAATAATTTTGCCCTCTACATGTCCATTAACTTCTAGTTTACTTACTTCAAGATTTCCTCTTATAGAACCTGTTTCTTCTACAGTCATTTCATTGACGTACACATTGCCATTTATCAGCCCAGCAACATCTATGGCGCCCTCAGTTCTTATGTCACCTTCTATTTGAAAAGTTTCTCCAACGTATGAACGCCCACTATAATTTAATGTTTTAGATTCTTTGCTTTTTAAATTTTTAAACATTGAGTTAATTAAAGCATAAAAACTTTGATTTAAAAAGAAATTTTAATTAAATAAACACAACTTTTGGTTGAATAAATTTTTACTTTAATATTTTTTATGATATGTCACTTTTATTAATATGGCAGCCCATTGCTATCCCAAGCCCAAACATAGTAGCTAGCATAGCTGAACCACCATAAGACATAATAGGTAATGGCGCCCCTACTATAGGAAGTAACCCAAGAACCATAGACATATTTACTGCAATACATATAAAAAGCATTGAGGCAAAGCCATAAGTATAAATTTTAGCAAAATTACTCTTAGAATCTCTTCCAATATTAATTAATAAGTAAATTAAAAGCACATAAAGTAAAAGTAGAATAGAGGAACCCACAAAACCAAACTCTTCTGAGTATAATGTAAAAATAAAATCAGTATGCTTTTCTGGAAGATAACCTAAATAACTTTGTGTTCCCTGTAAAAAACCTTTTCCAAATATTCCACCAGATCCAACAGCTATTTTTGATTGAATTATTTGATAACCAGCACCTAAGGGATCAAGATCTGGATTTAAAAATGTCAAGACTCTTAATTTTTGATATGGTTTCAAAAATGCAATTGCAAAAGGTAACGATGCTATAAAAATAAATCCTGTATAAACAAAATATTTTATCTTTAAACCAGTAATCCATAAGACCATTATTCCACTAGAAGCAATTAATAAAGCTGTACCCAAATCAGGTTGAGCAATAACTAAAAATATTGGTATTAATATAGCTAACAAGGGTTGATATAAATATTTAACCTTATTTATATCTTCATTTCTACTCAATCTATTATAGTATCTGGCTAAGAATAAAATTACCCCTACCTTCATCAATTCAGAGGGTTGTAAATTAATTATAAGCAAATTAATCCATCTTTTTGATCCAGATGCTGTTACTCCAAAAACATCAACTCCAATTAATAAAAATAAAATTACAAAATAAATAAAATATGCATATTTGTACCAAAAATTAGGTTTAAATAAACTTATAAAAATAAAGAATGTAAAAAAAGTTGTTAAACGATATAAATGACTTATTGTATGATATCCCCAATTACCTTTATCAGTTGAATACATTGATGCAACGCTTATTGCCCCAATAAGAACTACTACTAAAATAAATTTTAAATTAAAAGATAATAACTTGTCTTTTAAAGACATGCTATTTGTGGAAAATCCTCTATTATACATATTATATTTCTTTGATTGATTGAGTTTTATAAAGTTGTCTATCTTTGTGTCTATCTATAAGAACCTTAACAATTTTTTTTGCTATAGGTGCAGCAATTGAACTACCAGATCCTCCATGTTCAATAACAATAGAAATTGCATAATTTGGATCTTTATAAGGTGCAAAAGCTGTAAATAATGCATGATCCCTATCTTTATATGGGCGGTCTTTATTCTTAAGTTTTTTTTCTCTTTGTTCGTCAGTAAAAATTTTAACCTGAGCAGTTCCTGTTTTACCTGCAAAAATATATTCTTTTTTTGAGTGTCTTGAAGAATATGCTGTTCCCATAACTTCATTAGTTGCTCCAAATAACGCTTCATTAACAAATTTTATATTTTCTTGATTTCTAAACAAAGTTACTATTTTATCTTGTGTGTCTATAAAATCTAAAGATTGTATATTTTGAAGGCCTTTTTCTTGAGTACTTTGATTTTTGTTTTTTGATAAAACATTATTTTTTTCCCATATTGAAATTTGTTCTTTTAAATTTCCAGTTTCATTTGTAGCTATTATTTTTGGCTCAATTTTAAACCCACCATTTGCTAATTGAGCTTGCATTAAACAAAGTTGTAATGGTGTGGTTTGAATATATCCTTGACCGATACCAGTGATAAGTGTTTCTCCCAATAACCAACTCTGACCAAGTTCTTTTCTTTTCCATATTGTAGAGGGAACAATGCCTTTTTTTTCTTCGACTAACGAATTAAGTATGTTTTGACCTAAACCAAATTTTTTTGCAGTAATAGACAAACGGTCAACACCCAATCTTCTAGCAATCTCATAAAAATAAATATCACAAGATTGTTTAATAGCGTTTCTTAAACCAACAAAGCCATGTCCTTTCTTTTTCCAGCAATGATAAGTATGTCCATGGAGTTCTACACTACCCTTGCATTGAACAACTAATTTAGGACTAATAACATCATTTTCTAAAGCAGACAAAGCAACAAGTGGTTTAATAACTGATCCGGGTGAATATAAACCTGAAATTGATTTGTTTATTAGTGGTTTTTTTTCATTTTGTAATAACGAGTTCCATTCGTTATTTGAAATTCCATGAACAAATGAATTAGGGTTAAAACTTGGAGAGGACACCATAGCTATGACTTCACCAGTGTAAATATCCATCACACAAACAGAGCCACTTTTATCTTTTATTAAATCATAAATAAAATTTTGAATTTCTGAGTCGAAAGTAGTTTTAAAACTTCTTCCAAATTTACCTTCAACTATTTTTATTTCTTTGACTCTTTTTCCAAAAGCATTAACTTCATATCTTTGAAATCCTGGTTTTCCTATAAGCTTAAAATTAAGTGCTTTTTCTAAACCAACTTTGCCAATTTTTAATCCTGGCACATAGAGTTCTCTTAAATCTTTACTTGATATTAATTCATTATTACTTACAGGAGCAACATATCCTATAACATGTGAAAATGATTCATTTTGAGTGTATTCTCTAGCTAAAGAAACTACTGTTTCTATTCCTTGCAATTCATGTAAATAAATATTTAATCTTGAAAACTCAGACCAAGATAAATTATCAGAAATAATTACAGGTTGCCATGGTTTTTGTTTTTTTATTTTTTTTGTTATTTTTTCTATTGATGAATCTGAAAGATTAATCAAATTTTTTAATCTAAAAAAAACTACATTTAAATTTGGCACATCTTCTGGAACCATGTGTAACTGATAAGTTTGAGAATTTTCTGCAATAACATTATCAAAAAAATCTTTAATAATTCCTCTTTGTGGAGCTAATTTCCACTCTCTCAAGCGGTTTCTTTCTGAAAGACTTATATATTTTTTATTTTGAGTAACTTGTAGTGAAAATAGTCTTGATATTATTCCACCAAACACTACTACTTTTGCTATTGATAGAATGAACATTCTTCTATTCAAAAGCTTGGATCTATTCTCTGGGTTTCTATCTTTCATGTTTGTTCAAAAAAATAAAATTATTAAAAATTTCAAATACACACCAACCAATAATATAAATAAACATCGTAGCAATTGAACTTATAAGTAAATTTAAATAATCGACTGATAAATCAGTTAATATTCCAATTGTAATTATATAAATTCCATTTGCAATAAGCACAGATATAGAAAAAGTAATCCAATCAAGTAATAAACTTCTTCTTACAGTTAAATTTCT
>CENZ01081777.1_pt1 | contig 17931 bp, 17 predicted proteins | sample 361341 | NCBI WGS metagenome assembly CENZ01 (sample SAMEA2619782, study PRJEB7988) | marine metagenome | biome: marine biome (ENVO:00000447); feature: deep chlorophyll maximum layer (ENVO:xxxxxxxx); material: "saline water (ENVO:00002010), including plankton (ENVO:xxxxxxxx)" | depth 50 m
GCTTAAACATTTTTCCCCCAAAAGTAGATTTATCTCCGCATTCGGTGCGGGATATTAAAAGATCTAAACAAGATTTGCATGCTGGGTTTAGGTGTAAGATAGCTATCTATATGTTTTATATGGACAAAATATTTTAACGGCTGGTCGGAAATGGTTCCAGATCGAAGGAGCTATCTCATTAGAGGTATAACCGCCAGGATTGACCGGCCTGGGCGGGAGATTGGAATTTGGAGATTAGATGGCCGGTGTGTGTATGGCGGATGGGTACAGCAGAGCGTGCCATCCACACAATGTCCCACGATTGTGGACGGTGCTATCTTCCGATTCCTGAGGGGTGTAGCTTTGACCCAGAATCCACGCTGCCCAAAGGGGCAATGCCATGGCTTACGAAATCAAACGCTTCCCCTACGACGGTACTGTTGATGCCGATGGCCACATCCTCGAGCCGCCGGACTTGTGGGAAAACTATCTGGAAGATGAGTACAAGCCGCGCGCCATGCGCATCAAGGTGGATGACGACGGCTATGAGTACCTGGAGATCGATCAGAAACCCTCGGTGCGCACCCGGAAGGGATCGCTGGGCACCATCGGCGCGATGGGGGATGAGGATCTGAGGGCGAGTCCTGATCGGCGTTACGCCGACAACATTCCATTTGGTGCCGGTGACCCCCAGGAGCGTGTTGATCTCCTGGATCAGGAGAACCTTGAGTATTCGCTGCTGTATCCCACCATTGGTTTGCTGTGGGAGGTAGAGGTCACGGACCCGGAGATTTCACTTGCGTACTGTCGTGCGTACAACCGATGGATTGCGGATTTCTGCCGCGATACGGGTCGGCTGGTTCCAATCGCACAGCTGACCCTGCTCGACGTGGAAGGTTCGGTCGCAGAGCTGGAACGTGCGGTGAAGGATGGCTGCAAGGGCGCCTGGGTCAATCCCTTCAATCATCATCGAGTGATCCATGGCAGTCCGGACCATGACGCTTTGTTTGCCAAATGCTGTGAACTGGATGTGCCCCTGGCGATTCACCCCACGTTTACGCCCCATGGCGCGGCCGATGGCATCTTCGACTGGCCTCGGGAAGGCAGGGCCTGGGGTGAGATGATCTGGTTGCGCGCGATTGTGCAACAGGCTCTCATTTCCTTCTTCTCACTCGGTACCCTGGAGCGGTTCCCGGAGCTGCGGCTGGGTGTTCTGGAAGCGGGTTCGGGATGGGTTGGTGCGATGCTTGATCGCATGGATGCCTTTAGTGCATCCATGAACATCAATCGCATGAGCTCGAGTGAGTTGTTTCGTCGTCAGTGTTTTGTTTCCGGTGACCCGGACGAGACGATTGCGCCACACACGATTGCGGCAGTTGGGGATGACTGCTTCATGTGGGCAACCGACTATCCGCACCCGGATCATCCGCATACCTGGGTGGATGATCTGGTGACATACGCTGACAAGCTGCGTGACGAGACGCGAGAAAAAGTTTTGGGTGGTAATGTAAAACGGATCTATAGATTGGGGTCAGAGTAAAAACACATCCCGAACGCGAGTTATCACTAGAGGTCCTGGCGTTGAGATTTTACTCTGACCCCAATCTACAAAAATCTGGCCACTAACAATGAAAATTTTGATCATCTCGGATATCCACAGCAATATTCATGCGCTGGAGTCCATCTGGGCGAATGAGGGTGACAGTGATCAGGTCTACTGCGTGGGTGATCTGGTGGACTACGGGCCGTATCCGAAGGAGGTCCTTGACTGGGCACGGGCGCATGACATGCGCTCTGTGCAGGGCAACCACGACGCCTGGGTCAGCAAACGTTACCGTGGGGGCCGAGAGCAGAACAATATCGCGACCGAGGATCGCACCTGGGCTGAGCACAACATCAGTCTGCTGGATGATGACGACATCGCATATCTGGAACAGTTGCCGGAGACGCTCACGTTTTCGGCCGATGGTTTCGACTATGCGCTGACGCACATCTTTGACAAATACCGTGAGATCAAGAGTCTTGATCAGTTTGAGACGTTCCGCAGGGAACGGTTTGATGGCGCGTCGTTTACCCGGTTGCTACTCGGACACACACATCGACAAGCCATTCGTTATCTGAGTGATGACCTGCTCTGGGTCAATCCGGGCAGCGGCTCCTATCGGCGTCGGGATGACCCGGATCAGACAGCGCACTATGCAACGATTACAGACGGTGCCTTGTCACTACATCGAGTGGCGTATGACCACCGGGTGTTGTTTGATGTCGCCCAGTGTCTCAAGCTCAATGAAAACGAGCAGAAGCATGACTGGTCATGGGCGGCACGCGGCTGATGTCTGATGAACGCCCCAACATTGTCTTGATTGTTGCCGACGACCTCGGGTTCTCTGATCTTGGTTGTTATGGTGGTGAAGTTGACACGCCCAATCTCGACCGACTGGCCAAACAGGGGCAGCGATACACCCAGTTTTATACCAACGCGAAATGTTCACCTTCACGGGCGGCGATTCTGACCGGCCTCTATCCCGAACAGGTCACCGAGAAGGCAGATGGTGGCACGTTGCACGCACGCAACAATGTCACTATCGCCGAGATGCTGAAGGACGCAGGTTATCGAACGATGGCGTCTGGGAAATGGCACTTGGGGGAATCTCAGGAACGTAGACCCATCGCGCGGGGGTTTGAGCGTTACTGGGGTTTGCTGAGTGGGTGCAGCAATTACTTCAATCCGGGTGAGCAGCGTGATGGTGAACCGGTACCGGGTCGTAAATCACCCGATGAACAACGCCCCTGGTGCGATCAGGATACGGTAATGCACCCGTTTACACCGGAAGACGAGGACTTTTATACCACTGATGCGATCACTGACCATGCGATCGAATTTCTAGAAGACAGTGCCAGCGGCGATGCACCGTTCTTTCTCTACCTTCCGCACTGTGCACCGCACTTTCCGTTGCAGGCGTGGCCGGACGACATTGCGAAGTACCGCGAACGCTACCAGGTGGGCTGGGCAGAGATCCGCCAGCAGCGGTACGCGCGATTACTGGAACTGGGACTGCTTGATCCGAAGTGGGGACTGCCAGCCGCGGACGAGCGATCGGAGTCGTCCTATGAAAACCTGGGCGAACATGCAGTGGAGGCCATGGCCGTGTACGCCGCCATGGTGGACCGACTGGATCAATCCGTTGGGCGAGTCCTCGACAAGGTGCGGGCTCTGGGGAAAGAAGACAACACGCTGGTGCTGTTCATGTCAGACAATGGTGGATGTGCTGAAGAGATTCACAACACGCCCGATCTTCCCCCCGGAACGTTGGATTCCTATCAGACCGTAGGCGCCGCGTGGGCGAACGCCAGCAATACGCCGTTCCGACTGTTCAAGGATTTTGATCACGAGGGTGGGATCGCGACGCCACTGATCGCGAGTTGGCCCGCGAAGATGTCAGACTTGAATGCAGGCACGATTGTTGATGGCCTCGCGCACATCCTTGATTTCTTCCCGACATTTGCGGAGTTGGCCGGTATCGAGTTGCCGTTACGGTGCGAAGGCCGAAACATTCTGCCACCTGCCGGGAAGAGCTTTGCATCGGTGTTGAAGTGTGAAGGTTCGACTGACGAGGCGCATAACCAGGCGAGCAAAGAAACGAATGAACCCGGGCGTGAGCTGTACTGGATGATTGGCGGTGCAAAAGCCATGCGGCAGGGCAAGTGGAAGATTGTGACGCAGGGTCGCGAGCGTGTGCAGGCAGGCATCCCGATCCATGCGGGTCATGAGGCGTGGGAGCTCTACGACATGGAGACCGATCGTTGTGAACTCTTCAATCTGGCGGCGCGGTTTCCCGATCGTGTGGCCGAGATGTCGGCAAAGTGGGATGCCTGGTATGCGCAGTGTCTTGAGGACACGCGCGCATAGACGCTATTGAACTCCAATTTGTGATGTCACTCACTGTTCTGGCAGGATACCGAGGCCATCATCGCTGAAGAAATCGCCAAAAGCCTGGCGGATGTGCATTTCATCAAGCAACCGTTCGTCATCTAATGTCAGCCCTTGTGTGTACGTGCAGACCAACGTCGATATCGTTGTACTTCCTTCGCGTTTGTTCTCGCAATGAAGACCGAGCTCTTTTGCCTCGTATCGTTCGCAGTAGATATCCACAACCCGGTCGAATTGCTCTCGTAACTCGCCGTCAAACTGTTTTCGTAGTACTCGGAACTCCATACGAATCTGCGGACTGGAGGGCGGTGCAGATGCAACGCCAAGCCATCCGATGTCCGAACGAATGTCCTGATTAACGCCACCCAGGCCTCGAAGATAAATCTGGGAGAGCCTTGCTTGTGAAACCTTGAACCCCCTTTCTGCGGCCAGTTTCAGATGGGGGTAGGCGAGTTCCTAGTCCCTGCGACGATAGTGCTGACCACGGGTGATGTTGGCCTTGATGGCTTCCAGCTTTTCGCTGCGAACTTCCTCAGTGGGGCTGGCGTTTTCATCGGTCGGTATTCGTCCGTCATCTGCGTAGGAGCAAAGATAGGTGGCGCACAAGATGTAGATGGTCAGACTTCTTGAAGTTTTCATCGTACGCGACTCCGAGTAGAAGAAGCTTCAACTGATCGGCCTCGCTATAATTCCACCATAACGAGCCTGGTTTTCCAGGTGTGTTCGACAGGATAGGTTGTCATATGGGTGAGTTATATGGGTGAAACGAACGAAGTCGAAGAGTTGGTGACGCGGGAAGCGGAGCTTGTTGCAGAACTAAAGGACGTCCGCGGTATGCTCGCGCGAGCTCAGGACGTACCGACATCCACGGAAGCGCTGAAAGCCAGCAGAGGTTATGCGTTCGACGCGGATGGTCCACTCGATGAAGTCGTTCGAGGCAGTGCTGAAGCCCTGGCACGTTATGGCTTCTGCGTGCTCGATAACGTGATCCCTGCAGATCAGATCGAGCGACTCCGAGAGGAGGCTGAACAGGCGGAAATCAATGTCGAGTCCAATGCTCGAGCGGTTCGCGAGGCTGTGAAGTCAGGAACCGCCATAGAGGACCTGGTGGGGAAAAATGGCTTTGAGCTGCGCCCGGCCCCTCGCGTTGGTCGTCCACCGAAACTGGTCAATGACGTCGTCTGGTTGCCGGAGTATGCGAAACACCTGGCACATCCAACCACAACGGCAATTGCGAAAGCGGTTTTGGATGATCACCTGAGAATCGCGCAGCTACATCTCAGGCCGGTTGCTTCCGATGCTGCAGACGGCACGCCAGGTGGCTTTGGCCGTCCCCAGTTTCGAGGTCGTAAGGACACGCGAGAGTGGCACACCGATTGGCCGCATGACCTTTCTGCCTACGGTGGCAACAGAGCCGACCTGAACGCGGGTTGTATTCGACAGCCCTTTCCGGATGTGGCCATGTGCCTGGTCATGATCTGGTATCTCACGGATGTGGATCAGGATTCAGGCGCGACGTTTGTGGTGCCGGGGTCGCATCGTGACCCGCGGAACCCACGAGGACCCGAGGACGGTATCAGTGTGACATCGCCGATTCCTGGCGATATGCAGGTGACCGCAAAAGCGGGTTCAGTGTTTATCCAGGATTCACGATGCTGGCATGCATCCGCGATGCACAACACGTCTGGTCATACACGGGTAGCCATCGTAAACCGCTGGTGCCCCTGGTGGTTATCGGTGGATGACTACTCTCCGAATGCGCCCTTCAATACCGTGTGCAGACCGTTGAACCAGTCTGAATTTGACGCGCTGCCTGAAGCGTTGAAGCCCTATTTGAGGCATGTGTGCCCGACTGAGGCGGATAGCCTGCAACAACCGGTTCTGGATCGCGCCCAGGCCGCCGCGGAGCAGAATCAGTGGGGCTTTCTGTACCTTGAAGAACATCCAGACGAGGTAGCTGAGGCGAATAGCGATGTTCATGTGGATATCGGGCTTGAGGGGTCCCGATGAGTGCTCCGCTACTAGCGATCATTCTACCGCTCTGTGTGTTGTTCCTCGTTATACCTGTCTACATGGCGAGCCGGTATGGAATAGCAGGAGAACTGCGTCCTGAATTCAGTTACCCGATCCTGCGCACAGTCGTCGGCGTCATAGCGCTGTGCATTGCTGGGCTGAGCGTCCTCGCCACTGAAGAGGGCGTCGTGATCGAGTCGATGAGTGCGTCCTATCATACCGATGGCCACGATGTGTTCGTGGGTTTGCTGCTCGTGGTCTCCGCGTTCCTGTTAGCGTACTAGGGACGCGAATTTAAAGAAAAAGCTGGCTTCGTGGAATAGAACCGAGTTTGTCTCCGCCAAGGTCGGGTCGATCTGTGTTGCGTTGACCGCACTGGTACCGATCAGTGACTGTCCCTATGGTAAGACCGAGTGCGCCGGGAACGTACCAGGCTACGTGGGGCTGACGCTGGATCAGAGTGGTTCTTGGCATATGTTGTTCACCACCCCTAACTCAGGCTATGGTGCACAACATCCTTTGAAATCTAAGCAGATAATGTGAGCCAGGAACCGATCGAGATACCACCCCCCATCACCGATCTGGATATCAAGGTCTCTGAATCCGGCTTCTACTCCGGTTTCGCGACGAATGTTGCGGTGACTGCTAAATTACTGGTTGGCGGCCTGATCATCTGGGCCATCGCATTCCCCACTCAAGCGGCAGAGGTGCTGGGGGCGTTAAACAGTTTCATTCTGAGTGGTTTCAATTATTGGTACGTCTACGTCATGGCATTTTTTGTGCTGTGCTGCTTCTTCCTGGCGCTCTGGCCAACCGCGGGTCGCCTCAGACTCGGCCATGACGACGATCGCCCAGAGTTCTCGAATTTTTCATGGTTCTCCATGATGTTTGGTGCCGGTATAGGGATCGGCATGCTGACGTTTGCCACCGCAGAACCCATGTATCACTTTGCACAGAACCCCAGCACGATCGCCGGGCTGACCGAGGCGAGCACGGAAGGCAACGTGCGCGCAGCGTATATCTGGTCGTTCACGCATTGGGGTATTTCGGCATGGGCGGCCTATGCCATCGTTGGACTGGCGTTGGGCTTTTTTGCGTATCGTCGGGGACTGCCACTGACCATTCGCTCTGCGTTGACGCCGCTGTTTGGAAACGCGCTCGCCGGGCCGCTTGGCCATGCGGTCGATGTGGTTGCGGTGGTTGCCACCGTGTTGGGTGTGTCTCAAACCCTTGGATTTGGTGTCGAACAATTTATTGCGGGGCTGTCGCGGATTGGCGTCGGTGAGTGGCTCTATACCATTGATAGTGATGGCGTACAGACGGCGTCAACTCTCGGGCTTATTTTTGCGCTGGTCATAATCATGGGGGCATCCACGCTCTCTGCCCTGTCCGGTGTCGGTAGAGGGATCAAGTGGTTGTCCAACATCAACATGGGACTGAGCTTATTCATCCTCCTGTTCTTTCTGATTTTTGGGTCGACGGTCTTTGGGTTGACCGCCTTGTTTGTCGGCATGTGGGATTACCTGGTATCGATTCCCGGCAACCTGTTCACCGTCTGGCCCAGCGATGGCACGGAGACGGGCGACAGCCTGGCGTCATGGCAGGGTGCCTGGACAATTTTTTACTGGGCCTGGTGGATTGCATTCGCGCCCTTCGTGGGCGTGTTTCTAGCCAGGATCTCTAAGGGGCGCACGATTCGTGAATATGTCCTGGGAGCGATGATCATTCCGGCCATCATGTGTTTCATCTGGTTTGCCATGGCAGGCGGCACCGCGATTGATCTGGAACTGACTGGCGCAGCCGGCGGTACAATCGCGGGTGCGCCACAATCGGATCAGCTTTTTGCAACACTCGCTGTTCTTCTGAATGAGTCGCTGGCGTACCTGATGTCCATTATTGTGGTCATCCTGTTGCTGACCTACCTGGTGACCTCAGCAGACAGTGCCGTATTGATCATCAATACCATCAATGCGGCAGGTGACGAGGGACCGAAGGCGCGACCGCATATCGTCTTCTGGGGCGTGGCACTAGCGCTGGTGGTAGGTGGATTGATTGTTGCGGGTGGCCTGGATGCCATCAAGACCGCCATGGTCATCGGTGCACTGCCGTTCAGCCTGGTGATGGTGTTGATGGGCATATCTCTCTTGCGTGCCATCTATCGTGACGGGCAGAGAATGAAGAGCGGGCAGCAGACGACGTTTGTGGAAGCGAGCAGTTCGACGGATTCGGGGTCCGAAAAAACCTAGCCTGGATGAACGCCCGATCCTGTCTTTGTACTGGCTCAGTTCTTCCCTTTCAGAGTACATAGCACTAGGTGGGTTATGTTATCAGCAATCCAGGATGGGACGATGATGTCAAAACGTGCATTGGGTGTGGTCCTGATGTGGATCGTATCGGGCGCGCTGAATAGATACCACTGGCGGCCTCGCGGGCACGCTCGATCAGAGAGGCTTCGATTGCCGCGGGTTGATTGAACCAGCACAAGTGTGGCCGACTTCGGCTGCTTCAAACATGCTGGACACTCTGGCGGAGTCAGGGGCGGACTTGGGAGCGTAGTTGGCGCCGACAGGTATAGAGCCAGTAGGTCATCGCCAGTGCTGCCTCGAGCGCAATAAACAGCCACCCCCAGAGTGGCATCTTTCCTGGAATGAACACATGTGCGATGAGTTCAGCACCCGTTCCAATCAATAGCAGAGGTAACACCAGGTAAACTAGAAGGACATAGGTGCTGACTAGTCCTACTGAGGGGAGCCGTTTTCGCTGCAGACCCATGGTGGAGAAAATACACGCGTCACGCACAAGTGCAAGGGGATAGATGGCAGCCATCACACGGTAATCCGATGGGACCCATTGGGTGAGGGCAATAAACGGGCCGAGGAGCACAAGTGCGGCCATGCCATACATCCACCGGGGCATTTCCGTCGCCACCTGGACCAGATCACCAGCGACAAACAGATGATGTAAACGACGGATCTGCATAGTCTTCACGGTGTGGGAGATGAGCCCGGCGTAACTCACTGCCAGCAGTGTCATGAAGCCAAACTGGATACAGCGCAACGGACTCACGCCGAAACCAGCGGCGAACAGAACCAGGAACGTTGTGAACGCCAGCCACACCCAGGGGCCGCGCTCACTGCCCATGTGTCGATCCATCGTGGTGACACAGCCGATCAGCGCCCAACCGAACCAGACATAAATGAGCAGGGTGATCAGCAACGGGCTCATTCTGAGTCCCCACCAGTGCCCCAGGAGGTCGCTGAGACTCGTTGCATCCAGGGGCCAGACCACGACTGGAAACAGCAGGGCAACCATCAGCATTGATGTATTGCGGTTGTTGCGCGAATCGCCGTCCATCATGGTCATCAGTAGTGACAGTGCATGCGACAGCAGGATCGTGCCGGTCAGGCCGAGGAACCATATGAGCATGATCGGTGTGGATGTCGCGTGGCGAAGGAGCGCCAATACCACGCCCATGACGAGCACAACAGTTGCGCCATACCAGGCGTAACTCCCCAGTCCCAACAACTTTCCCCAGACCATGTGCCATGCACTCACCGGATACATCCGCTGCAATTCCCAGGTGCCAGAACGAGCTTCATCCCCCACATGTCTGCCGATGCTATACACGCCAACGAGTGCGCCAAAGATGACGTAGCCGAAGGCCGTGATGCTTACGATTTTGTCACCTTCAAGCCCGAATACCATCAGCCCAACAATGAATGTGATGGCTGGCACCAGCGCCAGGCGAAGTGGACTCAGCTCAAGCCACAGGCCTTTTTGAAGTTCCGCATTGGTCGAGAGCAGGTTCATCGTGTCACCAGCCTGAGGTACTGTTCCTGCAGGTTGTTTTCGATTTCGGTAAACCGGTAGACCGAATGGCCGTCGTTGATCAGTTGCTGGTTCAACTGTGCCAGTGACGCGGGGTCAGCACGGTCGTATTCCCCGATGACAACGCCGTCATCAGTCTCAACAATGGTGAAGCCCGGAGTGGCAGACAGGGACTGGCGGAGTGCCTCGACGTTGGACGTGACACCAATCGCAAGGTTGATCCGATTATCGACGCTGCCAAGTGGGCTCATCTCAACAAGACGACCATCTCGCAATACCAGCATGTGTGTTGAGTACGCTTCCAGTTCGACGAGAATGTGGGAGGAGACAACAACCGTGGTGCCATTGTCTTTCAACGTAACGAGTAGTTCCGCCAGCTCATCGCGTGCTTCCGGGTCCAGCCCTGATGCGGGTTCGTCCAGCAACAGTACCGGTGGTTGGTGCATGATTGCCTGGGCAATCCCGAGTCGTTGTCGATAGCCGCGCGACAGATCGGAAGCCAGCGTGTCAGCCTGTTCTGTCAGACGACAGAGTGACAACGTTTCCGCCACACGCTGTTGAAGCTGATCAATACGATAACTGGCGCCAAAGTAGGCAAGGCTCTGTCGCACCGTGAGGGTCTCGTATCGACCAAAGAAGTCAGACAAAAACCCAAGTAGTGCATGGGCGTCGCGAGGGGAGTCTGCGACATCGACCTGATCAATACGAACGAAGCCGGACGTACCACACTGCAATCCTGCAATACACCGGAGGAGCGTGGTTTTGCCAGCGCCGTTGGGTCCGACGAGTGCGGTAATGCTACCGGCCGCAATGGAAAACGAGACGTCATCGAGCGCCCGGTGACCCGGATAGTCGAAGATTAAGTGCTGCACCTCTATCAAAACGTCTGCGCTAGGAAGAAGCTCCGATTAAGTATAACAGTTGCCGGGTTTGAAATTGACGCCAAGACACCAGCACGACGAGGGTCCTGGTCGCTGTCAGCGCAAGAGTGTTCAAAAGCGAGGTGTGAGGGATCAACGGACGGGTGCTGTTCAACCAACCGGCGCGCGCGATGGAGGTCATCGTTGGTGATCAATTGGCGCCTAGACGTTGCACAATGTCACTGGCGGCAGCGCAACCTTTGACGAGCGCCTGCTGAAGGTCGCCGGATTGACTCCACTCACTTAGAAAGTGCGCCGCGAAACAGTCTCCAGCACCGGTGGTATCGACAACTTCTGGTACGGGAACTGCGGGTTCGACGTAGGTGATCCCTTGTGCGATCGCCTTGGCGCCCGCCTCACCCCGGGTTATGACAAACATGCCATTGTGTTCATCCGCTAGGGCGACCAGATGGCGATCGAGCGTGTCTGCTGTTGATGGAATGCCAAAGATACAGACATCGGCGTGATGGTGAGCCGCCACCGTTCTCGTGACATCGATACTGCCGGTGATACTGGAAGCGCCAGCGATATCAGCAAAGTCGACCACACGCTTGCCGCGCGTGGGAAGCTGAAGCAGTGTGTTGAACAACGGTTCGATCTCCTGGTACCGGGTCAACACGACCAGATCAGCATCGGCAATGATCCGTTGTTGGGCAAGTGAGGGCTGCCAGTCGAGTAGACCGCCGGGATCATACTTGTAGAAAGACCGGTCACCCTGCTCATCAAGTCTGATGCCAATGGATGGTGTTCGTGGTCCAATCTTCAGGTCGTGATGAATGCCAGCTCCATCAAGTCGTTGGGCAAACAGGTGATACGCGTCTTCACCGACGGTTGATAACAGATGGATTTCTGCCTCTGGACCGAACGCACGCCGGGCATGGATGGCAAAGTTGAAAGTGATGCCCCCGAGTCTTGGCGCTGCTTCCCCTTCGTAGACATCAAGACAACATTCACCCACGCAGACAACCTTCATGAGCGCAGTAGACCGCCGAGAAATTGGGGGTCAGAGTAAAAATGATTGTTGGAAATACTCGACATGCTTCAGTAGCCGGTGCGCAGTTTTTCTTAGGCCGACTCTGACTCCGTATCCCTGGAGGTTCTTCTGACTCTGTGCAGCTCGGCGTTTTCCCCAATCACATACTCGGGAATTTCGACATCGTAGTTGCCGAGTGTCGTACCTTCACCGCCCGTGTGTGTGCCACTCATCATTCCGAGCGTTCCGTAGGTACGGAGACCCAGTCGTGCTCGAAGTTTCGGGCTCGCCTCATCGAGCACTTCTTGGAGGCAGGTCACACCCCAGTTCTCCTGTTGGCGCATCCAGGGCAGACAGCAATATGTGGTGATGTGACGTCGTGGCTCACCGGTTTTGTTGACGCCGGTACCATGCCAGAGACGGCCATCCCAGCAGAAGATAGTGCCAGCGGGCGCCTCGATCTGCAGTTCCTGTTCCCTGGCGGGCGGGTTGATTTGGTGTTCGGGGGCCCAACGGTGACTGCCCGGTACGATACAGGTACCACCATTGTCCGGATGGAAGTCGTCAAGCAGATAGAAAAGGTTGCATGCGGCCGGAAAGTCAGCCGTCGCGGGTACCTGTCCCTGGTCACGATGTAGCGGTTGCGGTTCCGTTGTGGCTCCGTGGAAGACGCCGCCGGTGAGGCTGGAGAGCAGAAAGTGTTTCCCCAGCAGGTAGCCTGCGAGTTCGTCGGTCTCGGTGCGCTCAATAATATCCAGGAATACCCTGCCTTTGTTCACAAGGTTGCTGAGACCCTGTTTGTTGCTGCCGCGCGCGCCGGGGGGTGCCAGGTCGCCAAGGCGACTCTCTGCGTCGGCCTGTCGATCAATGGCGCCGCGCAACGTTTCGAGCTCATCTGTGCTAAGCGCATCCGCGAACAGACACATGCCGTATTCGGTCAGGTCTGCTTTCGCCTGTCCATAGTCGCGGGTCAGAGGGGGAATGGGCAGCGTCTCCGGTGACGGGAGCCGTGGCGCAGCGACATAGCGAGTCTGGCGGTGTGCGGCAGCTTCTGACATTGGGATCTCTCGAGAAGAAGGTTTGGGGTCAGAGTAAAAACTGTGCGATCGCATTACAACTCCGACTTTCGCAGAGAGGTACCGTTGGTGTGGGAGCTTTTACGCTGACCCCAAATTTGAAAGACCGGGAGAGAGTTTGACCTTCTTTAGCGTTCGAAGCGCGTCAACCGGTGATCGTCGGGCAAACTCAAAGTACTCGGTCAATGGACCGATGCGATATTGTTGCCGCCGGTGCTTGCGTTTGAAATACAGTTCAACGCGACCCTTACCCGGAAGCACATCAACAACGTCCGCCGTGGCGTGGTGACAATATCGATCGAGCTCCGCGTGTATTTCCGCCAGCCGTTCGTCGACTGATCGATGCGTCATACCAATCTTGTTCAGTGATTTCGGTCGTGATCGAGCGGTTTCCTGGATGGTGACGTCCAGGAAGTACAATGACTGCTGCATCAGTTTCCCCAGGTGAAGCTGGTACAGCTCGTAGTCCACGAGACTGGTGCCGCCAAGTGGTGCCAGGGTCTTAAGCCACAGGAGCTTGCGCTCGATGGCATCCTGCTGCAGACGATCGAAAGCGGAAAGGGATAGTCTGTTCTTTCCGGCATTTGCGTACTGTTTCCCAACCTTGGTGTATACATGGGAGCCCACCTTGTTTACCCAGCGTTGGCCTTCTGGAACTGATTCGATCAGTTCGGCATCCACCAATCGGTCAAATGCTTCCCGGTACGGTCCACGAAACTGCGATTGATTGAGCTGGTCCCGTTTGAGGGTATGGGTCAGCATGCGAAGGTCACTTGCCAAGAGCCCGGGAAGCGTCGCGATCTCGTCGTACAATGGGATGCTCATGGCAATACCAGCCTTTGATGCCCGGCAGGTTTCAACTTCGTGCGCAAAGTGGTGCTGATTGATGTGTCCCTTTCGGGCGATCAGTGGCGCGTTGCAGTAGGGGCAGACCAGTTGGCTGCGTCCGCTATCGACTTCCTCGATACTGACGAGGTGTTGGTTGACATCGGTTGATGCCTTTTCCATTCCAAACTGTAGAAAGACCTGGGTCAAAGAATTCGCCGGTGACTCTTTATTGAGAAGGTTGAGGAGTTTGAGAAGAGTTGTTAGACAATTCTGTAAGAATGTTTGAGAAAAGCTTCTCTGGATTGTGCGCTGGACGCAAGCCTGTCAGTTGATAATTGCATCCAGCGCAGAGGCGATTCCCACATCAATGGGAAAGTTGTAGTCTGCGAAGTGTCCCGTCTGTTCGAATTTTCAACCAGGGCTGCACCAATACGTTTGCACTGCGCCTTTGATGGGTGGGTTGAGAGAACGAGGGAACTAGATTCCTCCCTGATCAACAACGAGAGATGTCGTTCGTATTCCGCTTGCACGCGCATCACATCGGGATGGGTATCCAGGTAACGTTCCCGTAACTGCTCAAGTGTTTCCTCGAGGGTGCGATACGTGCTGAAGTCCTGGGCATGGGTGTGTGATCCCGCGGATAGCAGGAGTGCGCACAGGAGACATGAACGGACTGATGCCGGAACCTGGATCATCTGATTTCTACTGCGTACACCGGCTTCAATCCCGACGCGCGACTACGTGTTTCGTATAGGTCACTGTTGTTGCAGCACCCTGGTATCCCCCATCCATCCTGCCCAGGCCAATTTGGCGACCGTTGACCTCGGGTTTACCGTCAGATGGGTACGACCAGGTATGGATGCCATTGGCCTCGAAATCGACAATCTGCAGGTGGTAGCAGGGTCCAGTGCCTTCGCTCCTTGATACGATGATCACGTCTGCGGTGGCCTGCTGGCCACAGTTGTGACAACACACCTCTCATGGTGTTCCGGGCAAACTGTTCTGATGAATACGCAAGCAGCACCACAACGATGCGATCGTGCGGAAATGCGTAGAGATAGGCGAAGTGGCTCCTGGTCTTCGACTTGTCGATCGACAGCATCTTCTCTTGGGGGCCGGTGATGTAGGTGCTGCTGACGTCCGCAGAACCTGAGAAATACAGGTAGGCATCGAGGGATGGTGGCATCGACCGGAATGTTCAGCACCACGGTCCGTTGGGCTGGTCCCGGAAAGAGGCACCGACCGCGACGTAGTCGACATTGCCCGAGTAGATACGACGCAGATCGACCGCTTTTCCTCCTGCCGCCATTGTATGCGGAAGTCCGTTTTGCATACAGCATTGTTGTAACTGATTTGTACTTTAAATCAATAGTTTAGGTATTTATCCTACGTAATTGATTGAACGGTCGTGTCTGCCGGATCAGTGGTCGATCTTGACCCTGATGATCGGGGGTGATGCACCTTGAGGCCGTGGAGCCGCTCACGTAGCATCGGTCGTCCAGCTTATGGATCGCCTGGATACCCATCGTGATTGTGAAGGGGTCAGGATGACAGGAGAGGGAAAGTTGCCGTGGTACCACCATGCATTGTCTCGTTCGACCGTCCAGCGATCGCTGATTGTCGCAGCCATCGTGGGATCGGTACTCGCGCTGATCAACCATGGGGATGCGATCATGATTGGGCTTATGACGCCTGATCGCTGGCTACGGATCGGTTTGACCTATCTCGTCCCTTACGTTGTGGCGACCTATGGTGTTGTCAGTGCCGTGCGTGAACAAGAAATGCTGCAACGCATTGCGGCTAAAAAGGGGAAGACATGAATCGACAATGGATAACCTGCCTGCTGGCATTGGGTTTGATCAGTGCCTGTGGAGAACCTGCTGCACCGATTGAGAGCGGTGAGTTCAGCCTGGATATTGACGAGATCGCCCGGGTGACAGCAAGCTTAGACGGTCAGCGCATACGCAATGCCGACCAGGAACCGGGCAACTGGCTGGCGCACGCTCGTACCTACGACGAGTCGCGTTTCAGTCAGCTCGATCAGATCAACGTTGATAACGTCGCCGACCTTGGACTCGCTTGGTATTTCGACACCGGGACCAATCGAGGTCTCGAAGCCAGCCCGATCGTGGTGGACGGTGTGATGTATACCACCGGCGCGTGGAGCATCGTGTTTGCGCACAACGCGGTGACCGGAGAACTGCTGTGGACCTACGACCCGGAGGTACCGAAAGCGTGGGGGGCGAATGCATGTTGTGATGTCGTCAATCGAGGTGTCGCTGTTTGGAAAGGTCGGGTTTATGTGGGCAGCCTGGACGGTCGCCTGATCGCCATTGATGCGGCGACGGGTAAGAAGGACTGGGAGGTCAACACGATCGATCGGACCAAACCCTACACCATTACGGGTGCACCCCGAGTGTTGAATGACCTGGTGGTGATCGGTAACGGTGGTGCTGAATATGGTGTCCGGGGTTACGTGACCGCCTATGACACCTTGTCGGGAGCGGAGCGATGGCGCTTCTATACAGTGCCCGGGGATCCGTCACTGCCCTTTGAAGACAGTGCTATGGCCGTGGCTGCGGAAACATGGACAGGCCAGTGGTGGGAGTACGGTGGCGGGGGTACGGTGTGGGATTCCATGGCGTATGACCCGGAAGGGAATCTCCTCTATATCGGTGTAGGCAACGGATCTCCCTGGAACCAGGTAATCCGCAGCCCCGGAGGTGGCGATAATCTTTTCCTCTCATCCATTGTTGCGCTCAATGCAGACACGGGCGAATACGTCTGGCACTACCAGACGACACCTGGGGATACCTGGGACTACACCGCTACTCAACATATGATCCTGGCGGACCTCACGATTCATGGGGAGCAGCGTAAGGTATTGATGCAGGCCCCCAAGAACGGTTTTTTTTATGTTCTCGATCGCGTGACCGGTGAATTCATTTCTGCTGAAGCCTATGTGCCGGTGACCTGGGCGAGTCGCATTGATTCGGAAACGGGTCGGCCGGTCGAGACTCCGAATGCCCGTTACCAGGATCCCAACCCTCTGGTCGAGATGACACCCGCTGAGCAGGTCGCCACCCTGAAAGCGATGACGCCAGCTGAGATTGAAGCAGCGTTTGCGAAACCGGCACCCTATGGCGGCCACAACTGGCACCCGATGTCCTATAGCCCAGCGACGGGGCTTGTATACATACCCGCCCTCGACATTCCGTTTGGCTACGGTAATGAACCGACCTTCAGCTTCGAAGAAGGGCGATGGAATCTGGCAATCAATACCGATCTGACCATCCCTCCGGATGATGATGGCCTGGTGGAGTCCATCGCGGGGATGGTCCGTGGTCACATCTCTGCGTGGGACCCGATATCACAAAAGGAGGTCTGGCGGGTTCAGCATGCAGGTTCATGGAATGGTGGCATGCTGTCGACGGCAGGAAATCTCGTATTCCAGGGGAACTCTCAGGGCTTCATGAAAGCGTATCGGGCTGACGATGGTCAGGAGTTGTGGTCTGCCCCCACCCATACAGGCGTGATCGCGCCACCGGTGACCTACAGTGTGAATGGCCGTCAGTACGTTGCGGTGGTCGCGGGTTGGGGGGGTGCGTTCGCACTCGCTGCGGGTCGACCTGCAGAACGCCTTGGTCAGAAACCACGAGGCCGAATTCTGGTCTATGCATTGGGTGGCGATGAATCGCTCCCTGTTCCAGAACCAGAGAAGCCACCGCCTGAGCCTCCTGAGTTGCCGGACGACACGACCGAGGAGCAACTGCTGCTGGGTGCGTCGCAATACCATATGTACTGCGGCGTCTGTCACGGCGCAGGTGTGCGTAGCGGAGGTGTTGTCGCGGATCTTAGGCACATGCTACCGGGTAAGTACCTGGTGTTCAGGGAAATCGTCGCTGATGGCTTGCTCAAGGACCAGGGAATGCCGGGTTTTGGCGATGTTCTCGACAATGACGAGATTGGGGCTATCCAGCGCTACGTCATTAAAGAGGCCAACAAGATGCATGAGGGGAGGCTGTGAGCATCTGGGTAGAATGGTTGCTGTCGATCGTCGGGATTGTTGTCGTAGTGATCGCGGGTATTGCGATCACTGTCCGAGTCCAGATGGGGCCGCTTAATTTTCCACCGGTGAGTGGCACGTTTGAGCCAGGTGTCCTGTAGGAACAACTGGTGTTGCCTGATAACTCTACCATCGATACCTGGTCTACTGGAGTGGCCGGCGCGCGTAACCTGCTCTTCTCAGAACGTGCTGGTCTGCTGGTTTCAGTACCGGGCGATGGTCGATCGTGATTCTTGACGCAGACGAGGATGGTGATGGTCGCGCAGACTCCGAGGTTGTGATTCCGGGACTGCCAGACGGCGGGAATCACCCGAAAA
>CENZ01048641.1_pt1 | contig 17906 bp, 20 predicted proteins | sample 361341 | NCBI WGS metagenome assembly CENZ01 (sample SAMEA2619782, study PRJEB7988) | marine metagenome | biome: marine biome (ENVO:00000447); feature: deep chlorophyll maximum layer (ENVO:xxxxxxxx); material: "saline water (ENVO:00002010), including plankton (ENVO:xxxxxxxx)" | depth 50 m
AAACCTAAATCTAAGTCCGCGTATATCCACAAAAATATTCGCAACAGAAATATAACTATAAGAAAAAATAATAACTGAAAATATGCCTTAGGATTTTTTAGAAGCATATTAGTCACGACTGTTCTTTTAGAGATCTCTTCCTAATTAAATATAAATTTCTTGAATAAATAAATAATCCCGCACCTTGACCTACGATAAAAACAGGATCTTCTTTATAAATAGCATATGCAAAAAGAGTAGCACCGCCAAGTAAAGAAAAATACCAAAAACCAAGAGGAATAATACTTTGTTTTTTAATTTCAGACATGACCCATTGAACAATAAATCTAGCAGAAAAAAAACCTTGCCCTACAAAACCTATAATCATCCAAATTAAGTTTTTATCCATTGATCTACTCCTTTACTTATTTTCGTCTTTTAATTTTATTGGAAATGAAGATCTTCTTATTAACCATGATACACCATATAAATCAACTAATCCTACTCTAAATCTTTGCCAATTACTATATTTTGAAACCCCAGAAGACCTATTTCTATGAGAAACTATATGTGATATTACATCACCTCCATGCCTCCTAGTTAACGCTGGGAGAAATCTATGAATATGGTCAAAATAAGGTAAACTCAAAAATAAATTACGGGAGAAAACTTTTATACCACAGCCGCTATCTGGAGTGGGGTCCTTAAGAATTAGTTTTCTAAAAGTTAGTGCAAGCAATGATGCATATCTTCTTGACCAAGTGTCTTGTCTTTTTTTTCTATGACCTATAACTAAAAGCTCTTTATTAACTTTATGCTCTTCCCATACCTTAAGCATAGAAATAATATCTTTTGGGTCGTTTTGTCCGTCTCCATCTAACGTAACAATTAAATTATTATTAGCCTTTTTAACACCCGTCAATAAACCAGCACTTTGTCCATATTGCATTGAATGATGTATTAATATAATTTTGGTTTTTTCAATATTTATTTTTTTTTGTATTAAATTACTGCTTAAATCATCTGAATTATCATCTACAATAATTATTTCTCCTCCTATTTTATCAATAATAGGAAGCAACTCATCTATTAAATTAATAATATTACCTTCTTCATTATAAATAGGTATAACCACTGATATTTTAGAATTCATATTATTAACCTTATTTACTTAATTCTTTAAGTTTTCTTAAAACTAAATTATATTCTTCTGTTCCTTCAGACAACTGAATTAATATTCTATTAAGTAATTGTTCAGCTTTTAAAATATTATTTGATAGAATTTCATTATCAGCAACTACCCATAAAGCAAGAAGATAATTTTCATCAAGAGATAAAATATTTTTAAATAAATCAATAATTTTTTTATTTACAGGTTGATCCTTTTCACTATTAAGTAACATTGATTCAGCTAGCCCCTTTAAAGAATCTAAATTTGTTTCATCTATATCATTTGCTCTTTGATATGCTTTGATAGCTTGATCAAATTGTCCTAAAACGTTATACGAACGTCCTAATTTATTCCAGTCATCAATATTAGAACTATCACTAGAATATAGCCTTTCTGATAAACGGGAAACCATTGATAATATTTGTTCATTCTCTCTTTCATTTAGGTTTTTAGAGATTTGATTAACTTGTAATTCAATTTGTTTCTTCCATGGCGCCTCATCAGGAGCTGATATTATTATTCTTTCCCATTCTTTTTTTGCTAACTGAATATTACCATTTTGAAAATCATATAATCCTATGTAAAATCTTGTTAAAGCTCCTATTTCAGTATCTATATCTGATAATTTAGAGGCTTTTTCAAAAACCTCTTTAGCCTCATTAGTTATTACTAATTTATCTTCTTTACTAACTATATTTTGAATTATAGCTTCACCATAAGATAAATAAATTGCAGCGTTTAATTTTTCAGTATAATTTTCTATAATATATTTCCATATTTTTATAGCTTGCTCGGTCTTGTTTAAAGCACTTAAAGTGTTAGCTTTGAGGATATAGAGCTCAATGCTATCTTCAGTACTTAAAATTCTATGATCTATATCTTTAATAGCTCTTTCATAAAAAATAGGCGGTACAGCGTTATCTGTTCTCTGAGATAAAGGTAAATCTGGCAAGCCTGGTTGTCCGTTAAAATAATAAAACAAAATAGAAAGAATTATAATTAAAGGGATAGAAATAAATTTAATACCTTTGTTTAGAGATATATTCTCATTCATTGGCTTAACAACTTTATTAGTAGTATATTTTAAGACCCTCTTAGAAAGTTCATTTTGTATAGAGTTGAATTCTTGTTCACTAATTAAACCTAGTTTGAGATCCTCCTCAATTTCAGAAAATTGATGCTTAAAAATATTTTTATTTACCTCAGTGACTGAAAGTCTCTTATCCGACTTTTTCATAAATAAAATAATTAACAATGAAACAAATAATGTAAATATGATTACTATAACAAAAAAAGAGATCATTCTTTTAGCTCTCTATCTATTATTTTTTTAAGCTTATCTTTTTCTATATTAGTTAAGTTCACATTTTCTTCCTTAATTAAAGGATTTTTTCTTAAAAAAATAAAAGTTGTAAAAAAACCAAAAATAACAAATATTAGTGGACCAACCCATAATAAAATATTTTTAATAGTAAAAGTGGGTTTTAATAGAATAAACTCACCATATCTCTCTACCAAAAATAGCTTTATCTCCTCCTTAGATTTTCCCTCTTCTAATTTATCTAAAACTAATTTTTTTAAATCTAAAGCAAGTGGAGCATCGGAATCTAATAGTGATTGGTTTTGGCAAACTAAACATCTAAGCTCTTCATATAACTCATAAGCTTCTATATTGTCAGCTTTATAACTAACTTGTGAGTGAGTAAGAGCAATACTAGAAAAAATAAAAAATACAGTTAATATTATAAATTTCAATTTATTCTCACTTAATACTATTTAAAATAGGTAAAATAGTATTTTTCATATCATATTCTAATATTGGACCAACATGCCTATACCTTATATTTCCATTAGCATCTATAACAAAAGTTTCTGGCACCCCATATACTCCTAAATTTATTGATTGAATACCATCTTCATCTCTACCAATAGCGTAAAATGGATTACCGCTTAATTTTAATACTTTCATTGCATCTTTTTTATCATCTTTATAATTTATACCAAATATTTTTATATTATATTTAGCGCTCATTGCTAACAAAAATTCGTGCTCTACTTTACAAGGAGCACACCAACTTGACCATACGTTTATCAAAGAAGGTTCTTTTAGCATTAATAAATTTTCCCTATTAAATAATTTATATTCTGCAAGTTTTTCTAATTTAATTATAGGTAGGCTCTTATCTATCAAAACTGAAGGCAATTCTGATGGGTCTTCTTTAAGAATTAACTGCCTAAAAAAAAATATAACTAAAATAAAAAAAAATACTAATGGCAAAGAAGAATAAATTTTTTTCATTTATTAACAGTCGCTGAATTTATTTTAATAGTATACCCTAATCTATGTTTTCTATCAGTTAAAGATAAAATACCACCAAGTGCCATACATGCAATACCAAACCATATCCAATTTAAAAAAGGAGAATAATAAACTCTTAATGTATAGCTTTTATCATTATTTATACTTTCTCCTAAGACAATATATAAATCAAAAATATAATTAGACATTATTGCAGGCTCACTAGTATTTACTTGTGATGCAGGATAAAAGCGTCTTTCAGGATATAAAAACTCCTTATTTTTATCTTTTTGTAATACTTCGAACGTACCTCTCTCTGCAATCCAATTAGGGCCATTAACATTATTTACTGATAAAAAATTCAATTCTATATTATTAATAATGACTTTATCGCCAATTGTAATTGGTTGTTCAATATCTATCCTCCAGGCACTAGAAACTGTTACACCTATAACAAATATTGCTACACCTATATGAGCTAAACTCATCCCATAGGCTGATCTAGGTAAATTTAAAGATCTATTTATAAACTTCTTAAAAGATATCTTTATCCCTACTTTCATTATAAATTCATATATTGTTCCTAAAATTAACCAAAAGCCTAAAAATACTCCAAGAAAAGCTGAAGCAGAGCCATTATAAATAAAAACTAAAATGGAAGTTAAAATTATAGAACATAAAAATACAGCAACAATTCTCTCCATAATATTTTCTAGTTTTGCTCTTTTCCAAGATAACATTGGACTAAATGCGCATAATAAGATTGCAGGAACCATCAAGGGTATAAAAACTGCTTCGAAATATGGAGGCCCTACAGAAACTTTAGAATTATTTATTGCGTCTATAAAAATTGGATACAATGTTCCAAGTAAAACAGTTGCAGCTGCAGATGCAAAAATAATATTGTTTATCACTAATGCTCCTTCTCTACTTAAAGGTTGAAATAAGCTTCCTGATTTTAAATGGGATGCTTTTTTAGCAAATAATAATAATGCACCCCCAGTGAAAAAGATTAAAAGCATTAGAATATATAATCCTCTAGAAGGGTCAGATGCAAAAGAATGAACAGAAATTAATACACCAGATCTAACTATAAATGTTCCTAATAAGCTAAAAGAAAATGCTATAATTGCTAATAAAATTGTCCAGGCTTTTAAAGTATCTCTTTTCTCTGCAACTATTGAAGAATGTAATAAAGCTGTTGCCGCTAACCATGGCATAAAAGAAGCATTTTCTACAGGATCCCAAAACCACCAGCCTCCCCAGCCTAATTCTCTATAAGCCCACCAAGAGCCCAAAGCTATTCCAATAGTTAAAAATACCCATGCTATTAAAGTCCAAGGTCTAACCCATTTCACCCAAATAGTATCCACCTTTCCAACTAGTAACGCAGCTATAGAAAAAGAAAATGTTACAGATAAACCAACATATCCTAAGTATAAAAAAGGAGGATGTATAGCTAACCCAAAATCCTGCAATATTGGATTAAAACCTTCACCTTCTACTTCTGGAAAAAATAATCTTATGAAAGGGTTAGATGTAAACAAAATAAAGCTTATGAATGCTGATGCTATTAAACCCTGACAAGATAATACAAGTGATATTAATTTTAATGGAAGTTTCCTGCCTAATAGTGCTACTGCAGCACTGTAAAATGTTAGTATTAAAACCCACAAAAGCAAAGAGCCTTCATGGTTACCCCATACTCCGGATATTTTGTAAATAAGCGGTTTTAATGAATGAGAATTTTTTGCAACCAAAGAAACTGAGAAATCTGAAGTTATATAAGCATAAACTAACGAAAAAAAAGATAAGAGTATTAATATAAAGCTTAAATAAGCAGTTATAAAGGAAGATTTCATAAGACTATTAGAATTAAAGCGTACTCCCAAAGCAGGTATCATAAATTGAAATAAAGATATAGTAAGAACTAATGCTAAACAATAATGTCCTAATTCTATTATCATACTTTATTCTTCCCCTTTCCAATTTCCATTATCTCTTAAAGCATCTGCTACTTCAGGTGGCATATAATTTTCATCATGTTTAGCTAATATTTTATCAGCTAAAAATACACCATTTTTATTTAATTTTCCTTCGCAAATAACTCCCTGTCCCTCTCTAAATAAATCAGGTAATATTCCAAAATAATTAACGGTTAAATAGTTTTTTCCGTCCTCAACTATGAACTCTATCTTTGAAGAACCAATAGAAATGATAGATTCTTCTTTTACCAATCCTCCTATTCTAATTACCTTATTATTTACATCTTTTATCTCTAATAACTCAGTTGGTGAATAAAAATATATGAGAGAATCTCTACTTGCAGTAAGAATGAGAAATCCAGATATACTAATTGCAATAAAAGCCAAAAATAATACTGATAATCTTTTACGTCTCTTTAATTTAGCTATATTCATTATTATATATTTTTATTATTTGATTCTATATCAAAATTATAAATATCTTTATTAACTTTTTTAAATGCTAGTAGACTCTTCACTCCAATTACAAATAGTGCAAAAAAAGTAAAACAATATGCTGAATAAACAAATATTAGATGATCTTCCATGATAATCCCAATTTTAATTTAATTTTTTAATAAATAATTTTTTCAATTTTCTATGATTTAACTCAGTTTGAACATTTATCAATAAAAATGAAAAATAAAAAAATAAAAACCCAAATGCCATTAGAACTAGAGGGATCATCATGTCAATATGTATACTAGGTCCGTCCAATTTTATAACACTAGCAGGCTGATGAAGAGTGTTCCACCAATCAACCGAGAATTTTATTATAGGAAGGTTAAATGCTCCCAATAAAGTTAATATTGCTCCCGCACGAGCACCTTTATATTCATCTTCAAAAGCTCTAACTAAAGCAATATGTCCCATATAAATTAAAAATAAAATAAATACAGAAGTTAAACGTGCATCCCAAACCCACCAGGTTCCCCATGTAGGTTTACCCCATATAGAACCGGTTACTAAAGCAATTAAAGTAAACATTGCTCCAATAGGCGCACTACATTTTGACAGTATATCAGCTAATGGGTGCCTCCATACTAGTGAAAATATGCTCATTATTGTCATACTTAGATATACCATCATAGCCATCCATGCAGCAGGCACATGAACGTACATTATTCTTACAGTTTCACCTTGCTGATAATCAGGTGGAGAATTATACAAACTAAACCAAAGCCCTATGAAAATAAAAATAAACATCCCTATAAACGAAAAGGGATATACATTTTTTGCAAATATTCTAAACCTTGACGGATTCGCTAAAAAATTAAATATATTTTTCATAATACTGCTCTTATTCCCATCCTAGACGAAGAGATCTAGAAGCTAAAAACGGAGATACTAACAAAGAAATAGGAAATATTGCTGATAAAGCATATAGATGTCCTTTTCCTCCTAAGCCAGAAATCTCAGCTGAAATAGCTCCTGACCCTAAAATTAAAACTGGTAGCATTAACGGCAATAATACTAATGCTGTTAATACTCCTCCTTTACCTATAGCACAAGATAGAGCAGCTGGAGTTGCTCCTATCAAAGTAAGGGAGGGAGTTCCTATTAAAAGTGTTATAGCTAATATCCACCAATATTCATAATCTAATCCCATTATTAAAGATAATATAGGAGAAAGTAACACTATTGGTAGCCCATTAGTTAACCAATGTGCCAAACATTTTGATAAAACAATTATTTCCATTGACATACCTGATAAAACAATTTGCTCTAGAGAACCATCTTCAAAATCAGATCTAAATAATCTGTCTAAAGATAGCAAAGAAGCAAATAAAGCAGCCATCCATATTGCTCCACCGGCAATAGTAGTTAATAAATTCGTGTCTGTGCCCGAGGATAGAGGAAACATTATTATTGCTAATAAATAAAATAAAATGGCCGCTCCTGTATCGCTTGCCCCTTTTATTACTAAATTAATATCTCTATAAACTAATCTAAAAAATAATCTCATCAGTTTCTCTTATATTTCTTCATAAATTCCATTTTTCTATGTTACGCTAATAAGTATTCTTTAGTATTAGGTAGGTGAAAATTTTCATGTGTTGCGCAAATAATTGAACCCCCAGAATTAATGTGTTTACTCATAATTGAAATTAATATTTCTTTATTTTCCATATCTAAATATGTTGTAGGCTCATCCATAAACCAAATTTTAGCGGGACAAAAAGATAGCCTTAACAAACTTAACCTTCTTTTTTCTCCGGCAGATAACCAAGAAGCTGGACAATCTAAAAATTTTCCAAATGAAAAAACTTTTACTGCCTCATTAAAAATATTTTTATTTACAGACCATATTTTCATAAAGAACATAAGATTTTCTCTAACAGTTAATGACCCTTTTATGGCATCAAAATGGCCTAACCAAGATATAAGCGGTTTTTCAGAATAATATGCTGGAAGAATTTCTTCTCCATACCATAAAAGTTTTCCACTTGTAATAGGATAGAAGCCTGCAAGACATCTTAATAAAGATGTTTTTCCAGAACCATTTTTACCTTTAATAATTATACTTTCACTTGAATCTAATGAAAAACTTAATGAAGAAAATATATTACGCCCACTTCTATCAAAAGATAAATTTTGAGCATGTATTATATGTTTATTAATCAAAATAGATACCCAATATCATTCATAAGTTCTAGTATCTTCTATAACTAATCCATCATTTGGAATTGTATCTTTAGAAACTATTTCAACCTCAGCTCTTAATTTTAGCTCCGCTTTTGCTTCTTCTATAATTATCTTTTCTAATTCATTGTCTATATTTTGAGCTTCAACTAAAATTTTGATTGTATCTTTATGATCAACATTACCCACTACTAATCTTAACTTAGATACATTCTTTATTTTATTTGATATTTTAGCAATTTGTTCTGGCCTTACAAACATACCTCTTACTTTTGTAGTTTGATCAGCTCTTCCCATCCAACCTTTTATCCTCATAGCAGTTCTACCGCATACGCTATCTTGTTTAATGACAGCAGATAAATCTCCTGTAGCAAATCTAAATAATGGATATTCATGATTTAAATTAGTTACAACTAATTCTCCTACTTCACCATCAGATAAGACTACATCAGATCCCGGCCTAACTATTTCAATAATTACTCCCTCATCGCAAAACATTCCTTCATTTTCCCAAGTTTCATATGCTACTAATCCTAAATCAGCAGTACCATAAGATTGAAGTACTGGACATCCAAGCTCACTTAAAATGGTTTTTAAAGAAGGTGGACAGGCCTCTCCTCCCACTAATCCAGTTTTCATAGATGAAACATCTATATTACTTTCTTTTCCTTTTTCAAGAATTGTTTTTAAAAAAGAAGGAGTTCCTACATATCTGTTAGGTTTTAATTTATTTATAGCTTGTATCTGCTGTTCTGTATTACCTATACCTCCAGATATTACACAAGCACCTATATAATTTGCGCCCTGCTCCATCATCTCTCCTGCAGGAGTAAGGTGATAAGAAAATGTATTATAAACTATATCTCCTTCAATAAAACCTGCCGCTTTCATTGCTCTAGACATTCTCCAAAAATCATTGCTGCCGCCTGGATCATATATTGGTCCAGGTGAAACAAATAAATTTTTAAAATGGTTTACAGGTTTTGTGGTCAGTCCTCCTAAAGGAGGAATTTTATTTTGCAACTCGGATAGTTCAGATTTCCTTGTTATTGGAATCTTTTGTAAATCTTTTTTATTTAATATTTCTCCAGGAATAATTTCAGAAAGAACAGGTTTCCAACCTTCTGAGTGTTTTTTTGCACTATTCAGCAGTATTCTCAGTTCATTAAATTGATCATTTTCTCTTTCCTCGGCAGGTCTACGTTCTAGATCTAAATTTTCTTTTTCCATAATAAAATTCCAGTCTATTTATCACTTTAAGCATCATAAATATATGTATATATATGATAATATATAACATCTATAAAACCATACATCTATAATAGATTTCAGTACGTACACTTTATAAACAATTCATTTGAGGTTTGTATGGTAGAAAAATATAAAAATACATCCGGATTTAATAACAATTTTTTGTCAAAATCTATGAATTCCCCCTTATTATCCAAGGATCAGGAACAGTCCCTTACCAAATTATGGAAAGACAACAAAGATCCAAAAGCTTTAGAAAAAATAATACTTTCTTATAGTAAATTAGTTATAAGAATTGCATCGCAATTTAAACATTATGGATTACCATTTAATGATTTGTTGCAAGAAGGTCATATAGGTTTACTGCTTGCTTTAGATAAATTTGACCCTTCAAGAGAATTAAGGTTCTCAACTTATTCTAGATGGTGGGTTAAAGCTACAATACAAGAATATGTTCTAAAAAACTGGTCAATAGTAAAAACCGGTTCAAGTTCAGCTCAAAAATCATTATTCTTTAATTTAAGAAGGTTTAAAGTTAACGGAGTAATAAGTCATAAAGAAAGAAAAAAAATGGCTAATCTATTAGGAGTGAAAGAAAAATTTATTTCTGATAGAGAAAATCATATTCTTATGAAAGATGCTTCTTTAAATGCTCCGTTAACATCCGATACTGTAGAGGAATGGCAAAGTTTTTTAGTTGATAATAAGCAAGAATCTCCAGAAGATGCTTTTATCAAAAATGATGAAAAAACTAAAAAGAAAGAATGGCTTACCCAAGCCTTATCCTCTCTCAATGAAAGAGAAAAAATAATTATAAACTCCCGTCATATATGTGAAACTCCTTTAACATTAGAAAATATTGGTAAGGATCTTAAAATTAGTAAAGAAAGAGTAAGACAAATAGAAGCCTCAGCTATTAGTAAACTAAAGTTAAGAATAAAAAATCTAGTATTAGAAAAAGAAAATAAAAGCAAGAATATTAATTTATGTAGCTTCTCTGGTTAACTCTGTATTGTCTCTAGCAACATTCCCTCTTTATTAAAAAGAGCAGCAAAAACTTGGTCTTCCCCACCATCAAGAGTAACACAAAATTTTCCAGAAGCTAATCCTCCCCTTTTTGGATCATACCCTCTTATCAACCTTGATAGATCATTATATGGTTGGTCTAAATTTGCAAAACCACCTCCCCACCAAAGTTCATCGCCCTGTTCTTCTAAAGATTTGTTTCTAGCTAATCCTGCTGAAACAAATAAAAGATTCTTTTCATCATTATAAGCTAGACGTTTTAATGAAGTCATATATTTAATATGACCCGGGTTATTATCTATTGCTAAATTTATCTCGACAGATGCCCTAGATAGTGCAGAAGCGCCATCTCTGGCCGCATGATGTAATAAAGATGATGAAATATTATATGATTCTAAAATTTCATCTAAACCTCTACTATACATCCAATCAACTAATTCCAGGGGATTAGGAGACATATGAAGCTCTCTAGACTTATCTAATAACTCTTCATAACACCCTCTTAAAAAAACAATATCTCCTATATCAAATGAACTATTAGTCATAAAAATTGCTCTCAATTTTAAGGCAATATCAATAACTTTTTTAGATTCATTAATTTTATTATTATTTCTACCTATTAAATTTCCTGTAAATACTAACCTATCATTTAAATTAGACTTTTCTATAATTTGATTGCATATACTTTGAAAAAGTTCCGCTTTTCCATTAACGGCCCCAATAGCCCAGACCCGTTCAAAAGAACCTAAATTATGATTTCTAATATTGCTGTTATATATTTTTTTTTCATAATCAGTATGAGCTTTTAAATCATAATTGCCCATAGAGAGCCTCTTTCATTTATATATTAGCCTTAAGGTTTTCTTCAGTTTTTTTTATAGCATCTTCTATGGCTATATCATGTACAGCTACCATTTCACGAGCAAAACGATCTAATGCCATTTCGTATAATTGTCTTTCACTATATGACTGCTCTGGATCTCCTTCTCCTCTAAATAAATCTCTTAAAACTTCTGCAACTGAAGTTGGGTCTCCTTTATTTAATTTATCTTTATAATCTTTTTCTCTTTTAGCCCACATTGTTTTTCTAATACGCGCTTTTCCTTTTAAAGCATTCAATGCATTTTTCATCTCTTCTTTATCAGAAATTGCTCTTAAACCTAATTCATTTAATTTATCAATCGGAATTCTTAAAGTCATTCTTTCTTGCTCAAAAAATACTACTAAAAACTCAATTTTACTTTTTAGAATAGTTTGCACTTCATAATCTATAGCTTTTCCTAAGCCATGCTTAGGATATATTAACCAATCACCAACTTTAAATTTTTCTTCAACCTTATCCATTACTTCCTCTAATATTTAATTAAGTTACTCACCTGGTTTATCAGAATAAAACTTTTCAAATTTATTTTCTACACCTTGGTATTCTTCTGCATCACTAGATTGCTCTTTCTTTTCTGTAAGGTTAGGCCAAATATTTGATTGAGTCGCATTTAAATCAATCCATTTTTCAGCACCAGAGTCTGAGTCTGGTAGAATAGCTTCTGCAGGACATTCAGGCTCACAAACTCCACAATCTATACATTCATCTGGATTTATAACTAACATATTTTCACCTTCATAAAAGCAATCTACTGGACATACCTCTACACAATCAGTGAATTTACATTTTATGCAATCCTCAGTCACTACATAAGTCATTAATATACCTCATTTCAATTATTTATTTTATTTAACACTTTTTGTTTTGCTTCAATTCGATCTCTATCTTCTACATGAATAAGACCTGCAATTCTTCTAATAAGCATATCTTCAGCAGCATCCAATTCACCGTCAACATATGCCAATTCCCATAACATCTCAAGCAAAGTAATTCTTTTTTCAATCTCCCAAGACTCTTTTATTATCCTAGTAAAACCATATAATTGAGAGGAGTTTTCTGCTAAATTTTTTCCTTCATTATAGATCTTGTTTGCTTCACTTGCGTCTACATTAAATTGTTTTTGAATTAAAACTAAAATTAATTTTTTTTCGTTTTCATCAAATACGCCATCCATAGATGCCGCTTCACATAAAAGCGCAGTACAGGCTACTTTATATTCATCATTAGGACTTTCAACTTTAACATTTGTATTTTTAAAAATATTTTTAAAAGAAGTAAACATAATATAGTCCCTATTTAATAAATAAAATCAAAAAAAAGTACTTTATAAAGAGCCTAGTAGCATAAAATAAATAATTTATCTAGATAGCAATTTAATTAATTGATAATTTTTTTAAAATTGCGAAAGGAGAATTTTTTCTTTCTGACTTAATATAATTATTAATTTTAATATTATTCTCTTTTAAAACATACTTAACTGGATTTTCTTTATCTTTTTTGAAATTTAATTTATGCAATATGTCTTTTAATTGTGAATAAGATAAACCAAAATTTTTATTAAAATAACTAATATTTTTTTTGTATGAGAAAAATAACTTTTTATGCTTTGTGGTATCTCTAATCTTTTTAATTATTCTTTCTATCAACTTTACATTATAAAAATTCTCTCCAATTAATATAAATTCGCTAGAATATAATATTACTTTAGGAGCTTTGTGCTTACTAATTATACTTTTATAATCAGGATAATCAGTTCTATTTTCAATTTCATAATATATTTGCTTTAAATTCCAAAAAAACTCTCTTTGTTTATTTTTGAATAGCCCAGGAACCCATATAAATAACTCTCCAATTTTTATACCAGAATTTAAAAGAGAGCTTTTATGCTTTTCAATTAATTGATTAGTGAATTTTTTATCTTTAGATAGATTAATTGCTCCTAAGGATTCATTTAGCTGATAAACTATTCCGCTAATTGCTCCTTCTTTAAATTTTGAATGTAATAAATTTAAAGGATATAAAAAATCAGAAATAAATTTTTTGAGAAACTGAGATAATCTTTTTTTAACATTTTTTTTGTCAAGATCATCTAACAAAATAAAGTTAGCAAGAATTATTTTAGGATTAGTAACTGAAGAACCTTTAATTAATTTAGCCAATAGATTTTTTTTCCAAAAAATACTCATTTCTTTATCAAAACTTAATTCATAGTCCTGACACCTTTGAAGGTCCTCTACTCTTTTTTTAAGCTCTTTATTCAAAGTTCTTCTAACAATTTTTAAAACCTCTTTTTTATCTTCAGGGTTATTAGATACTTCATTAATAAAACTGAAGCCCTCAAGCCTACCAATAAAGTGCCCTTCAACTAAAACTGAATTATCTTTGGAAACACTTGAAATAAGTTCATTGTCTACCCCTAAATTTTTTGAAAATTTTGCCATTTTATAATCAACAAATCTTTCAATCAATCCTTCATGTAATGCATCTGATAATCTATTCTCTATATACCTGGCTCTAATTGCTAGTTCACTTTTAGTATTAATCCATTCCTTTTGGTTTGAAATATAATTCCATGTTCTTACATTTGCTAATCTAGTTCCCAAAAGATCTAGTTCTCCTTTTATATTATTAAGTTTATCTAATTTCTTATTCACCCAATTTTCAGGTATCTCTCCCTTATCTAATAAGAAAAGATATATCTGCTCTAAAAGTTCTGCGTGAGAATCATCAAAATTTTTACTGTAGTCAGGAATAGAACAAATTTCCCATAATAACTTTACTTCTATCTCGCTACATAACTTATTAATAATAAACTCTTTTTTTGATATAGCTTTTAATAGCTTTTCATCATCAGCTTCTGGACTCATAATTAAATAAGGCTTATCTGGCATTTGACTTAAACTTCTTAATAATGGCTTTAAAGAAGAAAAATCCAAGTCACTATTTCTCCAAATCATCCTATTGGCACTCGGAAAAATATGATTTTCTATAGAGTTTATTATATTTGGTGTAAACTCTTCACACTTGGCAGTTACTCCAAAAGAACCATCTCTTTTATATCTTCCTGCCCTACCTGCTATTTGAGCCATTTCAGAAATACTTAAAGGCCTTGTAGACCTTCCATCAAATTTGTTAACTTTTGCAAAGGATATATGATTAATATCCATATTTAAACCCATACCTATTGCATCAGTTGCAACAAGATAATCAACCTCTCCAGATTCATATAAATCTACTTGAGCGTTTCTAGTTTTAGGACTTAATGCTCCTAACACAACTGCAGTACCTCCATGTTTTCTTTTTACTAATTCTGCAATTTCATAAACATCATTAATTGAAAAAGATACAATAGCAGATCTCCTTGGCATCCTAGTTAATTTAGTTTTTCCTATATATTGAAGAGAGGAAAACCTCTTCATTTTTTTTATAAAAATATTAGGGTATATATGTTTTAATAAAACCTCTAAACTATCTGATCCAAGAAACATAGTTTCTTGTTTACCCCTATGATTTAAAATTTTATCTGTGAATATATGACCTCTATCATTATGTGAACAAAGTTGGATTTCGTCTATAGCAACAAAATCTACATTTAAATTTCTTGGCATTGCTTCCACTGTGCAAATGAAATATTTAGCAGTGTCCGGAACAATTCTTTCTTCACCTGTAATTAAAGCTACATTTAATAAACCTTTTTTATTAACTAATTTATCATAAACCTCTCTAGCTAGCAGTCTCAAAGGGCATCCAATTATTCCAGAGGTGAACTGTAGCATTCTTTCAATTGCAAAATGAGTTTTACCAGTATTAGTTGGCCCTAGTACTGCAATTAAATTATCTTGAAATTTATCAGAGCGTTCATAGCTATTAGAATTTATATTATAGTTTAACATTTAATGAGACCCATTATTACTAAATATATTAACAATATGTAGTAATAATATAACAAATAAACTAAATTATTTTTATATAATTTTTTAAGGAATTAAATGGCAGAGCTTTTTCCTCAAATTGAACCTTATGAATTTGGTTTATTAGAAGTAAATAACATACATAAAATATACTGGGAAAAAGTCGGAAATAGTAAAGGTGTGCCAATTTTAGTTTTACATGGCGGGCCAGGTGCGGGCGGCAATATATCTCTTAGAAGATTTTTTGATCCAAGTTTTTATAATATAATAATCTTTGATCAAAGAGGTTCGGGTAGATCAACACCATCAGCTTGTATTCAAAATAATACTACTCAAGATTTAATTGAAGATATTGAAAAGTTAAGAATATTTTTAAAGGTAGATCAATGGCTTGTTTTTGGAGGTAGTTGGGGCTCTTCATTATCTCTAGCATACTCTCAAGAATATCCAAAAAATGTAATAAGTATGATTTTAAGAGGAATATTTCTTTGCAGAGAAAAAGAAATAGAATGGTTTCTAAAAGGCATTAGAAATATATTTCCTGATTATTGGAATAGATTTAGTTCTTTTTTACCAAATGAAGAAAGAGAAAATTTATTAGCCTCTTATTATAAAAGATTAATTAGTGAAGACTCTAAAATAAATGAAGCAGCAGCTATTTCCTGGGCTAGATATGAAGCAAACTGTTCGACATTTATGCCTAATGCATCAGTATCTGAAGAATTTTTAGATACACAAATGGCTTTAAACTTAGCAAGAATTGAAGCCCATTACTTTATCAATAATTTATTTCTAGAAGAAGGACAGTTATTAAAAAATATAAATAATATAAAAGATATTAAAGGATTTATTATACAGGGAAGATACGATGCTATTTGTCCAATAGAAAGCGCCTATTCTTTAGCAAATGCTTGGCCAAAAGCAACATTAAAGATTATTGAAAAAGCAGGACATAGTTCATTAGAGCCAAATATTCAAAAAGCACTTATTGAATCTACAGAACAAATAAAAAAAATATTATAATAAATTTAAAATTAATAAATAAACTAATAACTAAGGAAAAATTTATGAATTCCAAGCTTTATAAAGATCATTTGAGTAAATTAAACAATAAATTAATAAATGATTTTGACGCAAGAATTTCTAATGACTTTGAGAAAGACAAAATAATTTATTCTAATTTCTGGAAAAATTGCACAAAAGAAAATTCTAATAAAAAAGAAATAAGAGGCATCATTGAAATAACAAAAAAAATATTTTTACAGAACTATTCTGCAAATATTTATAATAAGATCACTAATAATAGAAATAAATTTATAAAAATTGATGAATTAGTTTCAACAGCTAATAAAATTGTCCCTTATTTAACTCCCACAAAAGCCGAACTACAAAGAGAAAATAAAAAGTTTCTTAAAGATAAAGAAGGGATCGAAACTGACCAAGGTCTATTTTTATCTTCTGTTCTCTCAAATAAATTAGAAGGAAATCATCTATGTCATTCTATGTTATTGCCAACTGAATTAGCTCTAGAGAAAGAAGAGGAGTTTACAAAAACTAATAAAGTTCAATTTGACGGAGCTAGTGTTGAAAAATTTGGCAAACATGTGATAGTTACTCTGGAAAATGGAGAATATTTAAACGCAGAAGATGAAAGAACTTTAATACCCCTAGAAGCAGCCATTGATCTAGCTTTATTAGATAAAAATAGTGATATTGCAGTTTTAAGGGGCGAAACAGTTCGACACGCTAAATATAAAGGCCTCAGAACTTTTGGCGCTGGAATTAATCTAACTCATTTATACCAAGGGCAAATATCTTTTCTTTGGTATATAAAAAGAGATATGGGTGCGGTTAATAAAGTATTTAGAGGACTCGCTTCTAAGTATTATGGACCAGAAGAATCTTTATTCCCATTACAAGAAAAACCTTGGATTGCAACTCTAGATACATTTGCAATTGGGGGAGGTTGTCAATACTTATTAGTTATGGACCATATTATTGCAGAAAAAGGAAGTTATATGACCCTTCCAGCCAGAAAAGAAGGAATTATTCCTGGTATGGCAAATTTAAGATTATGGAGATTTACTGGAGATAGGATAGCAAGACAAGCTATTCAAAATGGCTTGACCATTCATTCGGATAGTACAGAAGGAAAATTAATTTGCGATGAAATAATTGAAAAGGGAACTATGGATGAAAAATTATTAAAAACTATAGATGCTTATACTAATTCAGGTGTAGTTGGTTCAGCAAGTAACAGGAGAGCATTTAGAATTGGTCAAGAACCACTAGATACCTTTAGAAAATATATGAGTGCATATTGCCATGATCAAGCCTACTGTCATTTTAGTGATGCACTTATTAAAAATCTTGAACATTATTGGAATGCTGCATCTAGGCCAGTTAAATAATTTACGATGAATGATATAAAAAAATGGATTGCTGAAGCTAATAAAATAGTAATTTTTACAGGTGCCGGAATTAGCACAGAATCTGGAATTCCAGATTTTCGAAGTCCAGGTGGAATATGGACAAAAATGCAACCTATAATGTTTCAAGACTTCTTATCATCAGAGGCTTCACAAATTGAGTCATGGAAGCGAAAATTCGTAATTGATAAAGATATGAAAGTAGCAAAACCTAATATCGGACATATAGCTATAGCTAAATTATATTCAAAAAATAAAATAAGCTACATATTAACTCAAAACATTGATAA
>CENZ01130074.1_pt1 | contig 17780 bp, 20 predicted proteins | sample 361341 | NCBI WGS metagenome assembly CENZ01 (sample SAMEA2619782, study PRJEB7988) | marine metagenome | biome: marine biome (ENVO:00000447); feature: deep chlorophyll maximum layer (ENVO:xxxxxxxx); material: "saline water (ENVO:00002010), including plankton (ENVO:xxxxxxxx)" | depth 50 m
GCTGAAGGTGCCATGATCAATTATGATTCTGGCAGAGAAGGCTTTGTTTCTAGGTATGTGCATGAAACTGTCGCTTTAGCATTCGCAATAACTGAGGAAGCTGAAGAAGATGGCTTGTACGGTTCTCTAGGCGCTAAATACGCAAGAGCACTAGCAAGATCAATGCAACAAACTAAAGAAGTAAAAGGCGCAAATGTTTTCAATAACGCAACTGGCACATCAGTTGGTGGAGATGGAGTATCATTATTAAATGGCTCTCACCCACTAGGTGGTGGCGGTACTGCTTCTAATAAATTAGCTACTGCTGCAGATTTATCTGAAACGTCTTTAGAGACACTTTTAGTTCAAATCTCAACAGCTGTTGATGACAGAAGTATTCCTGTTGCTTTATCTGGAAGAAAACTTGCGGTTCCACCTCAATTGGTGTTTATTGCAGAAAGAATCCTTAAGTCTAATTTAAGACCGGGAACTGCTGACAATGACATCAACGCAATGAGAAATATGGGTATGATCCCTGAAGGTGTTGTAGTAAATCAAAGATTTACTGACCCTGATCAATATTTCATATTAACTGATTGCCCAGATGGAATGAAACACTTTGTTAGAGCACCAATCAAAAAAGCTGTAGAAGGCGATTTTGAAACTGGTAACTTGAGATACAAAGTTAGAGAAAGATATTCTTTCGGTTTCACTGACTGGAGAGGTGTATACGGTTCCGAAGGAGCTGCATAATCACTAATCACTACTAGGCGCTTCGGCGCCTAGTAACCCAAACGACTGCGCAAGCAGACTATTTTTTAAAGGAGGATAGACTTATGGGAAAAACAACATTTTCGGGTCCGGTATTAGCTGGTAGTATTAATGAAACTACTGGTAGCACTTTAGGCTCGAATGTAAAAAACACTGGCTATGTAACAATGGCACAAGGTAAAGATGTTACAATTACTGGAGCAACAGCAAATACAAATGTTGCTGTAATTCCTGCTAATTCACAAATTTTATTTGTGCATGTAGATGTTACTGAAGTATCAAATGATACAAATGCTGCAACTTTTTCAGTAGGAACAACTTCGAATGCTACAGCATTCACTGCTGCTGCAAACTGTAAAGCTTTAGGAAGAACATCACAATCTTCTGCAGCTTTAGGTTTAATGGCAAACGTTGGAGCTTCTGATATTAAAGTAGTAGGTGTATTTACTGGTACAGATGGCGATGGTAATACAGGAGCTATAACAACTTCTGTTACTTACGTTCAAGACAATCATCTGCAAAGAGTATTTACAATAGCTTAATAATAATTTAGGGGGGCCTTCGGGCCTCCTTTTATTGGAGAATTATGGAATTAAATTTAGATTTTTTATATGAACCAGCTAAAGCTTTAAAAAATTTTGCTAAAAAAGATGATCAATTAATTAAAGTTAAAGATAAAAAAGTAACTGAATTAAAAGATGATGATGAAGAAGAAACTGATATATCTACAACAACAGTATTAGAAGGCGGTGATGCTTCAAAAGCTGAAGAAATTTATCAAAAAGATGAAGGAATTATTACTACAAAAGATAAACAAAAAGAAGAAGAAAAAGATACCGAAGAATCATTAGAAGAAAAATTAGAAAATATAGAAAAAGTAATAGACACATTTAGTGGAGGATCAACAGTGATAGATAGTGGTCAATCTGTAGGAGAAGCTGAAAGTATGGATTTAAATCAACAACCATTAGATTTAGGAAATGTTCAAGCTAAAGCTTATCAAGCAGAATATTTAAAACCAAGCACTGTTCATGATGACAGAATTGCTCTATTATACGATAATTTAAAAAAATATAATTTAATATAGGAGAAAAAATGGCAGGATCAGATATATTTGCAAATTCAGCAAGTGGAGCTACTATTAATAATGCTACAGCTACTTTATTTGCTGGTCCCATTAGACTTAAAGGTTTTATAATTGAACCTAATGTAACTACTGGAACTCTTACTTTTATAGATGGAGGAACTGATGTATTTGAAGTAACTACAGGAAATGTAAGTGCGGGTGCTTCAACTGTTCAATTAAATCTTCCAGCAGAAGGTATAAAATTTGGAACAAGTTTACAAGCTAAAGCTTCAGTTAATGGTGCTATATCAGTAACAGTATTTTATGCATAATGGAGGAATATGGCATTATCAGGAAGTTCAACTTTTACTTTAACAGTAAATGATGTAATACAAGAAGCCTATGATAGATTAGGAGGAGATCCTATTTTAGGTTATGATGTACGATCAGCTAGACGTAGTTTAAATATTATGTTTAGTGATTGGGCTAATCGAGGTTATAATCAATGGACTGTCGAATATAAAACTCAAGCTGTAACTCAAGGCACTACTGATTATACTTTAGATAGTGATACTGTAGATATTATAAATGCTAATATTAAAATAGCAGATGGATCTGAATATGCAATGACACGTTTAGGTCTTAATGATTATGCTGTTATTTCAAATAAAACAACTCAATCTAGACCTACACAATATTATTTACAAAGATTAATTTCTCCTATTCTTAAAATTTATCCAGCACCTGATCAATCTTATACTATTACATATTATCGAATGAGAAGAATTGAAGATATAACAGCTTCAACAGTAAGTGGAGTAGAACAAAATATAGATGTACCTTTTAGAGCTTTTGAATGTATGTGCGCAGGACTAGCTTATTATCTTTCTAAAAAAAGACCAGGTATACCTGCTGCAACTCAAGAAATTTTAAGAGTAGATTATGAACAAGCTTTCGAAAGATTAATAGCAGGAGATGATACTCCTTCTACTCGAATTTTACCAGCTACAGCTAATAGGTTTTATAATTAATGCCAAAAATACCAGCTACTACAAGACCTCATAGAGCACCTTCAAATAAATTTGCTGCAGGTAAATATGCTTATGCTATTTCTGATAGATCAGGATTAAGATTTCCTTATCAAGAAATGGTATTTGAATGGACAGGTATGTTAGTTCATACTTCAGAATGGGAACCTAAACAGCCTCAATTAGATTTAACTTATTTTACTGATGCTCAAAGTTTAGAAAATGCAAGACTTCAAGCTAATGTTTCTTCTACTAAAGCAGCAAGAACTGGAGGAGGAGTTGCTGGATCATCTACCGGTGGAGTTCCTAATCAAGTAACTGCTTTACCTGGTTTTGAAAATACATCAGGTTCACCTTTATATGTAGGAGTTGCTACTTTACCAGAAACTTGGTATACTACTGACACAAATTTGTTACAAACTGCGCTCGGAAATGTTACAGTCGTAATATTATGAGTGAAAAAAAAATTGGTGTTATGGTCGCAACACCTTGTTATGGTGGTCTTTTATCCGAAGGATATTTACACGGTATATTAAGTCTAACTCAATTTGCAGCTAAAAATAAATTTAAAGTTCATTTAAATACAATGGGAAATGAAAGTTTAGTTACTAGAGCTAGAAATACATTAGTAAGTCAATTTTTAGATTATTGTGAAAAAGATGAACATTCTTTTACTCATTTAATGTTTATTGATGCAGATATAGGATTTAATGGAGAAGCTGTAACTAGATTATTACAATCAGATTTTGATATTGCTTGTGGTATATATCCTAGAAAATCAATTGATTGGAAAGGAATTCCTGGTTTTGTAAAAGAAGATCCTACTAATTTAGAACAAAAAGCATTAGGTTATAATTTAAATTTTGCTAATCCTAACAATATTAAAGTAGAAAAAGGATTTACTGAAGTTTTAGATGCTGCAACTGGATTTATGTGTATAAAAAAAGAAGTTTTTGATAAAATGAAAGAAGCTTATCCTAATCTTAAATATACCAGTGATCAAATTATAAATAATGATAGATATTCAAGTAAAAATTGCTATGCATTTTTTGACTGTATTATTGATGAAAAAAGTAATAGATATTTAAGTGAAGATTATGCTTTTTGTAGATTATGGCAAAAAATAGGCGGTAAGATATATGCTGATCTTCAAAGTCCTTTGACGCATTATGGAACTTATCCATTTGCTGGACATGTATGGACTAAATTTAAAGTTGATGAGGTAATTAAACATGGCAATGACGTACAGCAGTCTCCAAAATGATATTAAAGTTTGGGCTGAAAATACAGGAACTGATTTTACTGCACAAATAGAAAATTTTATTCAAAATGCTTTTGAATCTTTATCAAGAGATATTGACCCTATTGGATTTAATGAAAATGTAACTACTACTTCCATCGCTGGAGATAGATTTGTAAATCTTCCTACTGCTATTGAACCAATGTTATTTAATTATTTAACTATTACAGTAGGTTCTAATGTAAGTTATTTAGAAATGAAAACATTAGCTTTTTGTCAAGAATATTGGCCTGATATATCAATTCAAGGTCAACCTAAATATTTTGCTAATTTTGATGATAATAGAGTTTATTTAGCTCCTACTCCAGATCAAGCATATACAATGAAATTAGGATATCAAGGTAAAATTAATCCTTTATCTAATACCAATACTACAAATTGGTATACTGAAAATATTCCAAGTACATTAACTTATGCTTGTTTAGCTGAAGCAAATCTCTTTACAAAGAACATGGAAGACTATACTATATACAAAAATTTGTATAAAGAACAAGTAGCTACTATAAATAATGAAGCTCGTAGAAGAAGAAGAACAGACTATAAGTTTCCTGGTAGCCCACTAGGTACAAATACATTAACTGGAGGACAATAAATATGGCAATAACACAAGCAATTTGCACTGTATTCAAACAAGACTTAATGTCGCCTGGTGGAAACCTTGCAGCACAAACTTTAAAGTGTGCTTTGTATGATAACACAGCTTCTTTAGCAGCCAACACAACTGTATACGATACTGCAAATGAAGTATCTTCATCTGGAACTAATTATACTACAGGTGGAAATGCTTTAACTAATGTTGCAATTTCTGTAGATGGAACAACTGCAATTTTTGATGCTGATAATGTTACATTCGCTAACGCAACTATTTCTGCTCAAGCTGCACTTTTATACAATGCAAATAACAGTAACTCTGCAATTGCAGTTTTAGATTTTGGAGGAGTGAAAACTTCTACAAACGGAACTTTTGAATTACAGTTTCCTACTGCTAACTCGACTGCTGGTTTAATCAGAATAGCATAAGGAGAAATTCCTTATGAGTGTAAGTGTAGGATACGGACGTTACGGTTATAATGTAGGTGCATGGAATACATCACCCGATGTTGCAGCTGCAATAACTGGTCAACAAATATTACCATCTGTTAATTTTGGATTTGGTTGGGGTAGAGAAGATTGGAGTGAAGGTGCATGGAATACTAATATTGGATTAGTATTTACAGGTAATGGAGCTATCTTTGCTACAACTGGTCAACAAGCCAATACAGCTTTAAACTTTTCTCTTGCACAAGGTTCAGCACAAACTTCTATAACAGGAATTAATGCTAATGCAAATTTAGGAAGTGTAGTAACTACCGGAGCAACTATTAATTCTATTACTGGTTTATTAGCAAATACCTTTATAGGAACTTATTCCATTGCAGCCGGTGGAGCTATTACTATTGTAACACCTGGTTTTGATTTAGAAGTAGATTTAGGTAATATTACTACAGGATCAGCTAATATTATTGATATAATAGGTCAAGAAATAACTACTTATATAAGTAGTATTACTACTGATACTGAAAATTATATTCCTATTACTGGAATTCATGCTAATGCTAATGCTGGATCTTTTATATTTAAAGGAGAACAAATTTTAAGTATAACTGGTCAAAGTATGACTATTTCTTTAGCTACTATAATTCCTGATTCTAATAACTTTCTAGAAATGACTGGAATACAAGCGAATGTTACTCCTGTAGATTTAAGATTTTGGGATAATATTTCTGATGGAAATACTTATACTTGGACTAATATTTAGTGTACAAATGACTACAAATATATATTATTTACAAAAATAAATTAATAAGGTATAAATAATTATGTCTTCAACTTATACAGCTCGTTTAAAATTAGAACGTCAAGGCTCAGGTGAAAACTCAGGAAATTGGGGTAACCTTGTTAACTATGTTTTCAATAGAGTTGACTGTTCAGTAAAAGGTTATCAAGCAGCCAACGTTGCAGGAAATGCAAATGTTACTTTAACTTCAGCTAATTCAACAACCAATACAGATGATTCTTCTACAGATGATCAAGTACATAATGCTGTATTAGAATTTACAGGTGCTTTAACAGCTAATATTCATGTTTTTACAGATGCTGTTGAATCTAAATATACTTTGTTTAATAATACATCAGGTTCATATACTTTAACTTTTGCAAATACAGGCCATGCTGCAAATGGAGTTGCTCTTAAACAAGGAACAAAAACTTTAGTATATACTACAGGGTCTACAGTAAATGATGTAATGGCAGATTTAGGTGATATTAATGTTACTGGAATAGGTAATGCAGGATCATCAAATTACTTTACTTTACCAGCTTCTGATGGTAGTAGTGGACAAGCTTTAGTAACTGATGGAAGTAAAAATCTATCTTTTTCTACAGCTGGAATAACAACAGGAAAAGCTATTGCAATGGCGATAGTATTTGGATAATAGGAGAAAATAAATATGGCAAACCCTAATATAGTTAATGTAGCAACTATTAATGGAAAAACAGATACTTTTGCTTTAACTACTACAAGTGCTAATTTAGTTACTGCAACAGCAAATACTGTTTTTAAAATTAATTCAATTTTAATCTCAAATATAGATGGGACTAATGCTGCAGATGTAACTGTTAAATTTTTTGATGGATCAGATACCAGATCAATAGCAAGTACAATTTCTGTACCTGCGGATGCTACTCTTTCTTTAATAGATAAAAATAACGGATTTTATTTAGAAGAAAATGAAAAAATTTCAGGATTAGCTTCTGCAAATAGTGATCTTGAATGTTTGATTTCATATGAAGTAATAGCAGATTAGGAGGTTTAAATTATGGCTGGCAATGGCGGAATAATTGGACCCCCTAACACAGTAACTAATGGATGTGCAGCTTGTGGAAAAGCTTCTGGTATGTGGCGAACAAATACTGTATATTCTTATGTAAAAAATTCAGATTGGGTTTATAATTTTGCAACATCCGATTATTTAGTAGTCGGTGGTGGCGGTGGATCAGGTGGAAATTATTATCATATTCAAGGTGGTGGAGGAGGTGGAGCTGGAGGCTATCGTGCTTCTGGTTACGGACCTTCTCCTTTAAGAGGTACTGCAATCAGTCAAAGGTGGGGAACTTATGGAGTTACGGTAGGAGCAGGTGGAACTAAAGGAGGTCAAGCTTCTGCTGGTTCATCACCAGGACCTGGTACTACAGCTGGTGCTGGTGGAGCTTCAGTTTATAATCCCGCAGGTGTAGAAGGAACTACAAAAATTTCAGCTTCAGGTGGAGGAGGAGGTGCACAACCTTCTACTCAAGGTGCACCTGGACATAATGCTCAACCTGGTGGATCAGGTGGAGGAGGTGGTGGATCAGGTGGATGCGCAGGAACAGGAAATGCTGGAGGTTATTGTAAATCAGAAGGAAATGCTGGTGGAGCAGGAGGAACAGGATGTATGACAGGTTCAGGTGCAGGTGGTGGAGCACTTGGAGCAGGAGGAACTTCTCCTGGTGCTGGAGTTAAAACTCCTTTAGGCGGTGGTGCGGGTGCACCAAATGCTATTACAGGAACAGCTTTAACTTATGCAGCAGGCGGTGGTTTTGCTTCACGTAATCCTGCTGGAGCTTTAATAAGAAGAATAGATGCACAAGATAATACTGGAAATGGTGCATATTCTCAAGGCGCAGGTCCGAGTCCAGCTAACCCCTCAGGTTCAGCTAATTATGATGGTCTTGTAGGTGGGTCTGGAGTAGTAATTTTAAGATCAAGTTCATATATGTCAACAGATAGTAATTGTGCACCTGTTAATTCACCTGATGGTGGTACAGGAACATTTATAGCAGAATTTAAAGCATCAAGTAATGTAACTTTTACATCGCTAGGTTCAAATGAATTAGATTATTTAGTAGTAGCTGGCGGAGGCGGTGGTGGAGGAATTTGTGGAAACGTTGCTTCTGGCGGAGGCGGTGGTGGAGCTGGTGGTTATAGAAGTTCATTTCCAGGTGGAACAAAATTATTTTTAAATCCAGGAACTAATCAAGTTGTAATTGGTGCTGGTGGAGCAGGTGGTATGGCTACTGTTTGTTCAAGTGTAGGATCAATTGGAAAATCAGGTACTGATTCTTGGATAGGATATATTACTTCTTTTGGTGGTGGAGGCGGTGGAGGAACCGCTTGTAATAGTAATGGTAGTGGTAGTGATAATGGTCAACCAGGAGGTTCAGGTGGTGGAGCTGGAGCATGGAGTGGAAATGATGCTCCAGGTGGAACTGGAAATGTTCCCGCAAATAGTTCACCAGTATCTCCTGTTCAAGGAACTAATGGGTCTCCAAGTAATTCAACAGGTGCACCAAATTATGGATCTGGCGGAGGTGGTGGAGCATGTGCTGCCGGTAGTGCAGGAACCCCAACTGCTGGTGGAGCTGGTGGAGCAGGAAAAGCTAATTCAATTTCAGGAAGTCCAGTTACTTATGCAGGTGGCGGTGGAGGATCTAGTTATAATGGAGGAACTGGAGGAACTGCTGGAGCAGGCGGCGGTGGAGCAGGATCTATTGGAGCCCCATCAGGACCTGGTGTTGGAGCTAATGGAACTGCTAATACTGGAGGTGGAGCTGGTGGAAGTAATGGTGCTTCATGTAGTGCAACAGGAGGTTCAGGAGTAGTTATTTTAAGAGTTCCAGGACCTGCGGGACCTAGTTATACAGTAGCCCCAGGAACTAATACTAAAACAACATTACCAGCCCCTGCAGGAGGGTGTACTGTAATGACATTTACTGTAACTGGAACATTAACAATATAATAAAAAAAATATGTACAAACTTAAAAAAAAATATAAATTAGACTTTAATTAAGGAGAAAATTATGGCACATTTTGCAGAAATAAGACAAAAAACAGATCCAACCGGCCATACAACGGATACTTTATGGGTTGTTGAAAGAGTCATTGTTGCAGGAAATGATATTTCTACAGCAGCAGGTCCTTTAGGAAATAATGACATGCATGTTGATGGTGAAACATGGTGTAAAAATTTCTTTAAAGGTGGAGAGTGGAAACAAACTTCTTACAATAATAATTTCAGAAAACAATATGCAGGTAAAAGTTATACTTATAATGTTGCAAAAGATAAATTTTTATCACCTCAACCTTACGCATCTTGGGCATTAGACGGAAATGATGATTGGCAAGCGCCAGTTACTTTTCCAACTGATACAACAGATAAAGCGATAAGTTGGGATGAACCTAATCTAAGATGGACTGCAACGGATTTTTCAGATCCAGTAAATAATTTTAATTGGGATGCTTCAACATTAGCTTGGGTATCCGCATAAGGAGACTTAAAGCATGCCTAATAATAATGGCGGTATAATCGGTAAAGTAAATGAAACTTCTTTTGGGAAGTGTAAAGTTACAACTGTAACAGCCACAGGATGTTCATCTTTTCAAACAGGAACTAGACTTGTCGATGCAACAGTAGTTGCAGGTGGAGGATCTGGTGGTGGCGCATATGCTGGTGGTGGCGGCGGTGCAGGTGGTTTTAGAAATTTTACATGTATTAGTGTTCCCGGAAATGTTCCAGTAACTATTGGAGCTGGAGGTGCAGCAGTATCTTCATCTCCTGCTGGAACCTTTGGTAATAAAGGAGAAAATACAAAAATTACAGTAGGAAGTACAGAATATATATCAACAGGTGGTGGTCGAGCTGGAGGTCCATGTGGAGTAGCTGCTGGAGACGGTGGATCTGGTGGTGGAGGTGGTCAAAGAAATAACTCTCCTGGTGGATCTGGTAACGAAGGTGGATTTACAATTCCAGAAGGAAATGACGGTGGAAGATCAAAAATACCAGCACCTGGAACAGCAGGTGGTGGTGGAGGTGGTGGCGCTGGAGGTGTTGGAGCTAATGGTTCATGTAACGCCGGAGCAGCTGGCGGAGCAGGTTCGCCAAGTCCATTAAATTGTACAACATACGCTGGTGGTGGCGGTGGAGCTGGTGAAGGACCAGGCGGAAGTAGTGGAGCTGGTGGATCAGGAGGCGGTGGAGCTGGAGCTCCAAGTGGAACAGCAACTGCAACATCTGGAACTGCTAATACTGGTGGCGGTGGTGGAGGAGCTGGAGGTTTTCCTGCTTCTTATCCAGGTAAAACAAGTGGAGCAGGTGGTTCAGGAATTGTAGTATTTAAAGAATTAAACAAAGCAAGTGGTATGTGGTCGATGCAATCACAATTTCAATCCAAGCAAGATGGAACATGGCCAAAATTTTTAGCAACTTATGCAATGGATTATTTAGTTATTGCCGGCGGTGGTGGCGGTGGTAGTAATGGTAACTGGAGCGGTACTTTTGGTGGTGGTGGAGCTGGAGGATATAGAGAATCAGCTGGAACAAATACTGGTTCTTATTCTGCCTCTCCATTAGGATCAGGAGTATCTGGTTTTCCAGCATTAGAAGAAGGAGATTATACAATTACAATTGGCGGTGGAGGTGCTACTGGATTTCCTCTTGGAGCTAATGGAGGAGATTCAACTTTTCATACAATAACATCCAATGGAGGAGGTGGATCCGGAGGATCTCAATTCCCTGGCAGTTCATTACCTAATGGTGCTGATGGAGGTTCAGGAGGTGGAGCTGGCGGCGGTGGTAATACTGGAGGTTCTGGAAATGTGCCTCCTATAAGTCCTCAACCTCAAGGTAACCCAGGTGGTAATGGTGGAACATGGCCAGGTACTTTTGGCGGAGGTGGTGGTGGAGGTGCCGGTGGCGCAGGAGGCAATTCTACACCAGGTGAAGGATATGGACCAGCAGGTGCGGGAATTGCTAGTTCAATAACAGGAGCGGCAGTAACAAGAGCTAGTGGTGGAGCAGCGCATGGAAATACTGGAGGTCAAGGACCAGCTGCACCAGGTGGTGGTGGAGGTACAGGATCTGGAAATACACCAGCTAATTCTGGTGCACCAGGAACAGGTGGAGGTGCGTCAGGTATATCAACTGGAGGTGGTGGTGTAGTTATTGTAAGATTTCCAGCTTGTTCTAGTTTATCAGTATCGCCTGGATGTAACGCAACTTCAACAGCCCCAGGTGGAGAAAAAATTGCTACTTTTACTGTAACTGGAACATTAACAGTTTCTTAAAAAATATTTACTTTTGTTTATAATATGTTTAAATATTATAGAAAGTAAATATGAATTTAGCAAATCATTATTATTATTTTCAATCAGTAATTCCACATCGTGTATGTGATGACATTGTACGTTATGGAAAACAATTATCAGATCAAATGGCAGTTACTGGTGGTTATGGTGATTCTAAAAAATTAAATCAAAAACAAATTAAAGATTTAAAAAAAAAAAGAGATTCAAATATAGTCTGGATGTCTGATCGTTGGATTTATAAAGAAATACAACCTTATATTCATCAAGCAAATGCTAATGCAGGTTGGAATTATCAATGGGATTATTCAGAAGCTTGTCAATTTACTAAATATAATAAAGGTCAATATTATGATTGGCATTGTGATGGTTGGGATCAACCTTATAATCAACCTAATACTCCATCGCATGGTAAAATAAGAAAACTATCAGTTACAGTTACTTTATCAGATCCTAAAGATTATAAAGGTGGAGAATTAGAATTTGATTTTAGAAATTTAGACCCTGATAAAAAACGTAATATTAAAAAATGTAAAGAAATATTACCTAAAGGATCTTTAGTGGTCTTTCCTGGATTTATTTGGCATAGAGTATGTCCAGTTACAAAAGGATCTAGACATAGTTTAGTAATATGGAATTTAGGATTGCCTTTTAAATGAAAAAGATAAAAATTACTATTTTAGGAAGAGGAAATGCTGGCTGTTTAACTGCTTTGCATTATGCTTATTATACTCGTAATAGAGCAAATATTTCTGTTGAACTACTTTATGATCCTAATATTCCTCCTGAAAAGGTAGGACAAGCCACTCTCTTGGAACCACCTCAACTTTTATGGGCAGCTCTTGGAATCAATTGGTATAATAATCCTATTAATGCTACTCCTAAATTTGGAATTTTGTATGAAAATTGGGGAAAGAAAAATAATAAAGTCTTTCATCCTTTTAGCTTACATTCAGTTGGTCTTCAATACAATCCTGCTAAATTACAAGACACTATTTTAAAATCTAAATATTTTAAGGTGATAAAAAAATCTATTAATAACTATGAACAAATTGATTCAGACTATATTTTTGATTGTCGTGGTAGACATATAACTAATTGGGAGAACTATACAATGCTCAACAATCCTTTAAATGCTGTTCTTTTAGGAGAAGGAAAATCTAAAGATTGTGATATTAACTGGACACGTGCTGTAGCTACTCCTGATGGATGGACTTTTGTTATTCCCAACACTACTAATACTACTTCTTATGGTTATCTTTATAATGATAAAATTACTCCTATTAACGAAGCAGCCACTAATTTCAAAAAGTTATTTAAGTTGGCAGAACAAGGTATTTATTTAAATGAAAAAGTAGATAATTTTAAATTTAAAAATTATGTAGCTAAGCAACCTATAATAGATAATAGAATTATTTTAAGTGGTAATCGTTTATTTTTTCTTGAACCTTTAGAATCCACCGCTATTGCATCCTATTTACATTGGGCACGTTGTACATGGGATTGGATCATAGAGAAAAAAATAACTCCTGAAGTTATTACTAATCAATTTCATAACTATGTAAATCAAATACAAAACTTTATTATGTGGCATTATAGCTATGGTTCTAAATATAATACGCCTTTCTGGAAAGCTGCTAAAAAACTTAAAATTAAGGATCCATTATTTAATAAAATTCTAAATGAGGCTAAATTGTCTCCAATGATTGAATTGCTCGACAGTAACGTGACTAATGCACCTGACATATATGGTCAATGGCATAAATGGAACTTTAAATGTTGGTACAATGGAATGACAAAGTGATAAAAATGAAAAAGAAAAAAAGAAATAAAAAAGAAAGTGTTAAATCATTTCCTATACAATTAGCAAAAGAAGATTTATTTAAATGTCCTATATGGTTTGCTGATGATGATTCATTTGTAGAAGATTTAAATAAAGCATCTGATCCTTATATTAAAATTTCTAAAGATAATTTAAAAAAAGATATAGATAAAAGAAATAAAGAATTTGGTGATAAAGGAGATATGGGGAATGTTTTTCATTCAACAAGTTTGATTGGAGATCCTAATTTTAATCAATTAACTAATTATATTGGTGCAACAGCAAATAATTTATTATTAGAAATGGGTTTTGATTTAACTAATTATCAAGTATTTATTACTGAATTATGGGTACAAGAATTTGCTAAGAATGGTGGAGGACATCATACCTTACATACTCATTGGAATGGTCATATCTCAGGTTTTTATTTTTTAAAAGCTAGTAATAAAACTTCAAGACCTTTATTTGAAGATCCTAGACCTGGTAATATAATGAATCTTTTACCAGAAAAAGATAAATCTAAAGTTACATATGCAAGTTCACAAATTAATTATGAAGTAAAACCTGGACGAATGATATTTTTTCCGTCTTATATGCCACATCAATATGTAATAGATATGGGGTATGAACCATTTAGATTTATACATTTTAACTGTCAAGCAATACCGAAAGGAGTATTAAATGTCGTTCAAAAAAAATAAATACAGTATTTTAAAAAAAGCACTTAATAGAGAAATGGCAGACTTTTGTTTTGCTTATTTTCTTAATAAAAGAAAGGTTGCCAGACTTTTATTTGATCAAAGATACATATCACCATTTACAGAGTATTGGGGAGTATGGAATGATCAACAAGTTCCTAATACTTATTCCCATTATAGTGATTTAGTTATGGAAACTTTATTACAAAAAGTTAAACCAGTTATGGAAAAACATACAGGTATGAAATTATCTGAAACTTATTCTTATGCAAGAATTTATAAAAAAGGAGATGTTTTAGCTAGACACAAAGATAGATATTCGTGTGAAATATCTACTACTTTAAATCTAGGTGGTGGTGATTGGCCTATATATTTAGACCCAACAGGTAAAGAAGGTCAAGCTGGTATTAAAGTAAAACTAGAACCAGGTGACATGTTAATTTATTCTGGTTGTGATCTTGAACATTGGCGAGAAGAATTTACTGGTAAAGATTGTGCACAAGTATTTTTACATTATAATAAAGCAGGATCAAAAAATGCTAAAGAAAATGAGTTTGATAAACGTCCATTTATAGGACTTCCAGCCTTTTATAAAGGCTTTACTTTACCTAAAAAGTAAGATAAAACATAATCTTGGGGCATGAGATATATATCCACACCACCCCTCATGCTCCTTAAATTTTAGTATAAATTTAATAATTTTGTTATATACTTATTATTATGCCATTAACAAAGTTAAATTTTCAACCTGGATTAGATACCGAAAATACAGAAACCGGAGCAGAAGGTAGATGGATTGACGGAGATAAAATCAGATTTCGTAAAGGACTTCCTCAAAAATTAGGAGGCTGGAATAAATTTAGTACAGCTTATTATGTAGGAGTAGGAAGAGCTTTAGAGCAATGGTTTTCTTTAACAGGAGCTAGATATGAAGCTTTAGGAACAGATAGAAAAGTCTATACTTATGCTTCGGGAGATAGTCAAGATATTACTCCTATTAGAGCTACAGCCAATTTAGTTAATGCTTTTACAACCACTAACACGAGTGCTAATGTCACTATTTCAGATACAGGTCATGGAGCTACAACTGGCGATTTTGTAACTTTAAGTAGTACCAGCACTTCAGTTGGAGGAATTGCAGCTGCAACTTTAGATGCTGAATATGAAATCTTATCAGTTACTAATGTAGATGCTTATGTAATTCAAAGTAATGCTACTGCTACTTCAACAATTGGTCCTACTGGTAATTGTACAGTAACTTATCAATTAAATGTAGGTCCTAGTCTTCAAACTTTTGGATATGGCTGGGGTTCAGGTGCTTGGAGTGCAAGTACATGGGGAACTCCTCGAACAACTTCAAATGTAACTATTGATGCAAGATTATGGTCTATAAATAATTGGGGAGAAGATTTAATTATTACTCAAAAAGAAGGTGGAACTTATGAATGGGATTTATCAGGTGGAATGACAGGTAATAGAGCTACAATAATTGCTAATGCTCCAACTAAATCAACTTTATCAATGGTATCTACTGAAACTAGACATGTCGTATGTATGGGTACAGAAACTTCTATTGGTAATACTTCAACTCAAGATAAAATGTTTATTCGTTGGTCTGATCAAGAAGAATATAATCAATGGACTCCTAATGTAACTAATTCAGCTGGATCACAAAGAATAGCAGGAGGAAGTGAAATTAGATGTGCACGTCCTGCTAAAGGAACTATTCTAGTATGGACTGATACTACAATGCAATCAATGTCATTTATTGGTCCTCCTTTTATTTTTGGTTTTAGACAATTAGGTAATGATTGTGGAGCTGTAGGTCTTAATTCTGCAATAGTAATAGATGACATAGCTTATTGGATGTCTGATGGACAATTCTTTAGATATGCTGGTGCTGTTCAAGAAATACCTTGTCCTGTATTAAATCATGTTTTTGATAATATAAATAAAGTTCAATATGCTCAGGTTTATGCTGCACAAAACTCTAATTTCTCTGAAGTAATATGGTATTATTGTTCTAGTTCCTCGGATCAAAATGATAGATATGTTATTTATAATTATTTAGAAAACTCTTGGTGTTTTGGAACTATGAATAGAAGTACATATCAAGATAATGGAGTTGAATTAAATCCTTTAGCTACTTCATATACAGCTAATTCTACTTCTAATACTATTTCACAAATAAATGGTTTAACAGCAGGTAGAAGTATAATTTATAGAATGGAAGATGGCGTAGATGCTGATGGCTCTGCTTTAACAGCATATATTCAATCAGGTGATGGAGATTTAGCTGACGGAGAAGAATTTATGTTTATAAACAAAATTATACCTGATTTTCAAAATCAAACAGGTAATGCTTTAATTACTTTAACTACAAGAGATTATCCTTATGGTAATACCACCGTTGGAGAAACTGTGACAGTAAGTAACACAACAGGGTTTATTAATACACGAATCCGTGGTAGACAATCTAATATAAAAATAGAAAATACAGCGATAGGAGACAATTGGAGATTTGGAACTTTAAGAGTGAATTTAAGAGCTGATGGAAAAAGATAAATATAAAATACGAAAAGCACAGATTTCTGATGCTGTTCGAATAAGAGAATTATTAAAAACATGGTTAATAGAGGCTCCTTTTAACTTTGGAAATACTAATAATAAGAAAGCATTAGAAAATATAGTATTTTACATTAAGAATAGTTTTGTTATAGTAGTAGAATATGAAAATATTATTGTAGGAACATTAGCTGCTACAGTAGATGAAACGTGGTATAGTGATAAAAAGTTTATGAGAACTTTATGGTTACATGTAAGTCCACAACATCGAAGATTTAGCATTTTTCGTTCTTTAATGATAGTATTTAAGGAATATGCATTAGCTAATAAAGTTACTGCTATATGTGAAATATTCCAAGGTAAAGATGTTGAAAGAAAAAACAATGCCTTTATTAAATTAGGTTTTAAAGTTATAGGAGGAACTTTTATCGTCAATGGGTAGTATATTCAAACCAAGCACAACAGTAGTACAGGCACCTAGCACGTCACAGACTAGCTATGATATACCTGAATACTTTAAAGAAATTCAAGAACGAACTTTAAGAACAGCAGAGAATGTTTTTAGTCAACCTTATACTGCATATCAAGGTCAACGTATAGCTTCACTTGATCCTCAAGAAATTGCAGCAGAAAATGTATATTCTCAACAAGTAATTCCTCAAGCTGGACAATTAGCTGGTATAGGTCAACAAATAGCAAATGCTGGTGCTCAAACTTATGATACAGCGACAGCTCAAGCTTATGCTAATCCTTATGAGAATCAAGTTATTTCAGGAGCATTAACAGATTTAGGTGATGCTTACGGTCAATCTCAAAAAGCTATGGATGCTCAAGCTATAGGTTCAGGAGCTTTTGGAGGATCAAGACAAGGTATTCAAAATGTTTTAGGACAAGAAAGATATTTAGATTCAGTAGCTGATACAACAGCAAGATTAAGACAAGCAGGTTTTGAATCAGGTGCAAGTAGATTTGCACAAGATAGACAAACACAAATGGCAGGACTAGGTCAACAACTAGGTGCTGCAACTACTCAGATAGGAGCTTTACAATCAGGTGCACAAGGTCTTCAAGCTTTTGGTGCACAAGCACGTGGTATAGAACAAGCTAAATTAGCAGAAGGATATCGTGACTTTATAGAAGCAAGAGAATATCCTGCTGGACAAATAAGACAAATGGTTGGAGCATTATCAGGTGCTCCTATAAGAAGTTATGGAGAAGAAAGATCAGGATCAGTAGGTACACCAGTAGGTGGTCCGAGTATCTTTGGTCAAGTAACAGGTGCAGCATTAGCTGGAGCACAATTTATGCCACCTTCTGATATAAGATTAAAGAAAGATATTAAATTAGTTGGTAAATCTCCTAAAGGAATTAAAATTTATAACTTTAAATAT
>CENZ01034842.1_pt1 | contig 17734 bp, 14 predicted proteins | sample 361341 | NCBI WGS metagenome assembly CENZ01 (sample SAMEA2619782, study PRJEB7988) | marine metagenome | biome: marine biome (ENVO:00000447); feature: deep chlorophyll maximum layer (ENVO:xxxxxxxx); material: "saline water (ENVO:00002010), including plankton (ENVO:xxxxxxxx)" | depth 50 m
GGTATTTTAGTCTTAATTACTTTAGGATGATACACCTTTTTTTGAAGTGATAATGGTTATGTGTTGGCAGTAAAGCCACCACATAAACTAAAAGGAAATAACGGTGAAAAGTAGAAAATATAAAAAAGTAAACATCCACAACACAGTAGGTTGGAGTGATGACAATGAATACCACTTTGGCACATACGCTTTTGACAAAAGGGCTTATGACAATATGGTGTTAGCAGTAAGAGAAATGGAGGCAAATGTAGACTTTGCGGATAGCAAAGTTGATTGGCATTTTGCGACTATGTGTATAACTGTAAGCAAAGGTGCTGTCCAACTTACACACTTCTAAAGTGTCAAAAAGACAATGAAGGAAGCAGGTAATTACACAGCACAAGCATTTAGCTATAGATGGTTTCTTCAAAACTATGCTTACGAGAACTTCACTATTTGGCTGATTGAGTGTTTTAGACAGACTTTCTTACTCAACAACAAAAAGTGGGATAGCAGTTTTGGTGAACACTTTAATTAGATGGCAGATTAGCCCGTCGTGCACGTTACGTACTGGGGTTGATTAGATATTTTTCACCGGTAGCACATTTTTGGTATGCCGATATGGCTTCAATCGTAAGCGCCTCTTGAAGAGAGACTTCCTTTGAATAGCTGCTAGCGAAAGTAGAAGTGATTTCAGATGCAATTTTCTGCCTCATTTTTGCGACTGCATCAGAATCTAGCGTTTGCAGGAACGATCCCAACTGATAACGACCTAAACCCCAGAGCATTCCAAATTTCGAGTGATTTAATATCGCCGCGGAGCTATCCAGACTGCCATAGTAATAAAGCTGTTTATGCACAGACGAACCATGATGGGTAGCATTCATTGCTGTAAGGATCTGGGCTGCCATATCACCACCGCCAATCGCATCGAAAGCGACAGTCGCTTTAGTCTCCTCCAGAACATCCTGTAGATTCGCAAAGAAATCTGGGCTCGAGGAATTACATACATACCGCGCACCGATACCCCTTAGTAAGTCAACCTGGTTCTGTTTACGGACGATATTAACGAGCTCTACTCCTTCATTAGTGCAATGCTTTTGCAACATTTGCCCAAGACTAGAACCCGCTGCGGTATGAACCAATGCTAAATGACCCTCCGTTCGCATGGTTTCTACCATGCCGATGACGGTCTGCGGGTTAACATAGCAGGAAGCCCCCTCCCTGGGAGTCGTACCCTCCAGTAGTCTCAAACAATCCTTCGCAGCCATAACACGATACTTTGCATACATGGCACCACCAATGACGGCTACTGTTTTACCCATGAGGGCCTTCGCTGCGTCAGATTGACCTGTCGCGATCACAATACCGGCACCCTCGATACCCCACGGCGAAGCTCTACCTACTCTAGCAGCAGTAGCTTGTTGCATAACCTCCGGCATCCTTATTCTAATCTTGGGGGAATCCGGTGTACCAATTGACTTCATCGTAGACATATCTGACGCACCAAACATCATAAGCACATCAGACGGATTGATCGGCGCTGCCTGCATCTCAATAGTCACTTCATCTTCAGAACACTCAGGGACAGTCGAAGACTCAAGGAACAGTTCTAGATTTCCTTCAGTAGTGAATAACGACTTTAGTTGGAGATTCTTCATAAGAAGCCGCCTTTAAGTTTTGATGTCCACCTTACCCAAGTAATCCATCTTGCCAACCGGCACGCCTTTGTGCAGCAAAATGTCATAAGCTGTGGTCACGTGAAAATAAAAACTGGGCAGTGAGAATGGCATCAGAACACCTTCAGCGGTAAAGGTCCACCAGGGTGTGCGCACTTCATTGCCTTCTACTCCTATCATTGTAGTAGCAGTTTGTAGTGTATCCACTTCAAGTATAGTTATTTATTATACTTGATACACTAATGAAATGTACTAGTAGCAGAACTTTACAAGTTTGTTTACAAAAGAAACGGAAGAATGGGTGTTTACAAGTAGTTTACAAGTGAAGAAACAGCGTAGGAATAAGGGTTTGAGCCTATGTAACTATTCCCACTCAATCGTCGCTGGCGGCTTGCTGGAAACATCGTAAGTCACCCGGGAGATCCCGCTGATTTCATTGACGATTCTGGACGACACACGTTCCAGCAGTTCCCAGGGCAGCCTCGCCGAGCGCGCGGTCATGAAGTCGATCGTCTCAACGGCACGTAAAGCTATGACATGCTCATATCGACGCGCATCGCCAACGACACCCACGGATTTGACGGGTACGTAGACAGCGAATGCCTGGCTGACGCGATCGTAAAAATCTGCCGCACGAAGTTCCTCAATGAAGATATGGTCGGCCTGTCTCAGAACATCGGCAGCCTGGCGCGTCACAGCACCAAGAATCCGCACTCCGAGACCGGGCCCCGGGAACGGATGCCGGAAGACCATTTCCTGTGGCAAGCCCAATGCCAATCCGATACGTCGCACTTCATCCTTGAACAACTCGCGAAGCGGCTCCACCAGCGAGAGTTTCATGTAGTCGGGCAGACCGCCTACGTTATGGTGGGATTTGATGACATGTGCCTGACTTTTGCTGTTGCCTGCAGACTCAATCACATCCGGGTAGATGGTGCCCTGAGCGAGAAACGTGGCCCCACCTATCTTCGCGGATTCCTCATCAAAAACCTCAATGAAGGTATTCCCGATGACCTTCCGTTTCTGTTCCGGGTCGTCAACATCGGCAAGGCCGGACAGGAAACGATCGCTGGCGTCTACCCGGATGATATTGAGGCTGAACACATTGTCCGAGGAAGGGCCAAGCATCTCCATGACCTGATCACCCTCGTGCAGTCGCAGCAGACCATTGTCCACGAATACGCAGGTCAGCTGGTCACCAATCGCGCGCGAGAGTAACGCGGCCACCACAGAAGAATCGACACCACCTGACAGTCCCAGAATGACATGTTGGTCGCCCACCTGGTCACGTACAGATGTAATGATTTCGTCGATGATGTTATCTGCCGTCCAGAGCCCGGCACAGCCGCACAATGCCTTCACGAACCGGGTCAGGATCTCGGTACCCTGCGTTGTGTCATTGACCTCGGGATGAAACTGGACGCCATAGAATCCCCTGCCCGGATCGCCCATCGCTGCATACTCGGTCGTATCAGTGCTGCCGAGGCCGATAAACCCTGGTGGCAACCGGGTGACCTTATCCCCATGACTCATCCAGACATCCAGTCTAGCCTCACCGTCATCAATCTCTTCGGCGATATCACTGAACAGCGAGGCTTCATTGTTGACGCTGACACGGGCGTATCCAAATTCCTGCCGATGGGAACCCGTTACTTCGCCTCCCAGTTGACGTGCCATGGTCTGCATGCCGTAGCAGATTCCCAACACCGGCACCCCCGCTTCGAACACTGATGCCGGTGCTCTCAACGTGTCATCTTCCGTGACCGACTGCGGCCCACCGGAGAGGATGATGCCCTTTGGCTTGAACGCTGAGATATCCGAGTCAGGCATATCCCAAGGATGGATTTCACAATAGACGCCAATCTCTCGCACTCGCCGCGCAATCAACTGCGTGTATTGGGATCCGAAATCCAGGATCAGGATTTTTTCTGCGTGAATATCAGCGCTGTTTTCGGCGCTTTTGCCTGCTGCCGCGCTCAACTCTGCACTCTTCGCGCTTTGGGCGGTGCTCGTGGACGCTGCGGAATCGGTCATGTCTCGGTCAATCAACCTGGATGTCTATGCTTCAGAAAACACCCTTCGCTGAGGGTGTTTTCGAGTGTGGTCAATGGGCGCGGAGTATACCTGCTTCATGCTAGTCTTGCCGCTCATTCTCGGCCACATTTGCATGCCGCAGGCCAACCAAGGAGTCACCATGGACACCCTGACCTTCGAAGACCGCGTTGTTGTTGTCACCGGTGCCGGCAATGGCATTGGCAGAGCGTACGCACATGAGTTTGCCCGACGCGGTGCCAAGGTTGTGGTCAATGATCTGGGCGGCAGTGTCGATGGGCAAGGTAGCGACGGCGCGGTCGCTGATTCCGTGGTAGAGGAGATCGTCAGCACCAACGGCACCGCAATCCCCAACTACGACTCGGTCGTGGATGGTGACAAGGTGATAGCCAGCGCAATCAAGGAGTGGGGACGCGTAGACGTCGTGCTCAACAATGCAGGAATCGCTTATATGACACCCATGGGCGAAATGACCGAAGAACGCTGGCAGACCATGCTGTCGGTGCATCTAGATGGTAGCTATGCATGCACACGAGCAGCCTGGTCATACATGGTCGAACAAAAATTCGGCAGGATTCTGTTTACGTCTTCACCATTTGGCCTGCATGCCTGTCCAGGCTTTGCCCACTACGCTGCTGCCAAAGCCGGATTACTGGGCCTTATGAAGGCGGTGGCTCTGGAAGGTCGTGGGCAGAACATCAATGCCAACGCGGTTGCGCCCTATTCGTTATCCCGGATGACCGGTGGTACCAATGAAGAACAGGCGACCAGCCCGATCGGACCTCGCTACCTCGCACAGCTTGCCATCTGGTTGTCCCATGAGGACACGACCGACACCGGAGGTGTCTTCGAACTGGGTGGTGGTTACATCCACCGGGTGCGTAACGAGCTATCGGCGGGTCTGCATCTTCCGAATGAACAGCATACAGCGGAGAATATTGCGGCAGGTCAGGACACTCTCAGTGACTTCTCGAACAGTACGCATCCACCACTGGGTGATTTCAACACCATTGGTCGTGAAGTTTTCGGTAAAGACGCGTTCAACTTTGGCGCAAACTCAACCTGACATCAGTGCAATGTCTGATTGTCCGTCCCCTGCTCACCGTTGATATGGTCTCGCAACGAGGTCACGGTTTCTTCGAGCTGGTACATGCCTCGGTTGATCGCAAGCGTCGTTTCCAGCGCCATCAACGCAACGCGATATTGATCGTGACGCATACAGATCTGTGCAAAGCCGCTGATCGCACCAAAGTGCCGCGGTTCCAGCCGTAACGTCTGCGCGATATCCTCAAGACTGTCCTCGTCCCGGTCATCAAGAAAGTAAAGCGTTGCCCGCTTGTTCCATACCTCGGGCCAATCCGGCCAGCGACTTGCCATGTCGTTGAGGATGGTCTCCGCCCGGTCGCCATCGCCACTTTCAAACAGTGCTAGTACCTCATTCATCGCCGCCACGGCATCCTCTTCATCGTGGTTACACCAGGATGACCAGATTTGTTCCTCCAACGCGTTCGCGATCAGCGGATCCTGGTTGACCCCCAGCCGGTCAAAGAGTCCGGCCAGATCATCTGCGATCGCCCGTGATCTGCTATCACAGATCTGTTCAAGGATGCTGTTAATGGAATTATGTATGTCTGGCATCGAGCGACCTGGGTCCCCGCAGTGTTCATCGCATCTTGTCAGTCTCTCGACCCTGATCGCAAGCAAGTTCCGTTACGACTTCAGCGACCCTTCCGCGGCTGCCGCCCGGTCTCCACCCTGTGAAGCACAGACCAAGTCCATGTATGATGTCGCGGCCCTTAGGTGTGCGATCAACCCGCTCACCGTTCGACTGTGAATCGCAAACTGGAGTGTGACATGTCCGACAAAGACCGTAGTGGCGCAGAATCCCTGGTCCAGACCCTTGTCGATGCTGACGTTGACGTCTGTTTCGCCAACCCCGGAACCTCGGAGATGCATTTTGTCGCGGCGCTCGATACGAATCCGGATATGCGGTGTGTACTCGGTCTGTTCGAAGGTATCGTCACGGGTTGTGCCGACGGTTACGGCCGCATGACCCGTAAACCTGCAGTCACGCTGACACACCTGGGACCTGGCCTCGGCAACGGCATCGCCAATCTTCACAATGCCAAGAAGGCCAGAACACCGATCGTCAATGTTGTAGGCGATCACGCCACGTATCACCGCAAGTATGATGCGCCCCTCACATCTGACGTGGAGGGCGTAGCGGCACCCGTATCCGGATGGGTCAAGGTGTCTCAATCGGCTGATGACGTCGCGGCCGATGGCGCCGAGGCAGTCCAGGCCGCCATGGCACCTCCCGGGCAGGTTGCAACCCTCATACTCCCTGCTGATACCGCGTGGAACCGAACCACTTCTGCCCCCAAACCGCTCCCGGTGATCGAACCCAAACCGTTCCAGACAGACAACATCGACGATGTCGCGAAGGTACTCAAGGGTAAGGGCGCCAACGTGATTCTCATGAACGGCGTAATCACCGAGGAACGCGCCAATATGGTGGATCGTATCGGTCAGGCGACCGGCGCAGGAATCATCATGGATACGTTTGTTGGCCGCGTACAGCGCGGTGCCGGGCGTGCAGAAATTGCACGACTACCCTATTTTGGTGAACAGGCGGCAGAGGTCCTGAAGGGCACAGACCACTTGATCATTCTGTCCTCACAACCACCCGTGACGTTCTTTGCGTACCCTGACAAACCCAACTATCTGACCCCTGAGGGCTGTGAACTGCACACCCTCGCCGAGAGAGATGAAGATATCGACGGCGCACTGGAGGCATTGATCGACGCCGTGGGTGCTGGCAGTACCGAAGCCAATGTCGTCGTTCACGAAATTCCCGACATGCCACAGGACGGTCCCCTGGACCCACGCAACATCGGTACGGCATTGGCCAACCTGTTTCCTGAAGACGCCATCGTCGTGGATGAAGGTGGAACATGTGGTGGCGGCTGCACCGCCGCCACACGTACGGCAGCTCCTCATGACTTCCTGATGCTGACAGGCGGTGCGATTGGCTTTGGTCTTCCCTGTGCTACCGGTGCAGCCATCGCGTGTCCCGATCGACCTGTCATCAGCCTGCAGGCGGATGGTAGCGGCATGTACACCAATCAGGCGCTGTGGACCCAGGCACGTGAGCAACTCAACGTCACGACGATCATTTTCGCCAATCAGAAGTATTCGATTCTCCAGATTGAGTTCGGCAGGGTCGGTGCACACAACCCTGGACCCAAGGCCATGAGCATGCTCGATCTTACCAACCCTGAAATCCGCTGGACAGACATCGCCAAAGGGATGGGTGTACCCGCATGGCGTGTCACCACGGTCTCGGAATTCGCTGAGGCCTTTCAACGTGCCCAGGCTTCGCCAGGTCCTGCGCTGATTGAAGCGATCGTACCCTAGACGATTGATTTGATAATGGGTCTGCGATCCATCTTTCGCTGGCTGTTACTGCCAGCCGTCACAGCCCTCTGGACCTCGAGCGCCATCGCGCTCCCGGATTATCTGGCTGAAACGCAACGCTACGGCGCCCGTGACTGTGCCTTCTGCCATGTGAACGCAGGTGGCGGTGGTGGTCACAATGAGATCGGTGCATGGCTCCTAGATCAACAGGCCGCGCGTGGTGCCGAAACCATTAACGTCCAGTGGCTCGCCGAACGTGACGACATGACGGTTGCCAAACCAGTGTCTGAAGCACGCGCCCGATCGGTACCGTCGCCGTCAACATATGACGACTCGAACCCCTCGGGCCTGAAGGCTCCCACCAAACCGTTTGACTACTCCACCAACCACGGTGAATGGCCAGCCTATTCTGGTGATCTTGGTGCGCGGAAGTACGCGCCACTCACATTGATTGACGAGGCATCGCTACCAGACCTAAAGCAGGCATGGACCTGGGAAGATCGGCACCATCGGGGGTTATCCTTCGAACGGGGCAAAACCCCTGATCCGTTCAAGGCAACACCTCTGATGGTCGAGGGCAGACTGTTTGTGCGCACCAACTACTCGATGGTCGAAGCCCTGGGTGCGGGTAACGGCAAGGTCCTGTGGACATATGATCCGGGGACGGTAAAGTCGGCTCGACCGGCGATGTTTGGCTACGCGACACGAGGACTCGCCTACTTTCGTACAGAAGCAGGCAATGGTCGCGTAGTTCTGCTTGCATCGGACGGTTGGTTGATCGCGCTGGACGCAAACACCGGGACACCTGTTCCGGAGTTTGGCGAAGGCGGTCGTGTTGACCTTACAAAGGGATTGCGGCGCCCGCTGGAACGCCGCAGAAACAACTGGAGCCATCCGCCTGCGATTTGTGGCGACACGATCGTTGTAGGCAATCAGACGAGCGATGGTTCGGAGAGAAATCGCAACCAACCCTGGAACAAGAACCTTCCATTGGGCGATGTCCGGGGATTTGATCCGCATACCGGCCAACAGAAGTGGGTATTCAAGACGGTGCCACAGGAAGGTGAGGTCGGCAACGACACGTGGCTCGAAGAATCCTGGCGGTGGATGGGTAATACCAACGTCTGGTCAACATTCTCGTGTGACCCGGAAGCAGGGTTGGTCTACCTCCCTGTCACCGCACCCACACAGCATTTCTACGGTGGCGACCGGCCAGGTGACAATCTGTTTGGAACGTCCATCGTTGCACTGAACGCCGACGACGGTAGCTACGTCTGGCACTTTCAAACAGTACGTCACGATATCTGGGACTATGACCTGCCTGCGCCGCCGGTTGTCATCGATATCACACGTGACGGGAAGGTCACACCGGCGGTTGCCCAGGTCACCAAGTTCGGCTATCTCTATGTGTTGAACAGACTCACGGGGCAACCGCTGTGGCCCGTTGAAAACCGTCCAGCACCAAGAAAGGCACTACCGGGCGAATACCCGGCACTGAAACAGCCGCACCCGACCTGGCCTCCCCCATTTGAGATGCAGGGCATCACCGACAACGACCTGATCAACCTGACGCCAGAGTTAAGAAAAATGGCGCAGGAACGCATACAAGGGATGACGACCGGACCGTTATTCACGCCCACAACAGTCAACGGTACCGTCATCAATCCCGGGGTCGGTGGTGGTGCCAACTGGGGTGGCGCAGCCTGGGACCCCAGAGCCAATTTTTTATACGTTGCTTCAAGACGGCAACCGATGAGCCTCACACCCAGAGAGACACGCCACCCGGACCTATCCTGGGCTATCCGGTTTCGCGGGCTGACGATTGAACAGCTGCCTATTGTCAAACCGCCCTGGGGCAGCATCACCGCATACGATCTCACTTCCGGCGACATCGTCTGGCAGGTGGCCAACGGCGAAGGTCCCAAAGATCACCCGCGGTTACGACACCTGAAGCTGCCAGACCTGGGCTCACCACAGGCACCTGGACTACTGGTGACCGAGAGATTGATGTTCCATGGGCATTCAGGCGCACCATCCACGCTACAGGCGCGTCGCAAGGCGGATGGCAAGCTGCTCTGGTCACACCCGATCGTAGGACGACACCATACCGCCGCCCCCATCACCTATCTGTTAGGTGAGTCACAGTATGTTGTCGTCAGCAGTGGCGGCGCGACGGAACCGTCCAGACTGACCGCGTTCCATCTCGATTCAACAAACCAGCGCTAAGGCGGTCTGTTCGGCTACATGGCCCACTTGTTGGCGGTCGCCAGCACAGGTTCCTCACGCGTGATGAACTCGAGCACTACAGCATTACCTTGCTGCGTCTGGTCAATACCTCGCTGTAACGCCGCGCGAACATCCGATGCTTTCTCAATCCGCTCAGCGTAACCGCCCATGGCCTGCGCCATCGCCGTATAGTCTCCACCTGTTTGGCTGGACTGATACTTTTCAACAGCATCCGGCATGTAGGTACCGTAACCACCCATACAGCCGTTGTTCACCAGAACCGTCATGATTGGCAGGTTGGAACGTACTGCAGTTTCGAAGTCGTTCGCGGTCTGCCCAAACCCTGTATCCCCCACAAAGTTCACAGACAACCAGTCCGGTCTGGCCAGCTTTCCACCAAGAGCCATTCCCAGAGAAGAGCCCAGGTGGGTCGACTTGCCCCAGCCCAGATAGCCGCGAGGCGTATGCGCATCATAGAAGGGAACAATTTGGTCTCGGGGGTTACCCGCATCGTGTGTCACCACGGTACTGGTCTTGTCGAACAGGGTGTTCATCTCGTGGATTACACGGTAGGGCGAAATGGGGCCATCGTCATCACAGAGCAGGCGTTCCGACCACTCGTCAAAGAACTCCTGTTTCAGCTGCGCAATCTCGGCAATGGTTTCAGTCGCCTTTGGTCGACCACCCTCACCGATTTTCTCTTTGGCCAGATCCATCAACTGGTTCAGTACCAGCTGCGCATCTCCGATTGCTGCACATGCCACGTTGCGACACTTGCCAATGTCTGATGGCGCGTTGGTAATCTGCCCGAGTACGGCGTCCTTCGGCATACGAGCGGTGAAGTCATTGATCGTGAAACTGGTGCCGACACCCAGTATGAAATCTGATTCATTGGCAAAATGTCCGGCTGCTTTCGTAATGGTACGACCGGCACAACCCAATGAGAGCTCATGGTTTTCAGGGAAAACACTCTTGCCAAGCAGTGACGTGGTCACTGGAATCTGCATGAACTCCGCGAACGCGCGCAACTCGTTCCAGGCTTCCGCATACAACGCGCCATGACCCGCGATGATGACAGGTCGTTTGGCAGACATCAGTGCATCGAGAATCCGTTCCACATCAACATCATCCGCTTTCGACCGAAGTCTGGGGGGCGATACATAGTTTGGTTTCTCACCATCCCAGTTTCCCCACAACAACGGCGCTGCAGTCTCTATCAACACCGGACCGCTTTTGCCATTTTTGAGCGCGGAGAACGCCATCTCAAATTTTCGGACCAGTGACCGTGGGTCATTGATCATGGTCGCGAACTTGGTGATGTCCCGGTAGGACCGGGACGCGATGAACTGTGGATCATAGTCCTGCATCGCCGGCGCATGTGCACCAGGCAGCATCAGAATGGGTGTGTTGTCGCCGTAAGCCTGGGCGACCGCAGAGAAACTGGCCTCGATGCCAGGGCCATCCTGAACGGCAATCGCACCGATTTTCCGACCATTGTGCATCCGTGTATAGGCGTCCGCCATATTGATAATCACACGTTCAGTGCGTCCGATAATCGGCGGCATATCGTGTGAAGCTGCGGAGTTGAAGAGTCGGTTGTTCGGAAATCCTGCGAGGTATTCCACCCCTTCCTGTTGCAGGATTTCGATAATGACGTCGGCGTTACTCATAGTGCTCCCTGATTGTGACGAGTCTGTTGAAAACTCTCGTACCGCGACGGGTAACCCTTGGACACGAGAAATTGCAGGTCAGCAGTATACATGAACACCCTGGACCCGGCGGTTCGCCTGATCAGTTCGTGATGACGGCCTTTCCGACCACCTTGCGTTCCACCAACACGTCGTAGGCATCCACGGTTTCCTCCAGGGAAAACCGGTGGGAGATGTACGGTGAAATCCGGTTGTGCGCCAGCCAGTCCAGAAGCGTGGCAACATTCGTCTCGTGTTTTCGGGGATCGTGGCGCATCAAACCTCCCATGGTATAGCCGATCAGCTGCGCATCCTTCACCAGCAGGTGATTCGTTTTGGCCAGAGCAGGCCGGCCACTGGTAAATCCTACAATCAGAATACGGCCAAAGGGCGCGATACACCGCATGGACTCATCAAAGACATCGCCACCGACAGGATCAAAAATCACATCAGCGCCACGGCCATCGGTCAGTGCTTTAACCTCATCACGGAAGCCATCGCTGTAGTTGATTGTATGATCGGCACCAAGTGACGGAAGAATGGCCAGCTTGTCGTCACTGCTTGCGGTTGCGATAACCCGTGCACCCAACAACTTGCCGATATCAACGGCCGCAAGCCCCATACCTCCGGCAGCACCATGGACCAACAGTGTTTCACCTGGCTGAATACGGGACAACTGAAGACCGTGCAACGCTGTTGTATAGCCAGCGCGAAATGAGGACGCTGCTGCCATATCGATACCCGCAGGCAGCACCAGAACCGACGCCTCAGGGACAGTCACCTGCTCAATACAACCGGCACCAGTCAGCACGATGTCACCTATCGAAACGTGACTACCTTCACCAACCGCGGATACGACACCGACACCATCACCCCCCATAATGAACGGCGGTTTCCGGTTGTCCTGGTAATTGCCCTGAATCCGTACGATGTCACTGAACTGAATGGACCTCACCGCTACATCGACCGTAATTTCACCCTTTCCAGGTGCAGCAGGTGGTTCGATGTCACGCACCACAAGATCCTTGTGGTTGCCGAACTCCTCGCAGAAAACCGCTTTCATCTTCCGATTCCTCCCTTCCTGCGATGCTCTCGCAGTGACCCGGTTGTGATGTACTCCAAACAGTTCATACTCTCATCCGAGTTCAACCTGTCTGCGCCGCGGCCCATATTACACAACAAGCCACTTCGATGACGTCGACGATACAAACCACACAGCTTATCCAGCGCCAGGCAAGAGCTGCACTCGTCAGGGCAGTCAGGGCGGAAGCGCTCTCCGAGGTCAGACGGCTGGTGTCCTCGTACCCGGCATCGATCAACGCAAAGAACGCCCATCTCAACATGCCGCTCGGGGAAGCCATCGCCACGGATAATCTGTCGCTCGTCCGACTGATGGTCGAGGGTAGCGCTGACCCCGCCAATATCAATCATGGAGGGAGCGGTCTCGTAGGCGGCGCACTCCATATGGGCTATCACGACATCGCTCTCTATCTGATTGAACGGCGAGCGCCTACAGCGTTTGCTGAGCTTGCTGCATGCGAGCAACCTGAACATCTAGATACCCTCCTGGGATCCAATCCCAATGCTATGAACGAACCCGCCATCAGCTCACGGCAATTGACCGCCTTGCACATGGCGACGTTGGCGGGACATCTGCCCGGTGTCGACTGTCTCCTCGAGCATGGTTTCGATACTGAATCACGCGACCGACATGGCCACCCGCCACTCGCATGTACACCTGAATGCCGTCTTACCGAAAAACGATGCCCTGTTGCCTCACGACTACTATCAGCGGACGCCAATCCCAGTGTTCCAGGGGGTCATCACGGTGGTACCGTCCTGGATCGAGCCATTATCACCGGTCACAAGGAGCTCTCTACGCTGTTGCTTGACGCTGGCGCAAGTCTCGATCACCAGGACTGGTCTGGAAAGACCGCCCTGCACCATGCGGTGTCCCGCAACGCAGACCTCACGCGAATCGTGCTGTCCCATAGTCCTGACATCCACGCCACCACGAAAAGTGGCGAGACCACCATCGACATGGCCAGACGATCGATCAGGAACGCAATCATTCGTTGTTTCGAAGGGTGATATGAGCCAACCCGTGCCAGAGAACCGTGAAGTCATCTCGGTCAGCCAGCTGAACCGAACTGCCAGAAGACTCCTTGAAGGCGAATTCCCGATGCTCTGGGTTGAGGGTGAGATATCGAATTTCTCACGCCCGGGCAGCGGGCACTGGTATTTCACGCTGAAGGATGACAAGGCGCAGCTTCGCTGTGCCATGTTTGTAAACCGCAATCGTCTGATCCGCTTCCGACCGGAAAACGGTATGAAGGTTGTTGTACGTGGCCGAATCAGTCTGTACGAGGGTCGTGGCGAGTTTCAAATGGTCGCCGAGTTCCTCGAAGAATCGGGCGATGGTGCCCTGCTCCGTGCGTTTGAAAAACTGAAGCTACAGCTGTTCGCGGAAGGATTGTTTGACGAGGAATGCAAACGTCCCCTACCGCAACTGCCGAGTCATATCGGCATTATTACGTCCCCTCGCGGTGCGGCGATTTCAGACGTACTCCATGTGCTGGAACGTCGGTTCCCGGCACTTATCGCCACGGTTATCCAGGTACAGGTGCAGGGAGAGACGAGCCCCTCTCAGATTGTACGCGCGATCGATATCGCCAATCAGTATGAGGCGTCACCCTTTGATCTGTTGTTACTGACTCGAGGAGGCGGTTCGCTGGAAGACCTATGGGCCTACAACACTGAGCAGGTTGCACGCGCAATCTTCGAGAGCGAGATTCCTATTGTGGCGGCGATTGGTCATGAGGTGGACGTGACCATTGCGGATTTTGTGGCCGATGTTCGAGCACCCACCCCGTCAGCTGCCGCAGAAATCATCACGCCCGATGCGGCACGGTGGGGCGCCGCGTTCACGCGCATCGAAAAACAACTCGCGGGACACCTGCACCGACACCTGCAGCGACAGCAGGAACGTCTACACCATCTCGGCTCCCGGCTTGCCCATCCCGGCCGTCAGGTTTCAGAACACAAGCGACAGGCGGAGGCTATGCGCATGCGCCTGCAGAACGCCATGACGGCTTCGCTGACACACACACGGCAACGGTTCAGACTTGCCATATCCCAATTGCCAACGCCTCGCAGGAAACTCGAAGATCACGGGCAACGACTGATCCGGGCTCAGGAACATTTGCGACGCGCCAGCGAGGCGCATCTGAAAAACGCACAGGAGGATCTTCGACATTTGGCGACACGCCTGAACGCCGTCAGTCCGCTAGCGACATTGGAGCGCGGGTACGCGATTGTCAGCGACGCTGAAAACCGCGTGCTCGTGAACCACTCAAACGTTTCACCAGGTGACACCATCAACGCACGCCTCCAGCACGGGCGAGTCGTGGCCACCGTGGCAGAAACGCACGCAGAGAACACAGATGTGACACAAGAGAGGTCATGATGAGGAAACTGTCAGCACAGGCCAGGATGATCACGTTGGCGACTCTTCTGTTGTCATTCGCCGTCGCCAACGCGATGCCACGCGCCGAAGCCGTTCCCGGTGGCGTTGCCATTATCGATGTACCCGCTACCGGTGAAGTGATCTTTCAGGGACGCCGGGTGATGACGGTTCAGAAGGACAACCGCAGGGTGGCGATCATCGGTCTGCCTCTCCGGACAACACCGGGTGATCAAACGCTCAAGGTTGGCTCCCACGAACTGACTTTTCATGTCAGCGAGAAAAGCTACCGCGAACAGCGACTGACAATCGCCAACAGGCGTCTGGTCAATCCACTGCCGGAAGACCTGCAGCGCATCGGCAGGGATAGAAAAGAAATGGACGCGGCGTTCCTTCACTTTGACGACAGCCAGCCGGAACTGTCCTTCGCACTACCCGCACAAGGCGCTGTATCCAGTCCGTTTGGACTCAGACGATTCCTCAACGGCCAGCCTCGCAACCCACATAGCGGACTCGATATTGCCGCGCCCGAAGGTGCGCCCATCGTTGCCCCATCACCTGGAACCGTGGTGGCGGTGGGAGACTATTTCTACAATGGAAACACCGTACTACTCGATCATGGTCAGGGTTTGGTCACGATGTATTGCCACATGAGCCACGCCGATGTGGCAGTGGGTGACAGAGTGCTACGGGGTGACAAGCTCGGAGCCATCGGCTCTACCGGTCGGGTAACCGGGCCACACCTGCACTGGAGTGTCAGCCTCAACAATGCGCGAGTGGACCCAACGCTCTTCCTGTCGGGGATACCATGAACGTGGCTCGTGTCACAGGGATGCTCTTCCCGTAGCTGTTGCTCATCACGTCCTGTCACTCTGTATCACGGGCGCCATCGTATAACCCCCTCACCAATATGGTCGCGGTTCCACTGGCGGAGCTACCCAGTCATCACTAGGTGCTCACCGTCGAATTACAGGCTACCGGTTATATTCCTGCTGGATACCGGCGCCAACCGGACCATCATCCGCGACAGCCGCCTAAGCCACTGCCATATCGAACGGGCTGAATCGCAGGGTCAGACCCGATTAATCAATCTGCAGGACATCGAGCGGGGACGCGCCCACGACATCAATAGCATATCCATCAATGATATTTCGTTTCCACTTAACCAGATCCTGTCGGCGAATCTCGATCACCTGCTGGACCCGATTGAATCCGTGAGCACCATCTCAATCGATGGCGTGCTCGGAATGGATGCGCTGCTTTCCCTTGGCACGCTGCTCGATATTCGTACTGTGACGCTATACATCGAGCCCATCAAATGAACGTCACGTACGATGACGTTTTCTCTTCATGTTCTTTTTCTGTTTCTTGACATGGCTGATCAGGCGTCGCCGACGATTCGCCTGACGATCAGTCAGTTTGTTCTTCTGACCCTTGTATGGATTATCGGTCGTACGAAATTCGACCCGGACAGGCGTACCTTTGAGGTTCAGTGCTTCGCGGAATCGCCGGGTCAGGTATCTGCGATAGGCTTCAGGGACCGAATCTGTCTGATTACCATGGATAACGATGATCGGTGGATTATGCCCACCGACGTGGGCGTAACGAAGTTTGATCCGTCGGCCATGCACAAGCGGTGGTTGGTGTTCCTTCACCGCAGATTCCAGAATCATATTCAGCTGATTCGTCTTCAACACACGTGTCGCCGCTTCAAAGGCCCGTTGGATTGCCTCATACAACGAGCCTACGCCGGATCCGTGTAATGCAGAGATAAAGTAGATATCCGCATAGTCCAGGAACGTCAGTCGACGCTCCAGCTGTACCTTGATTTCGTTGCGTTCATCCGGACTCAGACCATCCCACTTGTTGACCGCCACGATCAACGCACGCCCCGCTTCCACAACATGACCCAGCAGATGCAGATCCTGTTCTACAACACCTTCCCGTGCATCCATCATCAGGATAACGACATGCGCGTCATTGATCGCATTCAGCGTTTTCACCACTGAGAATTTCTCGATCGTCTGCTTGACTCGTCCACGCTTTCGGACACCTGCCGTATCGATCAACGTATAGCGTTGTCCTTCACGTTCAAACGGCACATAGATACTGTCTCGGGTTGTACCTGCCTCATCGAATACAACCACCCGTTCCTCGCCAAGGATGCGGTTGACCAATGTCGACTTACCGACGTTAGGTCGCCCCACCATAGCGATACGAATACTGTCATCGTGATGCCCTGGAAGGGTGGCGGGCAGGACGTCATCAGACTCCGATCGATCAACAAGACCACTCTCAGCAAGATATGACAGCATCTGGGGTACGCCTTGGCCGTGTGTAGCAGAGATTAGGCTTGCGGACCCAAAACCCAATCCTGCGAATTCGCCATCAACAAGATCCGGGTTCTGACCATCAACCTTGTTGGCCACCAGAACAACCCTTCGGTCTCCCGTGCGAAGCAACTCCGCGATGGCTTCATCACCAGGAGTCACACCATCTTTGATGTCGACGATGAACAGCACGAGGTCCGCTTCGCCAATTGCGTGACGAGCCTGTTCCGCCATGGAACCGTCGATACCGGATTCGTCCCCGGACAATCCGCCGGTATCAACCACGAGGTAGTCAAAATCACCCAGCACACCCCGGCCATACTGTCGGTCACGGGTCAGCCCCGGAAACTCAGCCACAATTGCATTCCGGGTTCGGGTCAGTCGGTTAAACAGTGTCGACTTGCCCACATTGGGGCGCCCGACAAGGGCAAGTACAGGTAGCATTAGAAGGTCCATCCGGAACGAGGACGATGATCTGTACAGTATACCGTATAGATGATGGCGCAACGGACACGTAAACTAGACGATCTGTCCGTCAGAAAAAACGACCATGGAATCATCAGGCCGAAAGCCACTTGTTGTTGTCATCGCCAGCATGATCTTGATGCTGCCCGTATTCGCCCAATCACAGGCAGCAGCTATTGAGGAGGAACAGGACTGGTCACTGAAACGTGATCGAGACGGCATCCAGGTGTTCACCCGTTCTGTCGAAGGCTCCAGACACAAGGTCGTGAAAGCCATGATGACCATACAGGCATCACCCCACGCGGCGGTCGCCCTGGCACATGACACCGATGCGTGTCAGGAATGGGCGGCTCTTTGTAAGGAATCCTATGAGGCGGAAGTCGTTTCTGACACTGAACTGTACGTCTATACCTACAACGATATTCCGTGGCCGGT
>CENZ01082312.1_pt1 | contig 17720 bp, 13 predicted proteins | sample 361341 | NCBI WGS metagenome assembly CENZ01 (sample SAMEA2619782, study PRJEB7988) | marine metagenome | biome: marine biome (ENVO:00000447); feature: deep chlorophyll maximum layer (ENVO:xxxxxxxx); material: "saline water (ENVO:00002010), including plankton (ENVO:xxxxxxxx)" | depth 50 m
GAAAGTGTAACTTCATTTGTGAAAGCACCCGATGAACTTATGCTGTTTTGTGGAATGGCAATCGGATATAAAGATAAGAGCGCTAAAATAAATGAACTAAGAACTGAGCGCAGACCGTTTGAAGATTGGGCTACCTTTGTTGATTGATATTTAGACGACTATTTCAATCAAGCTTGGCCCATCTGTGCTTAGCCCTTCTTGAAATGATTTTCTAAATTCCTCAACTGTTAGAGTCCTTTTAGCTGGAACCCCTAAAGATTTTGATAAGGACACCCAATCTATCTCTGGATTATCCATTGATAACATGGATTTTGCCCTGTCTCCTGTCTCAAGGGCCCCAACTCTCTCCAATTCAACCTGTAAAATTGCATAAGATTTATTTGAAAAAATAACATTCGTCACATTCAAGCCTTCTCTCGCTTGAGTCCATAGAGACTGAATTGTATACATGGCTCCCCCATCGCCTTGCAGACATACTACTGGTCTATCTGGGGCTGCAACAGCAGCGCCAGTTGCTACCGGAATACCTTGCCCAATTGAGCCACCTGTTATAGAGAGCCAGTCACAAGGTTTAGCATTCCAAACATGAGAAGCAAAAATGAAACCTGAAGTTCCTGCTTCATTTGATACTATCGTATCTTCAGGAAGAATACTTGCCATTAATGGGCCCAAATTATCTACTGATAAATCTCCACTTTGAGGAGCATCAATGGTTCCAGAAGGTATAAATTTCTCATCAATTTTTTTACCTTTGCATAAATCATTTAAGCAATTAAGAGCATATTTTCCATCTTGATAAACATTTGCGACCTCTATTAGTTTTGCTCCGTCAGGAGAAAGAAAGCTTTTTTTCCCGGGATATGCAAAAAATGATACGGGAGGTCTTGTACCTACAAAAACAATATTCTCTATTCCAGATAAATAGTCTTCTGCCATTTCAGCGAAATAAGGTATATTCTGGACTTTCGTTAGTCCAGAGCCCCTTCTATGTTTTTTTGTTAGAGTATCAGTAGCTAATCTACAGTTAGTTGCTGTCGCTATTTTTCCTGCTAAAGTTAGTGATTCTTCATCTAAAAAATCCCCGCCTAGAAAGAGCATTGACTGCTTATTGGAGCTTAAAGCTTTAAATGCCTCTTCAATTTTTCGATCCTCTACCTTTTCTGGACCTTCAGCCTGTACTAATGGACCTTCGCTCTCTGTCTCACCCCATGCGCAATCAGCAGGAACAATAATAGTCGAAATCTGACCTGGAAATTTATGGGCCTGTCTCCATCCCTCAGCTCCAACTTGGCATAGATCATTTGGATTTTCACTTCTACCTACCCAGTCAGAACTAGCTTTAGCAAGTCCGTCTAAATCTGAGGTCAATGGTGCATTATGTTTTAAATGATATGTTGCATGATCACCAACAATATTCAGCATAGGTGTAACTGCTTTTTTTGCGTTATGAATATTTGGGATGGCATTGCCAAGCCCTGGACCGAGGTGTAAAAGATTGGCAGCCGCTTTTCCTGATACCCTTGAGTAGCCATCTGCTGCACCAGAAACAACTCCTTCGAACAAACCAAGAATTGGCCTTACTTCGGGATGGTGGTCAATTGCAGCTACAAGATGCATTTCGGATGTACCAGGATTTGCAAAAACAACTTCTAAACCGTTTTTGATAAGAGTTTTTAATAAAGCATCGGCAGCATTCATGACAGTTCCTTTCACTATTTAATCAATCATTCTAGACTATTCTTATCCAGAAATATTTTTAAGCTCTTTTTCATAGTTTTTATAACTATTTTTTAAGAAAGCTTGATTGAGTAAGCATTCTGCAACAAGAATATTCTTTTTATCGTAAACAGATGTCATACACCAATAAGTCTCCACCTGTTTGCTTTGACTAACTGCAATAATTTCTTTTTCAATTTGATATTCTTCACCCACGAAAAGAGGACCTTTAAAAAGCTTAATTTCTTGATTAGCAAACAAACCAATAACTGGACCTTTGACAGAAAAAGTTGATGGATTTCCGGAGAAATTTGTTAAGACACTTATCATTTCTATAGGGATAATAGGTTTACCCCAAGGTGACTTTTCTCCATTATCTTCCGTATACCATTGATCAAGTTCTGTAATTACAGCCAGCTTTTCATTTAAAGTAAAGGGATAGAGATCTCCCAAATGTTGATCAAATCCCATTGTCACTTTTACCCTTTTATCGCTCTTTATTCCTTCCTTAATATCTGAAAGGATAACTAAATTTTCTGGTCTATCTAATTTAGACATCAAAGTATCGAGCGCACTAGGTTCATGCTCTGGCCCAATTCCTGCTGTTCCTGAAAGAACATAAGTTCCGTCTTCTTTCTCCATCCAGATATCTGTGATTTTCGAATCATTTTTAGGTAATTTGACAAATGCTTTAACTCTCTCACCTTCAAATACCATGTTTTTATAATGTACGCTTATGCAACCGCTAATAAACCACTCATCTTTGAATATTTTGTTTAATAACGGAACAAACTGACTTAGATGGGTACAGCCTTCTATTGGTGCTCCAGAGAATCCGAGACTTTCAGCCATATCTTCATCATGCAAGGACTTATGGCCATCATACTTTTGATCATGAAGAAGCTGTTTTGGTCTTAAGAAATCACCAGTTATGTAATCTAAAGCCACTTTATTTATTTATTCTTTAATCTAGCTGACTTGAAATCAGGCTCTCTTTTTTCAATGAAAGAACTTATGGCTTCTTTGTGCTCTTCAGTCTTATAGCATTCTTGCAAAGCTTCTTGCTCTCTTTTTTGAATAAGATCTATATTAGTTTCACTTCCGTTAATAGTGAGAAGTTCTTTAATATGTTTTATAGAAATCTGAGGATTATCGCCCATTGATTTTGCGTAGTAAATTGCTTCGTTCATCAAGTTTTCTCTATTTGTAACTCTGTCAATCAGACCTAATTCTTTGGCTTCGTTAGCAAGTAAGGTCCTTCCGGAGAGCATAATTTCACTGGCATTGCCAAAACCTACTCTTGTGACAAGAAAATGAGAGCTTGCTAGTTCTGGTACAAGACCCATCTTAGAAAATCTCATGCTAAGTTTTGCTTCTTCAGAGGCTACTAGAAAATCCATAGGAAGAATCTTTGTAAGCCCAACTCCAATAGCTGCACCATTAACTGCAGCTACAGTTGGCTTAGACTTTCTAATCAGTTTCACCCAATCACTCATGATATTGCTATTTTCAACTTCTTTCCCTTCAGATTTTTTTTTGAAGAAACCGTCTATATCAGCTCCCGCGCAGAACCCTCTTCCTTCTCCAGAAATTACTATTGCTGTTATATCCTCATCTTTATTTGCTTTAACTATTGCATCTTTTAACTCTCTTCCCATTAAAGGATTCCAAGCATTTAATTTTTCTGGTCTATTCATTTTTAAGACCTGTACAGTGTCTTGTATTTCCGCAATTATTGTTTCATATTTCATTCTTCTTAATTCCTTAACTTTAATAAACTGATGATTTATCTGCGAGTCTTCTTTCTTTTCTATCCAAGTAACCTCTTATTTTTATTTGCCTTCCTTCAGTGAGAGGATATTTCCAAATAAAAGGAAGAGTAGATATCTTAAATAAACTCGGTACAACTGAGTACATTATCGCTAAACCTAAAATTGACATATCGCTATTTCCATTTATTTTACCTCTCTGAGATGGATCTGCGGTAGGATCAAAACCAAATAGATCTACGGCTGTTAGAGCAATAAATAGAGCAATCGCTGCAGCTCCTTTTTGAATAATTCCCCAAGCTGAAAAGTACAATCCTGACCTTTCTTGGCCACTTCTGATAGTGTCTATGTCTATTACATCTGCTGCCATTGAAGTTGTGAGGAAGACCAATGCTCCCGAAGCCATACCTTTTAAAACTTGAAGAGTTAAGAAAAAGAATAAAGCTTGTTCAGGGATAAAATAGAGTAGGGGCATGCAGAATGCCCACCCAGAAAACCAAAGTATAGAATAGACTAAAGCTTTATGCTTACCAACTTTAGCGGCTATTCTTTTCCAAATCGGTATACATACTACAGATGTAACAATGGACAATAATATTGCGACAGAATAATAAGATTCAGCATTTACAACATGCTTAACAAAAAAGAACGATAGAGCTCCATCCATAGAAATTCCCAAAACACTTCCTGTAAAGCCAATAAGGATTCTAATATATGGACCATTCTTAAGAACAAATTTAAGGCTCCTAAAATATTCCCTAAGTGTCATCGCCTTCTTGCGTAGACTTTTAGCAGGATCATCTGGAACAAACTTAAATGCACCAAATATAACTATAGGAATAGAAGATATGACTATAATTGCCTCAAAGGAAAGTATTGATCTCATGTTAACAATATCAAAATAAGACAATAATATTGGAAGAGATACGGCAACGATTGTCCCTATATAACCAAATTGTTCTCTCAAGGCAGTGATCTTTGACCTTTCATTATAGTCTCCTGATAATTCTGCTCCCCAAGAGGCAAAAGGAATTTGGATGATAGTAAAAGCAAGGTATATACCCATAACGCTTAGTAGAAAATAAAGCAAGTCAGGTTGGTCAGGAGGGACGAATAAAAAGTATGTAGAGATTGCAAGAAGAGGAGAACCTAACAATATCCAGGGCTTTCTTCTTCCTAGACTTATTTTTGTTCTATCCGATAGCAGGCCAATTAAAGGATCTGTAAATACATCAGATAATCTTGCTAGCATAAGAATAAAGCCCATACTTGCTAGGCTTAATCCTAATTCTCCATAAAGAGGAGGCACAAAAAGCACTAGAGGTAGACCTACTACGGCTAAAGGAAAATTAACTGATGAGTAAAAGAATAATTGAGTTTTCTTTAAGTTAGATCCATTTTCAAAAGTCATGAGATATTTAATCTTAAAATTTAGTCTTGCATAAATTCATTTAATCTTTCATACCCTTCAATGAAACCTTCTTTAAATTCTTGAACTACATCACTAGCTGAAATACTATGTTTTAAAAGACCAACACCCTGCCCAACCCAGTACGTAACAAGTTTTCTAGCTCCTTCATGCCCACCTTCAGCTAGCTTAAAAACTTTTATTAAGGGAGGATCAGTGACCATTGTTTGTAACGGCATGGGTAATGGTTCAAGAGCATCTGGAGCTTCCCATGCCTCTGTCCATGAGGAAACTAATTGTCTTGAATGCTTTCCAGTTCTGCTCTTAGATCTTACGGTTTGACTCGAGTTTGCTTCAATCATCTTCTCCTTCATGACCAGTGGTAATTCTGATTCTATTGTTGTCAGCCAAACCGATCCACACCAAGCACCAGCAGCACCCATGGCCATTGCGGCAGCCATTTGCTGACCATTCATTATTCCTCCAGCTGCTAGTATAGGAATCTCATTATATGGTTTTATAGATTCAAAGATTTCTGGTATCAGAACCATCGTACTAACCTCTCCAGTGTGTCCGCCAGCTTCTGTTCCAGAAGCAATTAGAAGGTCAACCCCTGCTTCCACCTGCTTAATGGCATGCTTTGACGATCCAATCATAGCGCCAACTTTAATTCCTTTCTCTTTAGCTAAATCCAAAAGCCAAATGGGAGGCACACCTAAAGCATTCACTATTAATGAAATAGGATGACTAAGAGCAATATCAACTATATTTTTGGAGCCTTCCTCCTTAGTATTTTTTGCTAGCCCCATACCTCTTTCATCATCTTGTTCAAAAGTCCTAAAATCTGATCCATCAATACCATGCTTTTCTAGTATGTCAGCTCTAAAATCGCCATACTCTTTTGGAATCATTGCTTTAAGTTTTTTTGAATCAAACTCTTCATCTTGGGCAAGGGATTTATTGGGGATTAATAGATCAACTCCATATGGTTTTCCACCTATTTCATTATCAATCCATTTCAGATCTATCTCAAACTGCTCATTTGTTAGGCCTCCGGCGGCATAAACACCAAATCCACCAGCTTTTGAAACAGCCACCACTACATCCCTACAATGCGTGAATGCAAATAAAGGGAATTCAATATCAAACATTTTTGTAACTTGCGTATTCATCTATAAATCCTTAATTAATTGCATTTATATGATCGGAGATTTTTTCAGCGATCATCATAGTCGGAGCATCTGTGTTTCCCCCTATCAGGGTTGGCATGAGTGAAGCATCTACAACTCTCAAGCTGTTTAACTTTCTTACCTGTCCATATTCATTAGTCACGGCCATTTCATCTGTTCCCATTTTGCAAGTGCCCACCGGATGATAAAGAGTTTCTGCAGTATTTCGAATATACTCATCTAAAGAATTATCATCTGTAATATCAATATTTTCTTTTGGTCGTATTCTAACTCCGCGATATTCATCAAATGCTTCCTGCATGAATATTTCGTGTGCCACTCTTAATCCATTTCTTGTGTCTACAAGATCCTGTTTTTCGGAGAAATAATTAGGAAAAATTAGGGGAGGATCGTCTGGATCTTTAGTTCTTAGAGTGACATAGCCTCTGCTTTGTGGCCTCAAGGTATAAAGACCTACTGAAAATCTATGATCTTTTGGAATACCCTCTCTGCCATGATTATCATTTAAAGCTACAGATACATAAAATAACTGTAGATCAGGAATATCCCTTTCCGGACTTGATTTAAGAAAAGCTCCTGCTCCGCAAGGCGGATTGGCAGCGTCTCCTTTTCCAAAAAATAGATATTGCAGTCCTGCTAATGCCATTCTTGCTCTAGAAGCAGATCTATGAAGTGTTACTGGTTTAATAGATTCAAATTGCGTAGAAACAGCAATATGATCCTGTAAATTTTTCCCGACACCATCGAGTTTAAATAAAGTTTTTATTCCAAGCTTTGAAAGTTCACTAGTGTTTCCTATACCGCTTCTCATTAAGATCATTGGTGAGCTAAGAGCTCCACTACATAAGATAATTTCTTTATTAGCAAAAACAGCAAAATCCTTACCTTTTTTTTGATATTTAATTCCTATAGCTTTATTACCTACTATCATGACTTTATCCACAGTCACATTTAGTTGTGTTTCTAAGTTTTTTCTTTTGAGGGCTGGATGAAGATAGGCTTTAGAGGCGCTGCATCGCTTTGAACCCATCATGGTATGCTCATATCGCGAAACTCCTTCTTGGTCTTTTCCATTAAAATCTTCCGTTAAAGGGTGTCCTGCCTGTTGGCCTGCCTCAATAAACTTATCCAGAAGTAGATCATCAGTTCTTTTTGTTCTTGTAACCGCAAGAGGCCCATCAAAACCATGATATTCGGAGGAATTTTCGCCTTGAAAAGATTCGGACTTCTTAAAATATGGCAGCACATCCTCATAAGACCAACCAGAGTTACCTAACTGCCTCCAAAGATTATAATCAAATGCGTGACCCCTAATATATATCATTCCATTGATCGATGATGAACCCCCCCAGCCTTTGCCTCTAGGCCAATACATTTTCCTATTAGACAAGCCTTCCTCTGCTTGTGTTTCGTATGCATAGTTATACTTATTTGCTCCTGAAACTAGCTGAGAGTAACCGGAAGGCATGTTAATAAATAAGCTTTTATCTTTACCTCCACTCTCTATTAATAGGACATTATTTTTTGGGTTTTCTGTAAGCCTGTTTGCCAAGACACAACCTGCACTGCCGGCTCCAACAATTATGTAATCTGGGTTATTTTGACCTAAGCTTTTCATCTCATAAGGTAAAAGCAACCATTTGATTATGAAATTCAGTTATATAACCTGGACTAGACGCCATATCACCTTCTACCCGTTCGTATGGGTCAGGGTCTCTTTTTGGTGGGTTTGATGAGTATTCTTTGATTAATTCAGGAGTATAAAAAATATAAGCGCTCTTCAATGCAGAAGCATAACTTGCCTGTATTTTTATATCAGCACTTTCATACTGACCTAGATTTACTTTCGCTGATTTTCCATCAATCAGGATATGGTAGTAAACAAAACCGTTCTCTTCTGAGATTTCTGCAGGAGCTTCTGCTAAAGCTTCAGATACACTAAATCTTTTTCCTTCTTCTCCAAATTCACTTACTAAATCTTTTAAAACAGAGTCAGCTTTTTTTATCCATTCTTTACTTAAGAAAACTACTTTTGTCATTTGTATTATTTTTCAATTTTGACTCTAGGTGGACGGGCTCTTACTGCTTCTTCATTTACATCCATCCCCCATCCCGGTTTCTGATTTAAAACGAGTTCACCATTTTTAATTATCAATGGCTCGGTAAAGAATTCTGACATCCAAGGAACTTCATCAACATCTATTTCCATCAATTCGAGATTTGGAATAACTGCCGAAAAATGACCATGCATCATCGTACAAAGATGCGACGTATAGTTATGAGGAGAAACATTTAAATCAAATACATCAGCAAGTGATGCAATCTTCAAAGCTTCTGAGAATCCATTCCATGCAACATCCACTAACGGAATGTCTACAGAATTATTGATAAAGAAATGTTTATAATTTTTAGCTGTGCATATGAACTCACTCCCCCCTATAGTGGTTGGTGATTTTTTTCTTATTTCGCTCATAACAAGTGGATCGAATAAGTCTATTTCAAGCCACCGTAAATTCAGCTCCCCAAGAGCTTGTGCAATTCTAGTCACTCCATTGGCCTTGAAATTTGAATTTAAATCTAAAATTAGATCAAATTCATTCCCCACTGCATCTCTTAAAGTACTCATTTGGTCAACAATATAATTTAGCATCTTAGGTTCAAGATTTAGCTCTGGACCTCCAGGATGCACTCCATAAGCAGGGTAGAAAGATTTCCCTCCGTCTTCATCAAAATAAATAATTTTTGTTTTTAGAGCTTTATATCCTGCTTCTTTAACTTCTTTAGCATGATCTGTGTATTCTTTTTGACAGCTTATTTCTTTCTCATTAACGATTTTAGAATATGGTGGAAAACGATTGCTCCCAAAATGCGACCAATACAAAGGTATTTTGGTTCTTATTGGGCCTCCAAAAAGGCTATAAACAGGTACCCCAAGGTCTTTTGCAGTTATATCTACAAGACAATTCTGAATTGCCCCAATCGCCTGATGGTTCAATCCTCCTTGAGATTGTCTAATGCCTGTAATTAGATCAGCATTTATTTTTTCTATTTCTCTGGGATCTTTTCCAATCAAACTCCTCATCATTGATTGTATTAATGAATCAAGGCCCATCCTCTTGTTTAGCTCAAACCCTACAAATTCAGACCATCCGACAATATTTGTGTCTGTTTCTATTTTTAAAAAAGACACAGACTGGAAGCCCTGACCGGTTGCATCAGCATGTAATGTTTCAAAATTCTTTATCTTCACATTGAATTATTATTAATTATATAAACTATACTAATATAATTTATAGATTTAATTAATACTAATTTATAGAAGGAGAAGATAGTCAGTTTAGACTTTAGATCCAGGTATACTTAAGTGCTTAAATTTTGACTAGAAATTACCGCATCAATTAGTTCTTTAGTATTGGAGAGCATTTTTTTACAAGACTCTACCAGATCTGTCTTACCACCCATTCTGTGCCATTCAAGAGTGTTGTGTGTGCTCGCAGTATAGATAATATTTCCAATAATACTTGGCAGCAGGTCTGTTTCTTGGTTCATTTGAAAGTCCTTTGCAATATTTTTAGCTAAAATATCAGTATATTCATTACCGATAGCTAAACTTAATTGTTCAGAATTCTCATTACCTAGAGTAATATCTATTGTTCCTAGAAATAATTTACCTTTATCATAACTCGAAATCTCAATTGATTTCTCTATAACATATCCGCTCCACTCGCTAAAAGTATCTACATTTCTATTCAGCATTCTTCTTCTTAATCCCTCACAACTAGCTGTTGAAGCTAAATCAAATTTGGTTGGAAAATGTTTATATAGAGTTTGAACATGGATACCTGCTTCATCTGCTACAGCTTGCATTGTTAAGGCTTTATACCCATATTGTGAAAGTAACTTGTCACAAGTAGTTACTAAAGTAGCTCTGGTCTTACTCCTTTTCCTATCTCTGAGGGGATAGACTTTTTTAATTTTATTTTCTTGAATCATTTAAGAGTTCAATCTTACTACAAAGTATAACCTTTCTTTTTTATTTAGGTATTGCCATCCTGTAGATAATTGGGCAAACTGATTTGAGTATATAAACTATATAAATATATTTTATACTATTTATTATCTTGGTGAGAATAATTTGTGGGAGTAAATTATGAAAAAAATTATAAAACTATTTCTTATTTCAACTATAGGATTCAGTCTTAACTTCGCAATATTTGCAGATGATGATTCTGCAAATGACGAATCAGTTGACGAAATTATAGTTACAGCAACATACAGAGAAACTAATTTAATGGATACACCTGTATCTATGAGTGTCGTATCTGACGCATTAGCTGAAGATATGGGGGCCCAAAGTATGGAGGGCATTCATACTGCAATACCTGGACTAACTATGACTGGTAGTGTCAATGGAACTAATAGGTACTCCATAAGGGGTATCTCGTCTCAATCTGGAGAAAATGTATACCAATTAACAGGAGCCACTGTAGGAGTATACATTGATGATGTGCCCATCACTTCTGCTATGGGTCCAAATAGACAATCAAATGGAGTGTTATTTGATATTGATAGAGTTGAGGTTTTAAAAGGACCTCAAGGAACGCTTTTTGGAGAAGGCTCTCAAGGTGGAACTATCAGATTTATTTACAATCAACCAGATGCTTCTGATTTTGATTATGCTTTTAATACTTCAATTGCTTCGATGGATGAGTCTGATGATAATTCTCATAGAGTAGATCTGATGGTAAATATGCCTTTAGGCGAAAGCACTGCCCTAAGGGTAGTTGGGTGGACTTCTGAAACAGCAGGATTCATTGAGAATTTTAATCCTGTTGAAGAGGATATAAACACAGCAGAGTCAAATGGTGTCAGGGCAACCATTCGCTATGAAGGGGATACGCTTGCGATAACAGGAACTTATCATTCAACTACTCAAGAGTCAGGTGGTGCAGAAAGTACCTCAGAGGCTTTTGTTTCCAACGCAGTAAGATTTCCTGGTGTGACTCCAATGTCAGAAGATACAACAGATATTTTTAGCTTGAAAATTGAGAAGGACCTAGGATGGGCACAATTTACTTCTATTTCTTCTATAACTGATCGTGAGTTGAGCGAAATTCAGGAAGGACCTGCTTCAACTCTTGCAGTTTTCGATTTTTATTATAATGGTTCAGGAGAACCAGGAACTGCAAATCACCCCTTTTGTGCTGCTGGTGCGGCTTTTGGCCTGTGCCCTGGATTTCCTGGTCTATTTAATTTAACTTTTGGGGCCGGGACAACAATTGGTGATGGTTATAATCTCCTAGCAGCAAATAGCTATAACAATTATGTAAGTGATAGGAAAACACAAGAATTTAGATTGGTATCAGATTCTGACCAACGCTTACGTTGGACTGTTGGTGCTTTTTGGAAAGACAGTGAAGAAGATATTAAATCTCAACAAAAAGCTAGCTATAACCCTGCTAGAGAATCTGTTATCAGGCCTTTAATGGATCCATTATGGGTAGTTCCAGCTAACACTCACATAGATTCCTTAGAGGAAACCTCCTTTTTTGGAGAATTATCTTATGATATTTTAGATAATTTAGAGGCCACTATAGGATTCAGAACATCTGACCTAGAACAAACCTTTACAACATCTACAATAGGAACAGATGACTCACCAACTTCAGAAAAGTTTGTACTATCCTGGACTGCTTCAGATGATCTTCTGGTCTACGGAAGTTATGCAACAGGCTACCGACAAGGAAATTTTGATAATGGATTGTTAAATTCTATACAACAATTTGAAGGCTTCATGGGACCTGGCCCCATTACCGATAATCTTAGACAGTCACTTTTATTTGAAGGAGATGAAGTGGAGAATATGGAAATAGGCTTAAAGACTACTCTCATGGATGGTAAGGTTATGATCCAAGCTTCAGTTTATCAAACTGATTGGAACGATATGATCCAGCTTGTAGCTAATCCATTAAATCCAGGACAGTTCTATAATGATAATAGTGGCGGAGCTGAGATTGATGGGGCCGAAATAGATATTTCTGCATTCATCACTGACAGACTAACAATGAGAATTGCAGCGGATTATAATGACTCAGAAGTTCTATCTGCAGACGGGTCTTCTGTTACCGAACTAGTCTATGCACCAGCTGATAGTTTATTCATTTCTATGGACTACTCGTTCCCAACAAATAATCCGTGGTCAACTGACTTACATTTAGACTGGTCAGAGGTTGCAGAGCAGTATGGCGATGTTGCTAATACAATTGTTCTGCCTAAATATAGTTTGTTAAACGGAAGAGTTACTTTGAGGAGCCCAGATAATAAGTGGAGGGTAGCTTTGTTCTCAACAAATATGGCTGGAAAAGAAATCCAAAGAGGTAGAGACACTTTAGGTAACCTTTACTGGTTTAATCCAAAACAAATTGGTCTTGAACTAGGATATAATTTTTGAGATTTAAATGTCAGAAATACAAGATAATCTAGATCAACAAAAGGGCTCACGTAAACGTGAGCCTATTGTTGTTCCTCCAATAGATAATTTACTCTATGAAACTAATCCTCCGGAAATGATTTCAGATGAGTTGAGGCCAGTTCTAGAAGAGCTTGGTCTAGTAGAAGTTTGCCATAAATTAGCAACAGATGGTTGGGCTGTTATAGAGGATGCCGCCAGTCCCGAGTTTAATGAAAGACTGAGAAATGCAATCATTGATTCTGTAGATGGTCTTGAAGCAGTTGCTGCTACTCCTGCTAAGGCAGCTGGCAAGAATATGAACCTTAGAGAAGATCCAGTTTTTGCCGAGGCTGCTCTTAATCCTAAAATACTGGCTGTGGCTGAATTCTCAGTTGGTAGAGGTTTTTTATTTAGCCAAATGACCACTTCTGTTAAATGTGAAGGTGCTAAAGGCATTGCTCTCCACGCCGATAACAACTGGTTGCCTGCACCCTTTCCTGACCATAATTTTCTTACAACCTTTTGTTGGGCTTGTGATGATTTTACAAAAGACAATGGAGCTACCTTAGTTATACCAGGTACCAGAGACCTAAAAAGGCACCCAAACGAAAAAGAAATGGAAAATTTGGAAGATGCAGTACCAATAGAATGTTCTGCTGGATCCATAGCTCTTTGGGATGGTAATGTTTGGCACGCAGCCTATGACAGAGATGCTTCAGGGGAAAGAGTCGTTGCTCATATGACATATAGCCGTTTGGCAATGAGACCTGTAGAAGACTATTCAAATGAAGCTGAAATGCTTATAGAAAGACACGGCGGTCGTATGGCGCAATTGTTAGGTAAAGAAGATTCGCTTTATGAATCAGAAGGATTTGGTTATAGCCAAATGATTCCCACATTTAATAACGCAAAACGTTAAATATTATTTAATCGGCTTACATATCAGCCGATAGACACAAAGAGTAAAGAAATGGAAATAAACGGATACTGCGACGACAAGTTTTCTCCAGTTTTAAAGGCATTTGAAGATAATTTTGAAAATCATGATGAAGTAGGAGCTTCGTTTGCTGCAACTGTAGAAGGGGAAATGGTTGTAGATATATGGGCAGGTCATCTAGAGAGAGAAAAAATCAATACTTGGAATGAAGATACAATAGTTTCTACTGCATCTATCACAAAGACTATGGCAGCTATAAGCGCTTTAATTTTAGCTGATAAGGGCCAACTAGACCTTGATGCTCCGGTCATAAATTACTGGCCTGAATTTGCCGCTAAGGGGAAAGAGAATGTTCTTGTAAAACATTTCTTATGCCATTCAGCTGGCTTACCGGGCTTGAGTAAACAATATAAGTTAAAGGAAATGACTGATTGGGATTTGATGTGTTCTGATTTAGCTAATCAGGAATTATGGTGGAACGCTGGGGAAAAATGTGGCTATCACACTATGACTTCAGGGTTTTTGATAGGTGAAGTTATCAGAAGAGTGTCTGGAAAAACAGTAGGAGCATACTTTAATGACGAAGTCTCTATAAAGTTAGATGCTGACTTCTATATAGGCACTCCTGAAAAGCATCATCATAGAGTTGGCAACATGATTCCACCCAACGCTGGTGATATGGAATCTATAGAAGAGCTAAATCATCATTTAGATTTTACCCCTGGCTCTGTGAATATGAGAGTTATGGAAAACTATGACTTCGAAGAAGATCATCAGGCAATTATGGCCACTCCAGAATGGTGGAAGGCGGAAATTCCTGCTGGAAATGGAATGAGCAATGCTAGAGGAGTGGTTAGAGCTCAAACAGCAATAGCAAATCAAGGTAAAGCTTTTGGAGTGCAACTTATTTCAAATGATACATGTAAAAGAGCAAATGAAGTGCAAATTTCAGGTATTGATGAATTAATCGGCATTCCTATGACTTATTGCATGGGTTATGCCCAAAGAGATGAACCTTTTGGTGTTTTTGGAGACCCAAAGACAACTATCCATTGGGGTGGTAACGGAGGGTCTTCAGTTATTATTGATATGGAAACTCATCTTTGTTTCTCATATGTTATGAATAGAATGTCTGGCCAAATGCTGGGTGATAAACGTGCAAATAATCTCGGATATGCTTTGTATGCTGGCCTGGATGATTAATTAAAAGAATATGGACAATCAAGTTTACTCGGAGGAAAAACTTAAAGAGGTAAGAAAGAAATATCTCGAGGAAAGAGATAAGCGACTTAGAGAAGATGCTAACCAACAATGGAACCAAACCTCAGGTGATTTTTCATATTTTGTGGAAGATCCCTACCTAGACCAAAAAGAATCAAGAGAGTCTCTTAATACCAAACATCAGGTTGTAATAATAGGTGCTGGGTTTGGTGGCATGCTTGCAGCCGCAAGACTTATTGAGGCAGGTTTTGATGATATTTTAATCATAGAGAAAGCTGGAGGTTTCGGTGGGACTTGGTATTGGAATCGATATCCCGGGGCTTATTGTGATGTTGAATCATACGTATATTTACCAATGCTTGAAGAGACGGGTTTTATTCCAAAAGAGAAATACACAAATGCTTCAGAATGCTTGGAATATTGCAATATCTTAGCTAAAAAATATGGCTTGTTTGAGAAAGTAATTTTCCAAACAGAAGTTCTTTCCAATATGTGGGTAGAAGAAAAAAAAGAATGGTTAGTTAAAACAAACAAGCAAGACGCAATCTCGGCACAATTTGTTGTCCATTCTAATGGACCCCTCAATAGACCTAAACTTCCAGGAATTAATGGCATAAATGATTTTGAAGGGCACACATTTCATACGAGTAGATGGGATTATGAATATACTGGAGGAAGCCATTCAGGGGAGTTATCTAATCTAAAAGATAAACGTATAGGAGTAATTGGAACAGGGGCAACGGCTATTCAGTGCATACCTCACCTTGGTTCCTCCGCTAAGGAGCTTTATGTATTTCAAAGAACACCTTCTGCAGTAGATATGAGAAATAACCGCCCAACTGATATTAATTGGCTTCAAAATCAAGAGTCTGGTTGGCAAACAAAACGAAGAAGGAATTATGAATCGATTATTAATGGACTACCTGTCGAAGAAGATCTTGTAGATGATGGATGGACTGAGGCCTTCAAAGATCTTTTTGCTTTCATGCAAGATCATGATTTGCTGAAATCAGGCCTAGAAGGCATAGGTAAAGCTATGGAAATTGCTGACTTAAAGAAAATGGAAAAAATTAGAAATCTTGCCTCCAATCTTTTGGAAGATGAAGAGACAGCTGAAAGTCTAAAGCCTTATTATAGATGGTTATGCAAAAGACCCTGTTTCAATGATGATTATCTGAATACTTTTAATTTACCTAGCGTGCATCTCGTAGATACCGACGGAAAAGGAATAAATAAAATCACCTCAAATGGGGTAGTTGCAAATGAGATTGAGTATGAACTTGATTGTATTATTTTTGCTACAGGCTTTGAAGTAGGTACAGATTATTCCAGGAGAGCTGGCTATGGTATTTATGGCAGAGACGGGCTCGATATAGAAGAGAAATTTAGTATGGTGAAGGGATATGAATCACTTTTTGGATTGCATGCTAAAGAGTTTCCGAACGCATTCTTTTTTGGCATTGGACAAACAGGTTTTTCTTCAACCTATACATATGCCCTAGACGAACAGGCAATTCATTTGGCATATGTGTTAACACAAGCTATAGAAAAGGGTGCAAAAACTATAGAACCAACTCAGGAATCCATAGATGAATGGGTCCAAACAATAATTGAGAAGGCCCGTGTTTCTAAGGAATTTCAAGAGAACTGTACACCTGGATATTACAACCTAGAAGGTGCTGTGAATCAATTACCACAAAATAATACTTATGGCGGAGGTCCTATTGAATTTTTTGATCTCATGGAAGAGTGGAGAAGAGAAGGTAGCCTCAAAGGGCTTGAGCTCAAATAATGATTTTAATTCTTAATCCCCCCATGATTAAGAAGCTTGTTTCTAGTCAAGCAAGCGTAAAAGGACCAGATAATTCTGGTCCTTTTATTTAAATGCATATCTTAATATTCTTTAACAGTTCCACTAATGTCGGAGTACCTGGCCTGCACGAGCATTGGTAGGCTCTCCATCAAGGACATTGATTTGGCCATTCACGATCGTTGCCTTGAAGCCACGTGACTTCTGGATGTATCGCGGTGCATCACCAGGAAAGTCATTTACTAATACAGGTTGTAACTCAGTTACTTCATCTGGATTGAACACATTAATATCTGCTTTCATGCCAGCTTTTAGGACACCTCGATCTTTGAGACCAATCACTGCTGCTGGATCGGCTGTCATTCGCTTTATAGCCTCAGGAAGTTTGAATACACCTGTCTCGCGCACATAATGAGAAAGTATGAAACTAGCCCAACCTCCATCCATAATTTGAGAAACATGAGCACCAACATCACCGAGTCCAGGGATCAAATTTTCGCTAGCGAAGAGATCACCTTGCTCTTTCAGGTTTCCGCCAAACATACGCCAGTTGAAAAGACCGCGACCTTTACTATCTCTTGATAGACGTAAGAAAGTTTCAGACCAGTGCTCTCCAGCAGATTTCGATAGTTCAATCAGATTTTGGGCAAAGTTGTGATCGGGTGCTTCATCTAAGCCCATAAAGTAGACTTTCTGTAGCGGAATACCACAAGATTTTGGTTCACGGGCTTCGGCAATTAGAGCCTCACAGAAGGCTTCTTCATTTATGGCTTCCAATCTTTCTTCAAAATCTTTTGTTCTCAATTTATCCCATGTAATGCCCTCCACAGGCAAGCCTGATTGAAGGCCAAACATGTATCCAGATCCACGTGTATGTGTTGTTGCGGTGATATTGCGTCCTTCCAAGTTCATTTCGTCAAGATGCTTAGCAGCTTTAGTTCCAGAACCTTCTTCACCTGAACAGCCATAGCTAAATAAGACCCTACTTCCTTCTGTTTCAGCAATAGATCTCATTACCTCGGCATCTGCTCCAACAAGTTGCATCAAACCATCATGAGGTCCGACAACTTTTGCGATCTCTAAAAGTTCAGAACACTCGGCATAAGTTCCTGGAATTGCACGACCATCGGGAGCTTTATGTGGCTCGTAACGATTGCTCGAGAACCCAACTGCACCATCTTTCATTGCTTTTTCTACAATGTCAGCCATTTGTTGTTT
>CENZ01054969.1_pt1 | contig 17667 bp, 14 predicted proteins | sample 361341 | NCBI WGS metagenome assembly CENZ01 (sample SAMEA2619782, study PRJEB7988) | marine metagenome | biome: marine biome (ENVO:00000447); feature: deep chlorophyll maximum layer (ENVO:xxxxxxxx); material: "saline water (ENVO:00002010), including plankton (ENVO:xxxxxxxx)" | depth 50 m
CTAAAAAGGTTCATTCACAGTTCAGATATCGTACTACTTGCAGTTCCAGGCCATCTAGGCTATAATGCTTTAAAAACTATTATTGAATCCAAAAAAAGTGTAGTTGATATATCTTTTTCAAATGAAAATTTTTTAAAACTTGACCCACTTGCTAAAAAAAATGGTGTTACAGTAGTTGTTGATGCTGGTCTAGCTCCAGGAATACCTAATTATCTCTTAGGGTACCATAATTCTCAAATGAAAATAAATTCATTTGAATATTATGTTGGAGGTTTACCTAAAAACCCCAAACCCCCTTTTTTTTATAAAGCGCCGTTCTCCCCTGTGGATGTAATTGAAGAATATACACGCCCAGCAAGAATGATGATTAATGGTAAAATTATTACGAAACCAGCTCTTACAGAAATTGAAAAAATGAATTTTGAACGTATCGGTACCCTAGAAGCATTTAATACAGATGGATTAAGATCGATCCTTTTCACAATGAAGCATATTAGCAATATGAAAGAGAAGACCTTAAGATATAGTGGGCATGCAGCCTTAATGGCAAATTATAGAAATGCTGGAAAGTTTGATGATGATCAAATATCTAAAACCTCCGATGAGCTATTTGCTGCATGGAAACTAGAAGATAATGAGCCTGAAATAACAGTTATGAAAATAATTATTAAAGGAAAAGATAGAGACATAACTTATGACCTTTTTGATGAATACGATACAAGGCTAAACTTTACTTCGATGTCGAGAACTACTGGTTTTACTGCAACCGCTACTGTGAATATTTTATTAAAAAAACTATTTAATAAAAAAGGTGTGTTCCCGCCAGAACTCTTAGGCTCACATCTTGATTGCACTGAATTTTTAAATACCTATTTGAAAGAAAGAAAAATTCAAATCAATCAAAAAATAAATAAATATTGAAATATTTATTTTTGTAATAGCCTAGAAGTTAGCAGTGACTTTAAATTTTGCCCTTACTTAAACCCTAAATAATAGTTTTTAAAGTTATGGATTTTTCAAGACGACATATTGGACCAGATAACAATGACATTGATAAAATGTTGTCATACCTTGGTTTTGATTCAATAGAAGCATTAATAGATGCTACTATCCCAGATGGCATTCAATTCAATGAAAGTCTTAATATTGGAGAATCCATAAGTGAATATGATTTTCTGAATACAATCAAAACGATAGGTAAAAAAAATCAAGTTGTAAAGTCATATATTGGAACAGGTTATTATGGAACGATTACACCGCCTGTAATACTCAGAAATATTTTAGAAAATCCAGGATGGTATACAGCATATACACCTTATCAAGCTGAAATTTCACAGGGCCGTCTTGAAGCACTGCTTAATTTTCAAACCATGGTAACAGATATGACGGGCCTTGAGATTTCAAATGCCTCACTCCTCGATGAGGCAACTGCAGCTGCTGAAGCTATGGTTCTAATGTACAGATCACTAAGAAGTAGAGATACTTTTCTAGTGTCCAGCCAATGCCACCCACAAACTATTGATGTATTAAAGACACGGTCTAAGCCAATTGGCATTGATCTTAAAGTTATACCAACAGAAGAGTTTAAATTTACTGAAGAGATTTTTGGGTGTTTAATTCAATGCCCAACCACTGATGGAAAAGTATTTAATTATAACAACCTATCAAAAGCTGCGCACGACGCTGGTTCATATGTTGCAGTAGCAACTGATCTAATGAGTCTTGCGCTTATAGCTGAGCCGGGCTCCTATGATGCTGATATTGCAATAGGAAGCTCACAAAGATTTGGTGTTCCATTAGGATTCGGTGGTCCACATGCAGCATTTCTTGCAGCTAAAGAAAGCTTTAAGAGAAAAATGCCTGGTAGAATTATTGGTTTATCTAAAGATAGTCAAGATAATCTAGCATTTCGAATGGCTTTGCAAACTAGAGAGCAGCATATAAGAAGAGATAAAGCGACATCTAATATTTGCACTGCACAGGTTTTATTATCAGTAATTGCTGGTATGTATGCTGTCTACCATGGACCAAAAGGAATTCTTCAAATTGCTAAAACTATACATGAAAACACTAAAAGACTGGCATCTTCACTCAAAGAAAATGGTTATGAAATTAGACACGATCAATTTTTTGACACCATTAGATTCGGAACAAATGGAAAAAATATCAATTTTGAAAATCTTAAAATTAATGTGAGAAGTTACGAGAACGGTGATATTGGAATTTCACTAGATGAAACTACTTCTGAAAATGACATCGAAAAACTTCTTCAAATTTTTGAATGCGGTGAAGTCTCAAATAATTATTTTGCTTTAAAAGAAAGCAGATCAACAGAATACTTAACTCATGAAGTTTTCAATTCCTACCATTCAGAAACTGAAATGATGCGGTATTTAAAAAAACTTGAAACAAAAGATCTTAGCTTAAATACAAGCATGATTTCTCTTGGTTCGTGTACGATGAAATTGAATGCAGCTGCTGAGATGATGCCAATCTCATGGCCAGAATTTAGCTCAATACATCCTTTTGCTCCTGAAACACAAACCCTTGGATATCAACAACTTTTCAAGTCACTTGAAAGCTGGCTTGTTAATATTACAGGCCTCCACTCTTGTTCGTTGCAGCCTAATTCTGGAGCTCAAGGTGAATATGCCGGCCTTATGGTTGTTCGTGCCTACCATAAAAATAACGGTAACCCTCAAAGAAAAGTTTGTCTAATCCCTGAATCAGCACATGGTACCAACCCTGCGAGCGCAGTTATGGCTGGTATGGAAGTAATCGTTATAAAATGCGATAAGTCAGGAAATATAGATATTGAGGACCTTAGGCAAAAAGCTAAAGAAAATAAAGAATCGCTCTCTGCATTGATGATAACGTATCCCTCCACCCACGGTGTTTTTGAAGAATCTATTTCTGATATTTGTGATATCATTCATGAGTTTGGTGGACAAGTATATCTTGACGGTGCAAACCTTAATGCAATGGTAGGGCTTTCAAAGCTGGGGGACTTTGGTGCTGATGTATGCCACATAAATCTTCACAAAACGTTTGCAATACCACATGGAGGTGGGGGTCCTGGTATGGGTCCAATTTGTGTTGCTGAGCACCTCTCTCCTTTTCTTCCAGGTCATCCATATTTAAAAAATGGCGATAAATCTATTTCAGCTATATCAGCCGCCCCTTTTGGAAGCGCAGGTATTCTTCCAATATCATGGGGATATATAACTATGCTTGGGAATGATGGTCTAAAAAAAGCTTCCCAAGTTGCGATCTTAAATGCAAACTATATGGCTAAGAGGCTTGAGAAGGACTACAAAGTTCTTTATCAAGGCTCTAATAAAACCTCAGCGCATGAATTTATAATTGATCTAAGAGATTTAAAAAACGAAACAGGAATTAGCGATGAAGATGTTGCTAAAAGACTGATTGACTACGGCTTCCATGCTCCTACTATGTCATGGCCTGTACCAGGGACACTTATGATTGAACCTACTGAAAGTGAATCGCTAGTTGAGCTTGATAGGTTCTGTGATGCCATGCTTTCAATTAAGCGTGAGATAGAGGATGTTGTATCTGGAAAGTTTGAACCAAACGATAACCCGCTTGTTAATGCCCCCCATACAGCCCTTACTGTGATGTCTGATAATTGGGAGCATAGTTATTCAAGGCAAATTGCCGCTTATCCCGCCCCATGGCTTAAGGAACATAAATATTGGCCAAGCGTAGGAAGGGTTGACAATGCTTTTGGTGATAGAAATCTTGTGTGCACCTGCCCCCCTCTTAATACCTATACTAAGTAACTAAATATTTTATAATGGTGTTTAATTTTTTAAAAAGCGACATATTAAAAATTCTTGATGCTACACAAGATGAGAGAGATGCGCTATTTTCACATAAAATCTATAGCTCAATTAAAAATATTGACGACCTTCACATCTTTATGCAAAACCATATATTTGCTGTTTGGGACTTTATGTCAATCCTAAAGACACTTCAAAAAGAATTGACCTGCACAGAAATTCCTTGGGCTCCTAAGGGTGGAGGAACACCCGCAAGATTATTAAATGAAATTGTAACTGAAGAGGAATCTGATATTGATATCTACGGTGAATACAGAAGCCACTTTGAAATGTATTATCAAGCAATGAATGAAGCTGGGGCAGATACAAAAAAAATTGAATCTTTTTTAAATAGCCTTCATATGGGGGTTGATAAATCACTAGACAAAACAAACTCTCCTATGCCAGCAGCAAATTTTGTTAAAACTACATTTTTAATGCTAGAAAATGCGCCCGTACATGTTGTCGCATCTATGTTTACATTTGGAAGAGAAGAAGTTATTCCAAATATGTTTCGATCAATTATTAACAAAATTGATAAAGATTTAAAAGGTAAGCTCAAAAGCTTCATTCACTATTTGGATCGCCACATAGGTATTGATGAGGATGAGCATGGACCTGCTGCTTTGAAAATGGTAAAAGTTTTGTGTGAAAACGATGAAACAAAATGGAATGAAGCAGCGGAAGCAGCTAAAATGACAATGAAAGCAAGAATAGTTTTTTGGGATGGAATTCTTGATGAGCTAAAGAGCGCTTAGTTTATTAATTCTCCATTAATATAATCTCGATGTGCACTGACCAGCTTTACATTTTGAATAGTATTTATTATAGAATGATCTGCTTCAACAGCTACCTTAATATAATTATCAGTATAACCAATAGTTTTATCATTCTTCAAATATTCAAATAGTACCGGTCGCGATGATTTAATAAATTTATTTTGATGCGCTTCTAATATTTTCTTAGAAAAATTTCTAAGAATTGAACTTCTCTTTGATCGTATTTTTTTATCGACCTTGTATTCAAAATTTATTGCATGCGTATTTGCTCTTTCTGAATATGTAAATACATGTAGGTATGAAATTTTCAATTCATCAATAAAGTGAAGGCTTTCAATGAAGTCATCATCTGATTCACCCGGAAAGCCAACAATTACATCTGCTCCAATCGTTGCATCGGGCATTAAATCTTTAATTATGGATACACATTCTAAGTACCTTGATCGCTTATACCTTCTTTGCATTAAACCTAAAATCTTATCTGATCCAGACTGAAGTGGAATGTGAAAATGAGGTACGAATTTTTTTGAAACTGCACAAAACTCGATAATTTCTTTGCTAAGTAAATTTGGCTCTATTGAAGATATTCGCAATCTATCCACATCAAGTTTTTCTAGCTCCTGAATTAAGTCTAAAAAGTTTTCATTTTTTTGTTTACCAAAATCTCCAATATTCACTCCGGTAAGAACCAATTCTTTTGCACCTTCTTCAATTGCACTGTTAGCAAGTTTAACTGTTTTTTCAATTGAGTCACTTCTGCTTTTACCTCGAGCTAAAGGAATTGTACAAAATGAACAAACATAATCACAACCATCCTGAATTTTTAAATATGAACGGGTTCTATCACCAATTGAATATGAGGGAACAAAGCGACTCGTCTCTTCAATATTTGATCTAATTACTTTACTGTCACCATTAAGATCAAGCTTATCGAGCTCGTTCAATAAATTGAATTTATTCTCTGATCCAATCACAAGATCTACTCCATCAATATTAGAAATCTCGACTGGATTTAGCTGTGCATAGCAACCAATAACGGCTATTTTAGAGTTGGGATTAGATCTTTTTGCTTGGCGGATCAATTTTCTTGCTTCCTTATCCGCATTATCAGTTACAGAGCATGTATTCAGAACATAGAAATCAGCATATTCTTTGTATTTTACTTTTTCAAACCCCCGGTTGATAAAATCTTTTGATATCATGGAGGTTTCTGAAAAGTTCAGCTTACAACCCATTGTGTGAAATGCAATTTTTTTGTATTCAGCGCTCATAAATAAAACTAAAATTGTTTATAAATTTAATCAAATATGATTTCACAGTTATAATAGTAATTTGTACATTTTAAAATGTCGTCAAAAAATAAAATTAAAGAGTTCCGTGAAAAAATTAACTCTATTGATAATAGAATAATAAAATTACTGGAAGAGCGTTTTTTAATTGCCAAAGAAATTGGGCAAATAAAATTCAACTCAAATAACAAAATATTAGATGCAAAAAGAGAACGTGAAATAATTGACAACCTAAATATAAAAACAAAAATTATTAGCAAAGAATCCTTGAGTGTGATATATAAAAATATCTTCAAAGTTTCTCGTGAGATTCAATCATTAAAAAAATAGGTTTGGTAACACTATTAAAAATGATTAATATTGCTATTATGATATACTCAATAACAAAAAACTATTTTAGCAGCTATTATTTTTTTACCCGAAAGTGGGTTTTGCAATAAAAGGTATATCTGCTTTTATTGATTATTCAAAACCCCGGTTATTATCGGGGTTTTTTTTTACATAAAAATAAGGAATGAAATGAAATCTATAGGAATACAAGGTGGCGAAGGAAGTTTTTCTGAAGAAGCGGCAAATCAATTTATCTCAAATCACGGAATTAGTGATTTCAAAATCATATATCAAATATCATCCGAAAGCGTGTTAGACAGTATAGATACTGGTAAAACAGACTTTGGGATCATTGCTATGGAGAATGCTCAAGGAGGCGTTGTAATTGAAAGCGTTGAAGCTCTGGCAAAATATAAATGCACTATCATTGAAATGTTTCATATTTCAGTTGATCAAAATCTTCTGGGTCTTAAAGGAACAAATGTTGGTGATATAACAGAAATACATTCACATCAACAAGCACTTAGGCAATGCAAAGATTTTTTGAGTGAGTATTTTTGGACCAGACCATTAATAGAAGAAGACGATACCGCTGAGTCAGCAAGAAGGCTATCAGAAGGAAGGCTTCCTAATACATCTGCAGTTATTGCTAACAAGTCATGCGCTGAATTATATGGTTTAGAAATATTAAAAGAAAGTATTCATGATTTAAAGCACAACCTTACTTTGTTTCTTGGTTTGGCTAAGTCAAAATAACCATGAAAAGCGTTGGTATAATAGGCCTTGGAAGATTCGGTAAGATCCTGGCGAGCATTTTACAAAAAGGATATTCGATATCCGCATACGACACTAGAGATATCGTATCAATGGCAAATGTTAATTTTTGCAGTCTTGAAAAAGTATTGGATGAGCAAGTTATTTTTATTGCCATCCCAATTAGGAATTTTGAAGAATTAGTAAAGAATATTTCACCCAAACTTAAAAGCGGAACAACCTTAATTGACGTTTGCTCAGTTAAATCACACCCTGTTAATGTGATGATAAAATATGTTAAAAAAGATATAGGAATCATTGCTACACACCCAATGTTTGGACCAGACTCATTTACAACAAATACAAAATTAAAAATGATGATGTCTAATGTCCGTGATACTTATAATATTTTTGATATATGGAGCGACTATTTTTCAAATCAAGGAATTGACATAATTGAAATGTCGCCAGATGATCATGATCGGCTTGCAGCAAGAAGTCAAGGTGTAACCCATTTTCTTGGAAGAATGCTTAAGCAATTTGGTATAAAAAAAACACAAATAGACACTCAGGGTTTCAAAGACTTGCTTGATTTAGTTGAGCAAACATGCAACGATACGTGGGATTTGTATACAGATCTTCAATTATATAATCCATACACACTTGATATAATTTCAGAACTTCGAGTGTCTACAGAATCACTAGACAAACAATTAAGGGATATTAAAAATGTGGAAAAAAGATAGCTGGAAAGACTACAAAATGCTTCATATACCTAAGTATGAAGACCTAGATCAACTCGATACCGTTCTAAATACGCTCCAGGATTTTCCTCCTTTGGTTTTTGCTGGCGAAGTTAGATCATTACGAAAATCACTTGGTGAAGTAGCAGAAGGAAACGGATTTTTACTTCAAGGGGGAGATTGTGCAGAAAGCTTTTCAGAGTTTCATGCAGATAATATTCGTGATACTTTTCGTGTAATTTTACAAATGGCTGTTATTCTTACATCTGGAACAAATCTGCCCATAGTTAAAGTAGGTAGAATGGCAGGTCAATTTGCAAAACCTAGATCTAGTCCAACAGAAACAAAAGATAATCAAGAGCTTGAAAGCTATAGAGGGGACATAATCAATGGTATAGAGTTTGACAAAACTTTACGTAGACCAAACCCTGAACGAATGCTAAAGGCATACTCCCAAGCAGCATCAACTCTAAATTTGCTGCGCGCTTTTGCGGATGGAGGTTATGCTGATTTACGCTACGTTAATTCATGGAATATGGGATTTATAAAATCGGGTCCAGAATATGAGAGATATAGAAAGCTGGCTAATAAAATCCAAGAGAGTCTTAATTTTATGGAGGCTCTTGGTGTGACTTCAGACAATACACCTCAGCTCACTAAAACTGAATACTATACATGCCACGAAGCTTTGCTTTTGCCTTACGAAGAAGCATTAACTAGGGAAGACTCAACAACCGGTGATATTTATGATACGTCTGCTCACTTTGTTTGGATAGGCGATAGAACGCGATTCGAAAATAGTGCGCATGTTGAATTTTGCAGTGGAATCCAAAATCCAATAGGCATAAAGTGTGGTCCAACTTTAGATCACGATGAATTGATAAAAATTTTAGATAAACTTAATCCTGATAATTCTTCTGGAAGAATAACCTTGATCTGTCGCTATGGAATGGAAAAAGTTCAAGATCATCTTCCCGCATTAATTAAACGAATTTCAGATGAAGGACGAGTAGTAGTATGGTCATGTGATCCAATGCATGGAAATACTGTTAAAAGTTCCGATGGTACAAAAACCAGGCCATTTGAAAATATTTTAAATGAGGTGACAAATAATATTAAGATTCATAATTCTGAGGGTAGCTGGTTTGGAGGAATTCATCTTGAAATGACTGGTCAAAATGTAACCGAATGTACAGGTGGAATTGATGATATATCAGAATCTGATTTAAAAGATAGATATCATACGCATTGTGATCCAAGGCTTAATGCTAACCAGGCTATACAACTAGCATTTTTAATTGCAGATGAACTAAAGAATAATGCCAGCTAAAGGTACCCTAGCCCTACCCGGTGATAAATCCATATCACATAGATCTGTTATGCTTGCTGCGCTTTCAAATCAACAATCAAAGATCACAAACTTGTCAAATGGGAATGATGTTAAGTCAACTATCTCGTGCTTAGTAGATTGTGGAATAGAAATTGAAAGCTCATCAAAATCTCATATTGTGAATGGAGGAATATTTAAACAGCCAGTATCAGATTTAGATTGCGGAAACTCTGGAACAACTATGAGATTGCTCATCGGTCTTCTTTCTGGGCAAGGGATAAACGCGAATTTTATTGGTGATAAGTCTCTATCTAACAGACCAATGAAAAGAATAATTGAGCCTTTAAAGAAAATGGGTCTTAAAATTGAAAGCAATAATTCCATGTCACCAATAAAAATTTCAAAAAGCATGCTAAAAGGAATTAATTATACGATGCCGGTCTCAAGTGCTCAAGTAAAATCGAGCATTTTACTTGCTGCACTAGGTGCAAAAAAAGAAACAATAATAATTGAAAATGTACTTTCTAGAGATCATACAGAGATAATGCTTCAAAATATTGGTGTTGATATTTTTAAAAAGGGTAAATCAACAACGCTAAGGCCTTGTAATAAATTTTTACCTCAAAAAATTTCTATTCCAGCTGATCCATCAACAGCCGCTTTCTTTATTGGTGCTGCAGTTTTAATTCCAGAGTCTAGACTACTTATTACGAACTTGCTTTTAAATGAAACAAGGATTGGATTTTTAAGAGCTTTAGAGAAGATGGGCTGTTCTTTTAAGTACCTTAATATGCGAAATGAGTGCGGGGAAAAAGTTGGAGATCTTGAGGTAAGCTATCACAAGCTATTTGGTATCAATATAAATAAAGCAGATATCCCATCAATCATAGATGAAATACCAATGCTTGCATTAATCGCTACGCAGGCAGAGGGCGCTACAAGTGTTAGCGGAGCTGAAGAGCTGAGAGTAAAGGAGTCTGATAGGATTAAAGCAATTTGTGCAAACTTAAAAGAGATCGGCGCAGATGTTATTGAAAAATCAGACGGATTTATTATTAATGGAGGGTCAAAATTAAAATCTGGTAATATTGATACATTCGATGACCATCGAATAGCAATGACATTCTCTATTGCATCAATCATATCTGAAAAAGACATAGTTATAAATAACTCAGAATGCATCAATATCTCATTTCCAAATTTTTTTAAAACACTAGAAAGCATAATGCGATGAAAAATTTTGCGGTTATAGGTTCCCCTGTTGAGCATAGCTTGAGTCCTTATTTGCACCAAGAAATATATAAGGAAATAGGAGAAAAAATTATTTCTACTAAAATAAATATCGACAGCGAAGAGCTTTCCACTTTTGTCAAAAATCATAAAAATAATTTTTATAACGTTACTATTCCTCACAAAGAAAATATAGTATCCCTTTTAGTAAGTATAGATAATTCAGCAAAAAAAATAGGAGCGGTTAATTGCGTTGCTAAATCAAAAGGCTATAATACAGACTGGATAGGGTTTAAAAACTCTATGGTAGTTAACGATATTGACTTGAGAAACAAGAATTGTATTATTCTAGGTGCAGGAGGAGCAGCAAGAGCAGTAGCATATGCTTTAATTAAATCAGAATGTGATACAATCACAATAATTAATAGGTCCGAAAAAAGAAAAAAAGCTATACTTCAATGGATTGAGGGATTTGGTAATTACAGCGCTAATATAGATAAAGGGGATATAATTATAAACTGTACTCCTGTGGGAATGTGGCCCAATCTAGAGAATAAACCAATTTACAAGGGTACTATTTCTTCAAAACAGGTTGTAGTAGATACAATCTATAATCCTTATGAAACCGCATTTTTAAAGCATGCAAAAAAAGCAGGAGCTAAAATAGTAAGTGGATTGGATATGTTTATTCAACAAGGCTTGGCTTCTATAAATATTTGGGAAGATAATAATATCTCACAAAGAGTTAACGTAAACAATGTTAAAAAAGTATTAGAGGAAAAACTATGCTAAAAAGACTACAGTTTTTAACGTCAGGTGAGTCTCACGGAAAGGGACTTCTTGGAATACTAGATGGCCTGCCAGCTGGTATTGAGATAAGTGAAGAATATATTGATCACCAACTAAAAAGGCGTCAAATGGGTCATGGAAGAGGTGGCCGTATGAAAATTGAGAAAGACCATGCACAACTATGGGGTGGAGTTCGGCATGGGTTAACTCTTGGATCACCTGTAGGAATATTAATAGATAATCTCGATTGGAAAAACTGGACAAAAAAAATGTCAGTTGAACCTATACAAGAGAAAGTAAAACCAGTAACTCTACCTAGGCCTGGGCACGCTGATCTTGCGGGTGTGCATAAATACGGTTTTGGCGATATTCGCAATATTCTTGAAAGATCTAGCGCTAGAGAAACGACAATGCGCGTAGCACTAGGCTCTGTGTGCAGAAAGCTTCTTGAAGATGTGGGTATCTATATCGGCAGTAGAGTAGTTCAAATACATAATGTAAAAGATGAATCAAATTATAAATTAACACCAGATGAAATGAATGAAAGAGCAGATATATCGCCAGTTAGATGTTTAGATGATAACGCAGAAAAAGAAATGATAAATGTTATAGATGATGCAAAAAAAGCAGGGGATTCTGTTGGTGGTGTTTTTGAAGTTATTGCTACAGGAGTTCCTTATGGTCTTGGCTCGTATACTCAATGGAATAATAAACTTCAAGCGCGCATATCAACAATGATGATGAGTATAAATGCTTTTAAGGGCATTGAAATTGGTAGCGGATTTAAGAGTGCATCGCAATTTGGTAGCAATGTTCATGATGAAATTGGATACGAGAACGGAAAGTTTACTAGACATACTAATAACGCTGGTGGAATTGAGGGCGGTATGAGCAACGCACAACCTATAGTTCTATGGATGTCAATGAAACCAATTTCAACTCTAATTAAACCATTGAGATCAATTGATATAGTTACACATGAAGAAAAAAATGCCCATAAGGAAAGAACGGATTCGTGTGCAGTGCCTGCGGCATCAGTAGTATCTGAAAGCATGCTTTGCATAACGCTTGCTGACGCGCTTCTTGAAAAATTTGGTGGAGACAGTATTGAACAATTAAAATCTCATATGAATAATTCGGCAAAATATTGAAAAAAATATTTTTAATTGGCATGACAGGTGCTGGAAAAACAACAATTGGTAAATTATTAGCTGAAAATATAAATAAAGATTTTGAAGATTTAGATGAAACTGTTGAAAGAAAATATGCATTATCTATTAAAGACATATTTTCAAAATATGGTGAAGTTAGGTTTCGTGAAGCAGAGAGCGATGCTCTTATGAATTCATCTGGAGATATTATTTCATGTGGAGGTGGGATTATTTTAAATAAAAAAAATAGAGACTATATAAAGAAGGGGTTGTCTTTTTTTCTAAACGTAGATTTAGCTGAATTAGAAAAAAGACTAAGATATCAAAAAAATCGACCATTATTGAATAATGCAAATCTTAAGGAAACTCTTGCTTCGCTTTGGGAAAAGAGAGAAAATATATATTTACAAACCGCGGATCATGTTATTAGTGTAAAAGATGGGTCACCTAAAGAAATTATGAAGAAAATTTCAGGATACATAAAATGAGTGATATTATTGTTGATCTAAATGATAGGTCATATAAAATAATTGTAGAAAATGGAGCAATAAACTCCTTTTCTAATTATTTGATGCATAACGCAAGTGTCAAAAATCTTGTAATTATTAGCCATGAGTTACTAATGAAAAATTATGGATTAAAACTCAAAAATAATCTAGAAAATTCAGGCTATGAAGTTATAGAAATTATTCTTCCTGATGGAGATGATTCAAAGGATTTAAAAATTTATAATGAAATAATTACAAAGATGATAGATTCAAATTGTGATAGAACATCAGTAGTTATAGCACTTGGAGGAGGAGTCGTTGGGGATATATCAGGTTTTGTTGCTTCATCATTTATGAGGGGAATTAAATATTATCAAGTACCAACTACTCTACTTGCTATGGTTGATTCATCCATTGGTGGAAAAACAGGTCTCAATTTTTCAAAAAAGAAGAATATTGTGGGCTCTATTTACCAGCCAGTATCTGTTGTAGTAGATCCAGATTTACTAAACACATTGCCGTTTAGCGAAAAAGTTTCAGGCTTAGGAGAAATAATAAAATATGGAGCAATTAAAGATCGTGGTTTTCTAAATAACTTATATGAATGGGTCAAAGATATTGAAAATTTTCCCTACACGAAAGCAATTGAAAGGTGCTGTCAAATAAAAGCTGAAATTGTCACAAAAGATGAAAATGAAACCGATCTAAGAAGAATACTAAACTTTGGACATACAATTGGACATGCCTTAGAATCTCATTTAGGTTACAAGATGATTAAGCACGGTGAAGCAGTTTCCCTTGGAATGAAATGCTCAGCATGGATATCACACAAAAAAGGTTTATTAAATACTGAGGATTATAATTTACTTATAGAAACAATTAATCGATTACCATTACCTAAAATAAGTGCACTAGACCCTGAAAAGATAATGCACTATATCAACTTTGATAAAAAGAATGAAAATGGAATACTAAATTTTATACTTTTAAATGGGTTAGGTAAAGCTATAGTCACTCAAGATGTATCAAGTTTTGAAATATTAGAATCAATAAAGGTATTGCATGAATATTAAAATCTTTAACGGGCCAAATTTAAATTTACTTGGTAAGCGAAATAAAAATATCTACGGAAAAGAAACGTTAAATGAAATTCAGAACTGGGTTGAAATTAAAATAGAGAATAAACATCTAATTGAATGGTTTCAATCTAACCATGAAGGTAAGATAATTGATGAAATGCATAGATCTATAGATTCTTGTGAAGGAATTATTATTAATCCAGGTGCATTCACGCATTATTCTTACGCGATAAGAGATGCTATTGAATCTGTTGATATTCCAACAGTTGAGGTTCATTTAAGTAACATTAATAAAAGAGAAGAATTTAGAAAAAAATCTGTAATTAAGGATGTATGTATTGGTCAAATAACCGGTCTTGGTAAAAGTGGATATCTAGATGCAGTAAGAATGCTTGCTGCTTATAAAAATAAAAAAAATAATTAATTTTTGAAATTTAAAATTGTTTTCTCAATAATTTTGCAACATTTTAGTAGCTCCGACTGGCTAATTGTAAGTGGAGGAGCAAATCTAATTATATTCCCATGCGTTGGCTTAGCAAGCAGTCCATTATCCTTTAAAGCGTGACAAATACCTAACGCAGTTGTGCTTTCAGGTGAATCATTAATCACTAATGCATTTAATAACCCTTTACCCCTGACTGTATTTATAATATCGCTTTTTTGAATTATACTGCTCATCTCTTGTCTAAATACTTCACCAAGTTTAAATGCATTTTTAGCTAACTGCTCTTCTTCAATTACTTCAAGCGCAACTTGCGCTACTCTGCAAGCCAGAGGGTTCCCTCCATACGTAGAACCGTGTTGCCCTGGTTTTATTGTTAGCATAATTTCATCTGAACTTAACACAGCTGAAATCGGCAAAATTCCACCAGACAGTGCTTTTCCTAATATTAAAATATCTGGCTTAATATTATCATAATCACTGCATAGCATTTTACCCGTTCTACCCAAGCCTGTTTGTACTTCATCAGCAATAAAAAGAACGTTCTTTTCTTTACATAGCCGGTATGCTTCTTTTATGTACCCTTCATCAGGAACAACAACTCCAGCTTCACCTTGAATTGGTTCAACCATAAATCCCGCTACGTTTTCATCTTTTAATGCATTACCGAGAGAGGTTAAATCGTTATAAGGTATAACTTCAAATCCTGGTATAAACGGACCATAATCTTCATAGCAGTCTGGGTCGGTTGAGGATGAACAAGCCGCAAGAGTTCTTCCCCAAAAATTACCTTCAGCAAATAAAATTTTTGCTTTATTCTTTTTAGTTCCTTTGACTTTATACGCCCATTTTCTACATAATTTTAAAGCAGTTTCTCCTCCTTCTACTCCAGTATTCATCGGAAGAACCTTATCATAACCAAATAATGATGTTATATATTTTGCATACTCACCAAGCGCATCAGTATAAAATGCCCGAGATGTTAACTGTAGTTTTTCTGCTTGCTGAACTAGCGTTGACACAATTCTAGGATGACAATGACCTTGATTAACTGCTGAATAAGCAGAGAGAAAATCATAATATTCTTTCCTATCAACGTCCCATACTTTTACACCTTTTCCTTTTGATAAAACAACAGGTAAAGGGTGGTAATTATGGGCTCCATATTTATTCTCAAGATCAATTGCGTTAGATGATTTTGAACTTATTTTACTCATTATTAATTTTTCCCGTATTTTTTATTTAAAAATATATTAAATATGATAATCTTGAATTGATTTAACTTTTATTTCATCATTAGATTTTCTTATTGCTCTTAAAGCAGCATCTGCTCCAGATAGTGTTGTAATTGAAACAATTCCTTTTTGTATACACGCTTTACCTATTGACTCTTCATCATATCTAGCCTGCTTACCATAAGGAGTATTTATAACTATATCAATCTCACTATTTTTTATCGCATCTACAACATTTGGTCTACCTTCACCAACTTTGTAAATTGAATTAACATTAATTCCATTTTGTTTCAATTCATTTGCGGTCCCACTAGTTGCAATTATATTAAAACCAAGTTCTGTAAAATCTCTAGCTATTGAAATCATATTTAGCTTATCAGAATCATTTACAGAAATAAATATTGTACCAGCTGAAGGGATATCATTGCCAGCGCTAATTGAAGCCTTTTTAAATGATTCACCCATCGATTGAGAAATACCCATAACTTCACCAGTTGATTTCATTTCAGGAGAAAGATATATTGATTCATCTGGAAATTTGTTAAAAGGCAATACGGCTTCTTTAATAGCAACGTGGTTAATTTGATTCCAGCTTTTAAGTTTAAAATCTTTAAGTTTTGCGCCTATTGCAAGCTGCGCAGCAATCCTTGCCAGCGGAACATTTGTAGCTTTACTTACAAATGGTGTTGTTCTGCTAGCACGAGGGTTGACTTCTAATACATATATTTCATTATTTTTAAATGCGAATTGTAAATTAATCAAGCCAACTACATTAAGCTTAAGAGCAAGATCTTTTGTGATTCTTTCTATTTCTACCATCGCTTTTGATGATATTTTATAGGGTGGCAATACACAGGCCGAATCTCCAGAGTGTATTCCCGCCTCTTCAATGTGTTGCATTATCGCCCCAATATGAACAATATCACCATCGCATAATGCATCTACATCAAACTCAAATGCGTCTTCTAGAAATTGATCAATTAGTATTGGGTGTCCTTTTGTAACATCGGCATTTCTTGAAATATAATCAACCAGTTGCTGATTTGAATAAACTATTTCCATTGCCCTGCCTCCCAAGACATAGCTAGGTCGGGCTAAAATAGGAAAACCAATATTCTCAGCAATTACGGAGACCTCTTCAAGAGTCCTACCTGTCCCATATTTAGGACATTTAATATCTAACTCATTTAATATTTTTCCAAATTTTTCTCTATCTTCTGCTAAATCGATATTATTTGGTGATGTACCTAAAATTGGAACACCGGCCTCATCAAGCGCTTTTGCTATTTTAAGTGGAGTTTGTCCTCCAAATTGAATCAGTACACCATCCGGCTTTTCAAATTCAACAATATTTAATACATCTTCATAGGTTACTGGTTCAAAATATAACCGATCAACCAAATCGAAATCGGTGCTCACTGTTTCTGGATTACAATTAACCATTATTGTTTTATAATTTTGATCCTGAAGTCCAAATACTGCCTGAACGCAACAATAATCAAATTCAATTCCTTGTCCTATCCTATTTGGTCCTCCACCAAGAATCATTACCTTTTTTCCATTTAATGGTTTTATTTCATTTTCATCATCATACGAGGAATAGCAATATGGGGTTTTAGCTTCAAATTCCGCTGCACATGTATCTACTACCTTGAATGATGGAATTATTGACTTCTTCTTTCTTTCGCTTCTAGCCTCATTTTCAGTTATGTTTTTCATTTTAGAAATTTGTGCATCTGAAAAGCCATTTTGCTTAAGCTTGAGAAGTGGGGTATTTTTATCGCATTCAACTAAAAATTTAATTTGATGCAGGAACCATGGATCGATTTTAGTAGATTTATAAACATCATTAATAGACGCACCTTCTTTTAAGGCCTCTCTGACCTTAAGCAGTCTAAAGCTTGTTGCGTACTGAAGTGTATTCATATCTAAGGTACGTGCTCTGCTTAGCTCTGGATCATCATCTATAGCTATTTTAGGCTCTAGCCCATTTAGTCCTACCTCAAGAGATCTAAATGCTTTTTGAAGCGACTCCCTAAAAGTTCTTCCAATAGACATTACCTCACCAACGCTTTGCATTTGAACACCCAGATGCCCAGTAGCAGATGGAAACTTTTCAAAATCAAATCTTGGCACCTTCACAATTACATAATCAATTGTAGGTTCAAATGCTGCTAAAGTTTTTCCAGT
>CENZ01017482.1_pt1 | contig 17623 bp, 17 predicted proteins | sample 361341 | NCBI WGS metagenome assembly CENZ01 (sample SAMEA2619782, study PRJEB7988) | marine metagenome | biome: marine biome (ENVO:00000447); feature: deep chlorophyll maximum layer (ENVO:xxxxxxxx); material: "saline water (ENVO:00002010), including plankton (ENVO:xxxxxxxx)" | depth 50 m
CATCAACAGAAACTGGTGAATACGACGATCGCAACCATCGTCGTATCAAGGCGATTTCAGTTTGGTAAGGCGGTCAGGCGACAGCCTGTTGCGCCTCCTTCAGCCGCGCTTCCAGCAGGTCGACCTGTTTCTCTAGGTCTTCAGGGACACGTCCGCCAAACGATGCGTAGTACTCACGAATCAGCGGGATTTCCTGTAGCCAGCCGTCGACATCGACCCGCAGTAGCTCCGCCTTGTCTCCTTCAGATAACTCAAGCCCATCAAAATCGACAGCTTCCATCGTCGGAACGTTTCCGATAGGTGTCTCCACCGCGTCAGCAGTACCGACACATCGTTCGAAGACCCACTTCAGTACCCGGCTGTTGTCGCCAAACCCCGGCCACATGAATTTTCCATTGTCATCTTTTCGAAACCAGTTGACGTAGTAGATGCTGGGGAGGTCGGCACCTTCATGTTTACCGGTATTCAGCCAGTGAGACCAGTAGTCAGCCATGTTGTAGCCGCAGAAGGGCAACATGGCCATTGGGTCGCGACGGAGTTCACCGATAGCACCGGCAGCTGCCGCGGTTTTCTCTGAGGCAACAATTGACCCAAAGAAAGTTCCTTCAGTCCAGTTTCGGGCTTCGTTGACCAACGGGACAACAGTGGCGCGACGCCCACCAAACAGGATTGCGCTGATAGGCACGCCTGACAGGACCTCCCATTCTTCTGCAATGGCCGGGCATTGACTGGCAGAAACTGTGAATCGTGCATTTGGGTGCGCGGCAGGACGATCAGATGACGGTGTCCAGTCATTGCCTTGCCAATCGATCAGATGATCCGGTGCTTCCGGCGTCATGTCTTCCCACCAGACGTCTCCATCATCCGTCTCTGCGACGTTGGTAAAGATGCAATCACGGGACAGTGTCAACATGGCGTTCTTGTTCGATTCCATACTGGTTCCCGGCGCCACACCAAAGAATCCGGCTTCCGGATTGATGGCGTAAAGTCGCCCGTCATCCCCGAATTTCATCCAGCAGATGTCGTCACCGACAGTTTCCACCTTCCAGCCCTCGATTGTAGGGATCAGCATGGCCAGATTGGTCTTGCCACAAGCGCTGGGAAAAGCACCGGCGATGTAGCGTGTCTCACCCTCCGGGCTTGTGATTTTCAGAATCAGCATGTGTTCTGCCAGCCACCCTTCATCCTTCGCCATGGCTGAGGCAATTCGAAGTGCAAAACACTTCTTACCCAGCAGAGCATTGCCGCCGTACCCGGAGCCAAAGGACCAGATTTCGCGAGTATCAGGAAAATGTGAAATATGAAGGCTCTCGGGGTTGCAGGGCCAGGGAACGTCCGTCTCACCGTTGGCAAGCGGTCGGCCAACAGAATGTACGCAAGGCACAAAGTGACCTTCGGTACTGAGTTCATCGATGACGGCCTGTCCGACACGGGTCATGATGTGCATGCTGGTGACAACATACGGCGAGTCTGTGATTTCAACGCCGATGTGCGCGATGGGGGAGCCCACAGGTCCCATACTGAATGGGATGACGTACATGGTGCGTCCCTGCATGCAACCTGAGAACAGGCCGTTCAGGGTGGCGCGCATTTCATTAGGGTCTACCCAATTGTTGTTCGGTCCAGCTTCCGCCTCGGTGGTGGTGCAGATAAACGTCTTGTCTTCGACCCGTGCGACATCACCAGGGTCGGATCGCACTAGGTAACAGTTCGGGCGTAATTCGGCGTTGAGTGATTTCGCCACACCCGCATCCATGAGCAGACGCCACATCCGGTCATATTCGTCTTTCGACCCATCACAGATGACAACATTTTCAGGCTGGCACAGGTCTGCCATCGAGTTGATCCAGTCCTGCAACTGCTTGTGTTTCAACATGTAGTGGCCCTTATTTCTACCGGCAGGTGACGGGTGATTTTGCTAGATGCGAATAGTTCCGATTAGCAGAGTAACGATATGATTTTAGAGACAATTTGGCGTGCTCAGACCGCTGACCGGAAAGGTCGAAAGAATAACACAGGAAGACGACAGATGAGCATGTCCGGATTGAACGTACCGTCTGTCGGGATGAACTGCACCTGTCGGGATCCTTGAGGGTATCGGGCGTTAGTGCATCTTGTTTGAGGATGCCATCGCAAGGAGTCTCTTACTCGCCAGCTCGCGGATCTTTTCGACGTCAGTGTTCTCCAGGATCTGGGCGTAGGTGTATTCTGCCAGTTCCCTGTTCCCCTGCATTTCTGCCACGTTACCCAGCTGGATCGATAGCTCAGGTGCTGGATAGAGGAGTAGCTGCCTTTCGATACACCCCTTGGCCTCCTCCCATTGCTTGTTGGGCCAAAAGATACGTTTCAGGTTGTCCAGCATGCGAAAAAGGATCGCTTTGTTCGGCGCCGGGTCGAGATGACCCGGTTCAATTTTGGCGCGTGGTCCAGCGATCTGACGGAACATTGTGGCACAGTCAGCCTCACTCAGGATCTCACCCGAAAAGGGATTCACGAAGAGGTCACGATCGTTGCCGTACTTGACGAGAAAGTTGACGGGGAAATTGACGCCTGAGACGGGCAGGTTGAGGCGCTGTCCAATACCGATGTGGATCATCGCCAGGGTAATGGGAATACCACATCGGGTATCGATCACACGGTTGAGGTAGCTGTTAGCCGGATTGTTGTAGTCATTGACGTTCCCTCTGAAACCTTCGTCGCTATGGATGAAGGCACTCAGCCTCTGGATGGATACCCCAAAAGAAGACTCAGAGGAGGGGGCATCATCAAACCGCTGGGCGAGGTTGTCGAGGTGCTGAAGGTAGTGCTCGACGTCGATCTCATCATCGGTTTCTGCAGCGATCAGAAGCGCCGCCCGATCCAGTTGAATCTCGTTGTCTTCCAACCCTGCGACCGCCGTGAAGTGCGCCCTGGCGTCAATCTTGAGCATCTGTGTTTTCAGACCTTCGTCGAAACGAATCCACCATCTTTGCAAGGTTCACACACCATTGTAAACCTCGAGATCAGATTGTTGCCCCAAATGGCGGGACAGGAAGGCGGTAACAGGGTGTCATGATGCTTTCGGACCGCCGGTTGTCAGCGATCGGGTTCGTTGCTGGTGCCGAAACGCTTTTTTCTGGTGTCGCCGATGGCCCGCATCAATCGCAGCGTCCTGACCGAGGTGACTCTCCTCCCGCTCCCTGGCCAGCTGCATCTGTTTTTCCCGTTCGCGGAAGCGCTCCCGGTCTTCCGGTGAGTATCGATTTTCGCAGTGTGGGCAGCTGACACCGTGGATAAATGCCGGGTGTGCCTTGTCTTCTTCACGGATTGGCATCCGACAGGCGTGGCACTGCTCGTAACCACCGGGTTGAAGCTGGTGATCAACGGCGACACGACTGTCGAAGACGAAACACTCGCCTTGCCAGAGTGATTGTTCTTCGGGAATCTCCTCCAGGTAGCGAAGGATGCCACCCTCAAGGTGGTAGACCTCATCGACGCCGAGTGACTTCAGGTAAGCCGTGGATTTCTCACACCGTATTCCACCGGTACAGAACATGGCGACTTTCGCCGGTGGGGTTGTCGATGCTGCGAGTTCAGTCGCAAAATCGGGGAAGTCCCTGAAGCTCTTCGTTTCAGGGTTCACAGCACCTTCGAAGGTACCAATGCTGACCTCGTAGTCGTTGCGTGTGTCGACAACGAGTACGTCAGGATCTGAAATCAGCGCATTCCAATCCTTCGGTTTGACGTAGGTGCCGGTGAGCGCCGCAGGGTCGATGCTATCAACGCCCATCGTGACAATTTCCGTCTTGAGTTTCACTCGCGTGCGATGGAACGGCGTTGCCTTCGCCTGCGATATCTTGAAGGGTATGTCGTGGAACCGATGGTCACTGGTCAGCCACCGTTTGACCTGGGCGATGGACTCATCGCTGCCTGCGACCGTGCCGTTGATCCCTTCAGTAGCCACAATCACCGTGCCACGCACCGATAAGGAGGTCAGCAATGATTGCAGGTCGCCCTGAAGGCGCTCTGGATCAGTCACGGTGACGAAACGATAAAATGTGATGACGGTGATCATCATTCTTCGTCCAGGAAATCACCTTGCCATCGATCGACCCAGGTGAAGTCATTGACCGGGTATCGACGCAAACGCGTCAGTTGTTGTTCTGGTTTGCCCAGCGCGACCATGGCGGCAATGGCGATACCGTCGGGCAGTTGGAGTAGTTGACGCGCGGCAGGTTCAGAATGCGCGAGAAATGTTGTCAGGACGCCACCGAGACCTTCGTTACGCGCTGCCAGCAGGATGTTGTGCACAAAGGGATAGATTGAAGCCCCGGATATGACACCGACGCGATCGAGGTCTCGGTCAAAGCTGGTGACCAGCGACAGATCGACACAGACCACCAGTAGCGCGGGTACTGACGTCAGGTCATCGATCATGGGAAAATGGGCTGATGTCGCGGCGATCTCTGATTTTGAGACCTCGGAAGGCACAATGGTATTGAAGGGTGTTTCGCCAGCCTTTGCCTGGGCCTTGTAGGCTGCAACGGTGGGCGCCATCAGCGATCGCATTTGCTCTCGAATGGCTTCATCTTTTATCACAAGGACACGCCACCCCTGTCGATTGCCACCGCTGGGCGCAAATCGGGCGTTGTCGAGGATCTGCCGCAGTGTTTTGTCGGAAACGGGGTCGTCCGTGAACGCCCGTGCGGCGAACGTGGTCCGCATGACCTCAAGCGTATCCATGAATCAGTGGTCTCGTAGGCCGTGGGAGGTCATCAGCTCTGGCTCAGAATATCCTTCAGATAACCTTGTGCCGGTGACGGTTTGAAGACCGACTCCTCAAGCCCGAACTGGCGGTGGATAGCCGTCGTAATGGTATCGGCGAGTTCATCCTGGGTCGTCAGCTGGTCAATCAGGACGCGATCATAGCGTTTCGCCCAGACCTGACGACCATGCTCTGTCGCAATCAGTTGCACATTGGTTCTGATCAGGTCCTGTTCCATGCGTACAGATCCTTCGACGATATAGGTGGCTCCCAAAGATGTGCCCAGTTCCCCGGGGTCGTGGAATTGTCCCCGGTACCTGAAAGAGCTGGTGTGGGAGACAACGCCGAATTTTCCTGCACGGCCCAGGTAATTCACGATCTCCTGCGCTAGGGCATCGCCAAAATGCTGATACAGGTCGACGGTGATCATGTTGAGAAAGGGCAAGACTGCTAGTGTGACTGTCGGGGCTTCCATGTCAGGCCCAGGTTGGGTGACCTCCACGGGTGGACCGGCTTCCAACCATTCAACATCCGCGATGAGCTGGTAACCCCGCTTGGGATAGGTTCGGATGTAACGTGGGTTTTTGGAGCTGTCTTTGAAAACCCGGCGCAGTTCCGCCACCGTCTTGTGAACGGCATTGTCACCGGAAATCGCTCCGCGCCAGAAGCGGTCCAGCAATTCTTCTTTCGTGACCAGTTTTCCCTGATGGTCCGCCAAGTGAACGAGCACATCCATGGCACGAGGGGTGACGTGCACCTCTTCATCGTGCCGGGTCAGACTGTCAAAGTCCCGGTGAACTGTCCATTCGCCAATCAGGAACATCAGAAACTCCTAGGATCGTGGGCATATTACCCAGTGTGTGTGTGGGAATCCAAAGCGCGGCAGAAAAAAGGCAGGGAAATAAACGCAGGTGTTGAATCGTCCGGCTGGGTGAGAGGGTGTTTTCAGAGCAATGACAGGGAAATAGCACTCTGCAGCAAGGATATCCAACGAGAGATCGGGAAGATAGGGGTCTCGAATCGAGTCTCCCTCAATTCGTACTTGAGGCTATATTGTAGCGGACACTGCTCTCTCGGCTTGTGCTATCTGACTTGTAGCCTGACATGACCGGAACAAGCGATGCTTGTTCCGGTTTTTTTTGCCTGAAATCAGATTCGTGATGACATCCGGGCAATTGGAAGTATCAGCGTGACCGTGACACCTTCAGTGTCCAGTCGATCTGCAGCGTTGATGCTGCCACTGTGGAAGCGCGCGATCATACGAGCGATATAGAGCCCAAGCCCAAGATGTGCCGCCATGTCACCACCGCTGTGTTCTCCTTTCCGACTGGACTTCATGGGTGAAAACGGGTCGCCTTGTGGCAGCAAGGGACCCTCGTTACTGATTCGTACGACAGCGTTCCCTTCCTCGGTCGTCAATCGAACCCGCACAGGCGTGTTGACGGCCGCGAAGTCCACAGCATTGTTGAGGACCTTGTCCAGCAATTGTGCGATCAGCTCAGGCAGACCAAATATGGTGATGTCCGCTTTGTTCTCTTCTATGCCAATGACCTCAAAGGTCGTGCCAGGATGAATGCTTCGATAGCTTTCGACGAGTCCTCGAATCACATCTTCAAGCGCGAATGCCTGCTGTTCAGAGGGTTCCAGTGACTGCTCCAGCCGGCTGGCTTCTGTCATCCGTTGAATCAGGTTAATGAGCGTTGCGATGCCATCTCTCGCCCGCTGGACAAAGACCTCTGAATCCTGAGGTGCGCCCTGCAGGTTATCTAGTGAGCTTTGCACGACGGAGACGGGGGTACGGAGTTCATGGGCAAGACGGTTTGGTAGAGCCTGAGTGTAGTCATAGTGTTCTTTCAAAAGGCGATTGGCCTCCACCAACGCTGCGCGCAGTTCCTCAATCTCCCGTATAGGGTGCTTGTCCTCCTGGAGTTTGTGATCTGTGATGTGACCGTCATGGGCGACGGTGCTCGTGTAGTCTCGTCCCAGATGTACGAGGCCCCGTCGAATCCGCCGACCGAAGTTCACGAAAAGCAGGGCGACAATCAAGAGTAGTGCTGCGACCAGCCATGGCAGACGTGGATTGAACGATGTGTTCAGGTCAGGTTGACGGAGGACGAGATAACCGAGATTGCCTGCAGCTTCATCGGGCGAGGCGAGGGCGACCTGGTAGTCGCGATTGCTGGTGGCGCGCATCAGTAGTGGGCACGTTCCGTTGCAGGCCACGAGATAGCCATGGATGTCATAGATGGTCGTGTTTGAAGACAGACTGTGTCCCAAGCCTGCGAAGGTCGCGGGAATTGGGGTAAACAGTGCACTTTGTTCATGCAGGTGTCGGGTGCTGGAAGGTCCCATGACGTAGTGTCGCGAACGTTGCTGGTCGTCGTCAACATCCGTGACATTGATCCCGAGGTGCGTACCCACCAGACGGCGCGGCAGCGCCAGTTCAACACGATAGCCGTCTTCTGTCGCGGCCCAGTATGCGTGGATGTCAGGATTCTCACGGAGCGGACGTAAGCTGGTGGCAGACAACTCAAAGACGGTTGCGGGGCCTGGCTGGTGGGCAGTGATGGTCATTCGGCGCAAACGTTCGGGTTTTCCGGCGGGCTCGGGGAACGCCAGTTGGATATAGTCGTTGCGGTGAGCGCTGATACCTTCCAGCTGTCGATAGATGACGCGATCATCGACGACAGAGAACAGCATGAAGAGATGGGTCTGGTCAGCAACGATCCCTAGGGAAAACCGAAGCGAATCCGGATCGTACGTCTGATTGACTTCGAGCAGGTGATCCCGACCGAACTGATACGGTGGCAACTCGTTGTCCGTGGTCGATACGGGCCAGTCATCGGCCAGCCCGTCAATGTCGATGGCAACCCCCTGGTCCGAGTTGTGGCCCGAGAAGTCCTTTCGGGTAAGGACAGGAAAGTGCAAAGGCGCATTCGCGTCACGTCGATTGCGAAGCTCAGTGGTAATCACCGGGTTCGCCATCAGCAATCCTGCAGTGCTGTCTGCTGCACTCATCCAATCGTCAAGACGTTGCTGCAGCATTGATTCTTGATCTTGCCATCGCATCACGAAAACAACCGCGACGGTCGCCATGGTGACGAGGATCGCGGGGACGAGCAACCGCAGGATTGAGGGGGACCGCATGTTCAGGATTCCTGCCAGCGATAACCCATTCCGTAGAGTGTCTCGATACCATCGAAGCCCTTATCGACCTGTCGGAACTTGTTCCTGATCCGTTTGATATGGGTTGAGATGCTAGCGTCGTCGACCACGAGATTGGCATCGCTCATCAAATGTGATCGGCTGCGAACATGCCCAGGGTGTCGTACAAGGGAAAGGACGATCCAGAACTCAGTGAGTGTCAGTGGCACCACGTTGTCACGCCAGCGGCACTCCATTCGCTGCTGATCAACGTGGAGAGATCCGTGGACGATCCCCTGATCCGGTTCCGGATGATAACTCATTGCTTCGAGCCGGCGAAGCAGCGCTGCAATCCTTGCCAGCAGGTGAGGCAAACTGATGTCCTTGGTCACGTAGTCGTCCGCACCCAGTCGTAACCCACTGACAATGTCGAAATCACTGTCACGAGCCGACAGGAACATGATGGGTAGCCGTGCCGAGCGCGCCCTCAGTGTCCGGCACAGGCTGAACCCGCCGTCCACCTCGTCACCGAGACCAATGTCGATGATCGCGAGATCGGGCAGCAGGTTGTCGAAACCGGTTTCCGCGCTGGCTCTGTCAGCGAACGTGTTGACGTTGTGCTGATGCTGTCGAAGCGCGGCCGCGTAGTTCTCCCTCAGGTGGGCTTCATCCTCAACGAGTGCAATTTGATACGGCATACACAGCAATATACATCAATCGTCGGGCTGTACCGGCAGTCCGGGACCGATTGCCACAGTGTTGCCCTGATTCCTCCATGGTTTTCCACCGTGATGCCACGAACCTGCCGCAGTGCATCGCTTAAATGGCTTCACCGTTCACGCGACCAACACAACAGGAGTGAGATATGTTGATCAGGAAACCAGGACAACGAGGCATTTATCGGTTCACCAGAGTGGATCAGACGCTCGTCGCAGGCGGTCTGCTGGTGCTGGCCACCGCAACTGCTTCGGCAGCACCGGCTCAGAAGGAGTCCCGCAAGTCACCAGAAGAGCGCCGGGGAGCGCTGATCGGGGCGATTGTCGGGGCCGGTGTTGCCGGACCTTTTGGCGCGGGAGCCGGGACCATCATTGGTGGTGCGTTCATTGGCAAGGGTATTGCCAATGAACGCATCAAGAAGGAACTCAGCAGTACGCTTAAGGAGGAGCGGGTCAGGCATGCAAGTGACACTTCGCGGTTCAACGCAAGGATCGCACGCCTGCAATCGGAGCTGACCAGGGCTGAAGGTACCATCGCTTCGATCGACCAAGTCGCGCTGGTACCGGTTCAGTTCAAGACTGCCTCAAGTGACATAGAAGCGCCTTATCTTGAACAACTGGCCGCGATTGCACGCCTGATAAAACGCCAGAAGGACATCAGGGTCACACTGAGTGGCCACGCAGATCGTCGAGGGGAAGACACCTACAACCAGGCGCTGTCTGAAAAGCGGGTTCGGGGGGTGCGGGACGCGCTCGTTAACGCTGGGATCGAGATGACCAGGATCTCCGTGATTGCGTATGGCGAGTCGCAGCCCCTGCTGACCGAACAGAGCTTCGAAAACGACTTTTTCGACCGACGCGTGGACCTGCGTTTGCACACGGGGCAATCCCCTCCTCTTGCTGCCCGATAGTCTGCGATGCAGCATCCTGCTGGATCACATCTGATGCACGACGGGTTGGTCACGGGCGATACTTCTCTTGGAAGGTTCGCCCTTTTTTCATTGACGGGTAACCGATCTTTCGCGCTACGATGTGGCTGAAATCAGTACGAGGAGGAAGCGATGACCGACGAAAACCCATCAATCACGAATCACGTGTCCATTGACATATCGGACCCATCCGTAAGCCACGCCTTCTACGATGCCGTACTTGGAACGATTGGTGCGAAACGAGTTCACGAGGACGGTGATACTGTTGCCTATGGCAAGATGTTTCCTGAGTTCTGGGTGGGCGCCCCCTTGGATCGTGGTACGCCAATCACTGCAAACGGTGTTCACTTCGATTTTTTCGCGTCTTCCACGTAGCAGGTCGATGCGTTCTATCGAGTCGCCCTGGAACATGGCGCGGTCGACGATCGTCGACGTTGGATTAGATCAGAAGCAGATGCCGATCGACCCTCGTTTTCTGTTGGGTGATGGGGACGTGTGTCGCGAGAAGCGTGCCGCATTGTTCTATGGCGGTGACAAAACAGGACACAGTAACGCGTGCGCGAATGTCCTGGACCAGTGTGTTACCAGTCATCGGTGGAGATACGGTGGCTGAGGGAACGATCCGCGATGATCTCCACGTAGTGTTCCGCCTCTGAGACAAAAATCAGGATGTCGGACTCTCCGGAATGGTGCAGGTGGTGTTCCAGGAACTGTCGACGTGCCAGGTTGCTCGCTCGCTAGCGTTTCACTTCTGCTCGACCTCTGAGATGGCCTCTGCGACGTGGCGCAGTTCAGATTCGTCCAACAAACTCATAGGCGTAATTGTGAAGCAACCAGAAAAACAGGAACAGAAAACGGAAAGCCTATTAGGTCGACTTCGATGTGATGGTGCAAAGAGTTTTCACGATGAGTGCTATCGTAGATAGCTGGAGCGAAACTGGATACCCCATTTGCCATCCTGACAGGTTGCAATCCACAGCGTATCAAACCGCTTATAAACCGTGCCATCCTCGTGACAACGATGCATGTCCAGTGAGACATGCACTTTGTCATCGCTTTCATGGATGATGGTGAGGCCCCCCAGCGTCGAGTGATGCCATCCTTCTTCTCTCAGTCGCGACTCGCCTCGTTGAATGATGGCGGCAAACTCCTCGGCGGATTCGAGCCGGGCAAATCTCCCACCCGCAAGTCTCACGTGGGGGTAGTTCAGTGTCTGGGCGTGTGCGTCATGATCCTGGGCATTGAATGTTTCAAGGAACGCTTGTACGGCGTTGGTGGCAGCATCAGCGGGTGACATGGGTTTGCTCCTGTGATGTTTGTACGGTGTCGATGAAGGCGTCAACATAACATGATCCCAGATGTTGCCAACGCAGCTGCTTGGGGACCTGGCCAGCCGGAAGATTACCGATCCAGGACCTGAGTAGTTCGGTCGCAGAGAGGGCTTCCACCACCCGGTCGTCGTAGGGCTGATAACGAAAACGCGTGTCGATGAACTCGGGGTAGGCCAGTCGGTCTGGAACCAGTGGCCGGCATCCACACGCCATGGCTTCTAGGAGAGATAACCCCTGGAAATCATGCTCGCTGGTCGACACGACCACATGGCTGGATTGCAGGAGTGCCAGATATTTCGCGCGATCCTTGACGAAGCCGAACTCCCCCAGCCGGCCCTGTTCATCAAGCAGCGATCGCACCACTGACAATTCGTTGGGAGTTCGGTTGCCGGATTGACCCAGAATATGGAATGTCAGCGGTGTGTTGACCTCGTTGAGGGACTTCACAAAACAAAGCAGGCGGTCCAGCCCTTTGTCTGATTCCCATCGGTGGTTCCAGACCAGGGTCAATCTATCCTGGGCAGCGCTGGTATCTGGCAGGAAACATTCATCCTGTAATGGTACGTGCAATACGTTGGATTTTTGCTCAATGCGGGCGAGCACATCATCAGGGACCTGATCAGGCAGTCGTTTGAGCAGCAAATCCACACCCTCCATGAACGTATTTCTGTTGAAGGTTGAGTTGAACATCACCTTGTCCGCGCTCAGCGCTGAGTAAAGGCTTGTCACCTGTCGTTCCAGCTCATGATCGAGTGCGCTGCGTTTGGGGTATGCAAACTGGTTCTCGTGGACGTACAGCATTGTGGGGAGATTCCTCACCGAAGGGTTCAGTCCCCTCAGCGCAGAGAGGTCGGTCATGGAGGTTGTCAGCAGCAGATCGAACGATGGTTCATTTTCCGAAAAATCGACCCCCGACCACGACAGTGGATTGCCCCGAAAACGCCAGCTGAAGTAGCGTGGTGGCAGTGTATGCACCGAAAATGTGTGATCTGTCAGTGCACCCGTGACGCCTTCGCGCCAGTATCGGTGGCTCAGCGCGTCGTACGCGGATAGCAGCAATACGTGCACAAGACGTTTCCAGCTCGAAGAAGACACTCTATGATGACGTCCCCCCGTTTGATCAACAATAGTGGATCAAGCATCGGGGTATCAAAAACACGTATTAAACCAGTTACTGAACCAGGTGCTGAAACATTATCCACCGGGATCATGCCCCGAGGATGGCCCACAGAGGCCACGAATGTTGGATGGGTTGCCTGTCAACGAGGAGTAGATGATGGATATCACCGTGCGAAGATCAGTTGGCAAGAGCGACCTGGCGGTCACCCCGTTGGGATTTGGTGGTGGCACGATCGGTAGTCCGGCCGTCTCCAATGAGGGTAGTCTTGCGACGGTATCAGCCGCCTGGGCCGCTGGCGTCCGATTGTTCGACACGGCACCCTGGTATGGTGTGGGTCGTTCAGAACGCCGACTGGGTCTGGGCCTGTCAGGATTGGGCGACCCCGATGAATACGACATCAATACCAAGATTGGTAAGACGCTGGTACCGGAAGCAGTGCGGGACGAGTCCGGCAAGATCAAGAGCCCGAATGGACAGGTGAAGACGCCCCGGGATCCGGTCACGGGCTTTCGGGTGGCCTTCGACTACAGCTTTGATGCGATCATGGCGCAACATCACGATTCACTGCAACGGCTGGGGCACTCAAGGGTCAGCAGCCTGACGATCCATGACATCGATTACGGGTACCACAGTGCAGAGGACATTGAACGTCATCTTGCAGAGCTCTCGCGGGATGGTGGTGGCGGCGCCCTGGCGCTCGAATCTCTTCGTTCAAGCGGTGATATCAAGGCGATCGGATGTGGGTGCAATCTTGAATCCAGAAATGCGTTCAGCTGGGATGACAGTGCCCACGAAGATTTGTGTGAACGCATCCTTGATACCGTCGACCTCGATTTTTTCGTGGTGGCAGGTGGTTACACGCTTCTGGAAACGCGTGGGCTGCGTCGAATACTGCCATTGTGTGAAGCGCGTAACATTGGGGTTGTTATCGCGGCGCCGTTTTCAGGGGGGTGGTTGGCAGACCCGAACAATGCAACGACCTACATGTATGATACGGTGCCCCAGGACGTTGTGGATCGATCAATAGCGATGTCGGAAATCTGTGAGCGACACAACGTGCCGTTGCCAGCGGTGGCACTACAGTTTGTACTGGCACATCCGACGGTGGCCGCGATCATTCCGGGTGCGAAATCCGCGGCAGAGACGGAGCAGAACCGTCAGCTGCTCGATGTGGAGATCCCTGGTGACCTCTGGACGGACCTGACATCTAGTAATCTGCTGACGAGTGAGGCACCTACGCCGGATTAATCAACGCAGACCAATCTCGTCGAGCACCGGCATCAGGTAGGTCTTGAATGCGTCCGGTGATTCACTCATCGGGAAGTGTCCAACGCCTTTCATCTCGGTAAACGAACAACCGATGCGCTCGGCAATTTCTTTGGCACCATCAGGTGGTGCCGAATAGTCATATTCTCCGGACAGCAGATAGATGGCGCATTGTGACTGATCGATGTTCAGATCTTCGTTGCGCAGGTCGCCATCGTGGAAATAGTAGAACAGGTCACCCTTGAAGACGCCCGGACCGCCGCTCGCGTAGTGCCACAACGTCTCATATCGGTTCTGATCGGAGACTTGCGGTGCGATGAGCCCTGCGACAGCGGCAGCACTCGCCTCCCCACCATGGATGTCATGGCGATGCAGGTAATCGAGATCGCCTGGGTTGTTCTGATCGCGGCCAGCGTGAAGCCCTGACTGCAGACCGATGACTGCGCGAATCTTGTCAGCGTGTCGAAGTGCCAGATGCAATACTACGCGACCACCGATCGAACATCCCATGACGACCGGCTGGGTGATTGCCAGTGCATCCATGAACGCGAGAACGTAGGCGAGATATTCATCAGTGGTTAGTTGATAGGTCCGTTCCTGCCATCCTTCCGGTGGTGATGATTTACCATGCCAGGGCATGTCAGGCACGATGATCTGGTATCGATCTGTGATGGAAGTGTCGTTCAGCAGGGCGCGGTATTGGCGCCCGTCGGACCCGGCTGTATGCAGACAGATGAGCGGAGTCCCTTCACCCGCTATTTCGAAATACACGCGGTGCGCCACGCCACCAATGTCGAGATTGAGGTAGTGTCCGGTGAGCGGCTCAAGGCCTGCGGTTGCCTTCACTTCAATGATCCTTCACGACAGAGCGTTTCGTAGTGGCTACGGAGATGGCGGATGATACTTTTGACAAACGTCATGTTGGCCATCCAGGGAAAGAGATCACCGCTGAGACGTGCATGACGCTGGTCGATCATGGCTGAGATATCGTGATAGCCGGGTGCTGGTGTGGGCTTGCCGAATTCCTCCCAGCTGTTTGCGTCGAGGGTCAGCACGAAGGCGGCGAGGTTGTCGCTTTCTGTGGACAATGAGACGAGGGCACCATCCTGTACGTCAAAATGCCATGACTGTTGATCAATCGACAGCGTGAAATGGACGCTGTAGTAGCGGCTCAGTCTTGACAGCGTCGGGTCAGCGTTCACCACCTTCCGAAACGCATCAAACATGTCAGAAGATGAGCCGGGCGAGGCGCGTGCGGGTCACGCGGGTCAATGCGTGTTCATTGCCAAGTACTTTCAGTATATCGACGATGGCGCGTCTGGCCTCGCCATCGTTGTAGCCGACATTCTTGCTGACGGCGGTCAGAAGATGATCGAGTGCGGGTTCGTAGTTCTGTGCTGCTGCAAGCGCTCGTCCCAGCAATATCAGGTTGTCGAGATTATCCGGTTCTGATTCTGCGGTGGCCTGAAGCGTTGCGAGATCTGCTGCACCGGCGTCCTGGAGTGTAATACGGGTCATGAGCTGCATCGCTGCTTCATCACCATTGGCAGCAAGTTTACTGATGACTTCTTTCGCGTCATCAAGATTCCCTTCTGCCATCAACAGCTCTGCAATCGCGACACGTGTCCCCGCATATTCCGGGTCGAGGTTGATGGCCTGTTGCAGCAGTGCTTTGGCGGCATCGTTGTCAGATTCCGAGTTTGCGGCGGCAATGAGTCGATCGATTTCGGAGGGCGCGAGACCATCGATGAACTGACTGATCGCCGCAGGTGGTTGAACCCCCACAAACTGGGATGCGGCTTCACCATCCCTGAACCCGATGACGAGAGGAATACTGCGAGCACCGAGTGCGGCGGCGGTTTTGGGATTCTCATCGACGTTGATCTTGACCAGTTCGAAGTCTTCGGAGCGTTCCTCTGCGAGCCGTTCCAGCACGGGTGCGATTTGACGGCATGGACCACACCACGGTGCCCATAGGTCAACGACGACCGGTTTCTCTTTGGAACGTTCAAGGACCTCGGTTTCGAAATCGGCATCTGTGACGTCTTTGACGACCGCATTCATGGCTTATTGCTCCCAATCTCTTTCTAAGACGAGCCCGATGTTCGGTTGCTCGACGTAACGTTAGTATTGAAACTCAGGCAGACGAACGATGATACCGTCCAAGTCGTCATTAACACTGATCTGACAGGAAAGTCTCGAGTTGACTTCGCGATCCGGATTCAGATCCAGCATAGATTCCTCCTGGTCACTGGGCTGCCCCACTTTTGTCATCCAGTCAGCGTCGATCAGGACGTGGCATGTGGCGCAGGAACACTCACCGCCGCAGTCGGCATCAATACCTGGGACCAGGTTGTCGATGGCCGCGCGCATGACAGATGCACCGTTTTCCCCGGTCACGTCATGTTCAGTGCCGTCGAACTCGATGAATTTGATTTTAGCCACTGTCGATAATCTCCATCCTGTCTGGTCATTCCAAGCCGGTTTCCACAGGAGTCCGGCGGTGACGGTGAAGTCTAGCCCGGATAATTCATCAAATCACGCTCTCGGCGTGTGTTGTTTACAGCGTCATCAGGGCGAAACAGGCTCTGATTTCCTCCACAAATGCGTCAGGTTGCTCAAAGGCTGCAAAGTGACCGCCCTTTGGCTGTTCATTGAAGTACACGAGTTCCTGGTATCGTGTTCGGGCCCATCTTTCTGAGGTCTTGAAGATCTCTTTCGGAAACATCGAGATACCCGATGGGACCGTGACTGGATCGTTGTTTGCATGGTTCAGGCTCTCCCAGTAGATGCGAGCCGACGATGCGCTGGTATTGGTCAGCCAGTACATCATGACGTTATCCAGGAGTTCGTCCACTGTGACGATGTTCCGTGGGTCGCCATCGCAATCTGTCCACTGATAGAACTTCTCCAGAATCCAGCCGGCCTGACCGATGGGTGAGTCTGAAAGGCCGTATCCGAGTGTCTGCGGACGGGTTCCCTGTTGTTTTGAGTAGCCGGAGTCTTCGTTCTGATAGAACTGGAACGCCGCGAGAGCGGATTGTTCCAACCCGGTGAGGTCGTTCATCTGGTTCATATCCGGTGTCACCACCGGCATGTTGATGTGAATACCCGCGCAGCCGTCATGTTGAGCGAGGGCCGTGGTGACCATGGACCCCCAATCACCACCCTGGGCGAGATACCGTGTATAGCCGAGTTCAGACATGAGCGTTTGCCAGGCCGCGGCGATGCGCTCGATATTCCAACCCGGTGAGGTGGGTTTCCCGGAAAATCCGAAACCGGGGAGGGTTGGCAGGATGAGATGGAACGCATCTGTCGCCGATCCGCCAGAGGTCTCTGGGTTGGTCAACGGCTCGATCACCTTGCGAAATTCCAGGACCGAGCCAGGCCAGCCGTGGGTCATCACCAGCGGTCGGGCATCTGGATGGCGAGATTTGATATGCAGAAAATGAATGGGAAGTTCATCGATAGTCGTGATGTAGCCTGGCCATTGATTCAGCAGTTGCTCACATTGACGCCAGTCATGGTGATCACGCCAGTACGCGTGGATCTCTTGCATGTAGGCCAGCGGTATCCCCTGTGACCAGTCGTCAGTGGTCTCGGGATCAGGCCAGCGAACATGAGCCAGTCGGTGCGCCAGATCGTCCAGATCGGCTTGCGGGATGCTGATAGAGAAGGATTCCATGGTGAGACGCCTGTATTCGGTCCTGTATTCAATAGGGCGATCATACCGGAGCGCTCACTCTGCAACACGTGCAAGCGGGGCATGCTAGTCTGAGGTCTTTACACGTGACGACGGGCGGACATTCGATGGCAGTCGGTATCGGTATCGGACTCTCCAGATTCCCCTTTGACACGGCACGCGAGTACTGGCGCTGGGTTGAACAGTGCGAGACGGGCCAGGTGGACTCAATCTGGCAGACTGACAGGCTGGTTTCGAGTGAACCGATGCTGGAGGTCCTCGCGACCATGGCCGCTCTGGCGGGGGCGACGGAGCGCACACGTTTCGGTATGAACGTCGCATCCATCGCGTTGCGCGATCCCCTGGTCACAGCCAAGCAGTGCGCGACCATCGATTTTCTCAGCAATGGCAGAATGTTACCGGCGTTTGGACTTGGCAGTATGCGTTCTGCGGACTACGCCGCCACTGGTACCCCCACGGCTCGTCGGGGGAAACGGGCCAATGAAGCCCTGGAACTGATGGCGCGGTTGTGGACGGAGTCTTCGGTGACCTTTGAGGGTGACTTTTACCAGTATCAGGATGCGATGATTGAACCGAAACCGGCGAATCCCCACATTCCACTCTGGATCGGCGGCAGTAGTGAGGTCGCGATGCGCCGAACGGCGCGATACGGTACTGGGTGGCTGGGGGG
>CENZ01179923.1_pt1 | contig 17574 bp, 17 predicted proteins | sample 361341 | NCBI WGS metagenome assembly CENZ01 (sample SAMEA2619782, study PRJEB7988) | marine metagenome | biome: marine biome (ENVO:00000447); feature: deep chlorophyll maximum layer (ENVO:xxxxxxxx); material: "saline water (ENVO:00002010), including plankton (ENVO:xxxxxxxx)" | depth 50 m
TTACACTTGGGAGCGAGGAGACGTAATAGCTGTACCATCATGGACAGAGTTTAAACACAATTGTGATGATCAAGCCACTTTAGTTGAAATAACCGATCAACCTTTGATAGAAATGCTTGGATGGTATAGACAATTAGACTAATAGAAAATCTTATTTTTATATTAATAATTCCTTAGTAATGTGTTATATACATAGTAAATTATTCAAAATTATGATTGGACGTTATGGCTATTAAAGTTTTAAAAGATGAAAAAGATGATTTTTTATTGTCTTTCGATGAAACACTAGTAGTACTGAAACAAGCCGATTTGAAACGGCTTCTTATTGAAATAATCCAAGCCTATAGTGGCAAATCAAAATTCGATACACGCGAGTTATTTGGTCGCTTAATGAAAGCAGATGATGTTAGCATTCAAGCTCTCCTCCAATCTGCTGAAAATGAAGAAATAGTTGCCTTGATGAAAGCTTCGGAAAATAACGAAGATTTAAAAGAAAAACTCTCAAAAAATATGAGCGAAAAATCTCGAAAGACAGTTGAGGAAGAAGTAGAATTTAAGTTCGATGAAAACACGACAAGTGATGATTTAATGGTTCCCTTATTGCATTTAACACTTAAGTGTAACGCATTAACAAAAGATGACAAAGCGAATATTTGAGAGGGTCCACTACTTAACAGCCATCAGCATAAATTTCTTTACGGATTTTTCTCTTCGTTTGAAATTAAATTACAAAAATAATTACTGAAAAAAAAACCTAATATCTTGGTAAATAAATAATGTTAAACAAAAACAAAATATTCTTTATTCTTCCAGTTGTGCTAATCATCTGCTTATCAGCCAGCACCATAAATAGCACGATAATTTCTGATGTGAAATCAACAATTATTACAAATGGGACAGGTTTAAAGGCATCTAAGCATTCCAAACTATCTGTCCATTATACAGGTTGGTTAACTAATGGGCAGAAATTTGACTCAAGCGTTGATCGCGATAAACCATTCAATTTTACCCTCGGCCTCGGTCAAGTAATACGGGGCTGGGATTTGGGAATAATTGGTATGCAAGTAGGTGAAAAACGTCATCTGATAATTCCTGCAAACTTAGCCTATGGAACCAAAGGAGCTGGTAAGGTTATTCCACCAAATGCAACGCTTAAATTTGAAATTACATTATTAAAGATTACTCCACCAAAGTATCAAAACATTAATAATGATGAGCTTAAAAAATTAATAAAAAATGGAGTAAGCTTGGTTGACATAAGACGCAAGGGTGAGTGGTTAAAAACTGGTGTTATAAAAGGAAGTCATAAAATCACAGCGTTTGAAAAGGATGGACGATTTAATCAAAATTTTCCAAACAAATTTATTAAACTTATTTCAAAAAAAGATCCCGTGGTTTTGATTTGTAGGACTGGTAATCGGTCTTCAGTTTTAGCACAGATGTTAACAGAGCGAGCCAAATTTAATACTGTCTATAATTTGGAGCGCGGCATTGAAAGTTGGATAAAAAATGGAAATGCTACTATCAAATAGATAGAGGTTTTGAAAACAATACTCAGTTTTCAAGTCGTTTTTTTATTCTATTTATATCCTGTCTTAACGCATTAACAGTTTGCTGAGTCTTCACTAATTCTTCTAACAATGTATTAGATTGTTCCTGACCATTATCGGAGTTCTGCTGCTGCATTGCATCAACAATTATACCAATAAACAAATTTAAAACTGCGAAACTTGTAATTAAAATAAATGGTACAAAGAATACCCAGGCTAACGGATAAACAATCATGACCGGACGTACAATTCCCATAGACCAACTTTCTAAAGTCATTATCTGAAATAAGGAATACATCGATTTCCCAACACTCCCAAACCACTCATCAAATTCAGCACCAAAAAAATTTGTTGTCAAAACTGATGAAACATAAAAAATTAATAAAATTATTGAGCCCACTGAGAAGATGCCTGGCAAAGCAAAAAAAAGAGCCTGAACTACCTTTCGCATTGAAGGCACCACAGATAAAAGTCTCATGGCCCTAAATATTCTCAGAGCACGAAGAACTGATAATGGGCCAGAGCTTGGCACAAGAGCAATGCCAACGATTATAAAATCAAAGATATTCCAGCCATTTTTAAAAAAGCTAGAGCGTTGATTAATTATTTTAATAAAAATCTCAATCGTAAAAATTGAAAGAACCAATTTATCAAATATGATTAGCTCTTTACCAATTAAGTTCATGATGTTTATATTTGTTTCCAAACCTAACGCGATTGCATTCAAGACAATCAAAATAGTTATAAAAGTTTGAAATTTCTGATCCTCGACAATTATACCAAGTTTGGCAATCATATTAATTAATCCATTAAAAATTTATAACTTAATGCGGATATAAACAGAATTTTATTTCTCGTAAATAGGTAAATTTAAAAATTTAAACTATATTCCTTTAAACCATTTTACTATTTAATTTAATACCCTGAAGATCAAGCCTAACAACATAGACTTTTCAAAATTTGAGTTTTAATAGCATGTATAGCCAAAATGAATTACAAAATTTTAATCGCGCTGGTGTAAAAATTTTTAGCGGTGGCACAACAGGAAAACCAAAGAAAATATTCCGTTCGCCAGAAAATTTGGTTCGTTGCAATATTATCGCCAACGAGGCTCAAAAAATAACCAGACATAGCAAAATATATACAGTCTGCGATATGGGTCATGCGGGTGGAATGCTGGCACAAACTTTGCCCGGTATTGGGATAGGCGCATCTGTAGAAATTGAGCCCTTCAACGCCTACAAATGGTGCAAAAAGATTAAAAATTATACTCATTCACACCTTACACCAGGTCAAGCTATTGCAATAATGCTTACAAAAAATTCGAAAACTCTAGATTTAACTAATATATGGATTACATGCGGAAGTGATCGGGTCACTTACTCGATAATTGAGTGGTTTATAGACCGTAATGCTAGTTTTTTAGCCAATTGGGGAATGAGTGAGGTCGGACCAATTGCTATAAATAAGCTTTTTTCAACGAGAAATGATTTAAAGGACCTTAAAAATGATCTCTCAACTATAGGACATTCTTTTACAAATTTCGAACAAAATAATCTAAAGAAACTATCAGCGGAAACTATCAAATCCGATCCACTAATACCGACCATAATCGGCGATAAACAATACTGCGAAGTTGAAATTCAAGAAAATCGACTTTACGTTAGGGGCGAAATATGCATTAAAAGTGGCTGGTTTAATACCAATGATTTATGCCGGCTAATCAACGGAAGATTCTACTACCTTGGAAGAAATACGAATAATTTTTAGAAGTTAAAATTATTAAAATTATGGGTGCCATCTAGGAAGTTGACATCCATTCCCCAATAATTTTTATTCTATTTATAAAAACTCATAGAACATTACTAAACCTTTGGTTTTCTGTCGGTCTCATTTTTGAAAATGCATCTCGCACTCTAATTTTCTCGCACCATTTAAGAACATTAGGATAATTTTCAAATAAATGTGACCAATCGCATTGCTCAAGACGATCAATAGCAGGTGCATAAGCGATATCAGCTAGAGTAAATTGACTGCCACATAGCCATTCATTGATTTTTAAAGCATCTTCCATCCGCTCAAAAATAAAATTAAACTGGGCCTGGGCATCTTCCAATGCTTCTATATTTACTTTACCACGAGCTGCGCCCTTAAACATCTGCCGGCTTTTTTCTAATGGATGCGAGCTCAGCCACTCATCTAACTCCTCATCAGATTTCTGAGCCAGCAATGGTTTAACTAATATATTAAAAGTTGGTTTTTGAATAGCGGGATGAAGAACATCATCTTGTAATTTTGTCCATACTTTCATCTTTGCCCATAAAACTGGATCTTGAGGTGTAAGAGAATACCCCGGGAAAACTTCATCAATATATTCATTAATAATCGTTGACTCAATAATGGGATTGCCATGATGCACAATTGTAGGAACTACAGCATTTGGATTTAGTTTTTTATACTTATCAGTGAGGTGTTCCCAATTGAGCAAATCAACGTAACGGGATTTAAATTCAACTCCCTTCTCAAAAAGACAGAAACGAACCTTCATTGAACACAATGAATCTCCATAATGATAAAGCTCTAGCATTACGATCGCTCCTTAGACTTTGATTTAATCTTCTTAACCAAAATTATCACTCTCAAACCCTATTCTACAATGGATGAGAATAATAGTAAAAAATTGCCAAAGGGCTATCTAAATTCAATTCAATAATTTTGATAATAACCAACAAGTGATAAGTAACTTCTGATTAGATATCTGAGAAACTTAAATCTAATGAGAAATAATTAAATGGATTAAAATACGTTAACTATAAAAATATGAATAAATTCTAAGTTGGATTTTGAACAAAACTCAAAAAAAAGAGCAAGACTAGTGCCTTGGTTCTCTCAATCGGTTTACTACATTTATATTTTGAAATATTAACGCTTAGAAAATTGGAAACTTCTCCTAGCTTTCTTTCTTCCATATTTCTTTCGTTCAACAACACGGCTATCCCTAGTAAGAAACCCTTCCTTTTTAAGGGGAGACCTCAACTCCGGTTCATAAAAAACCAATGCTCTGGAAATGCCATGACGAACTGCACCAGCTTGACCAGATAGACCACCACCAGTTACCGTACACGAAACATCGTAACGATCATTGCGTTCTGTAACGCCAAAAGGTTGATTTATCATCATTCTCAAAACTGGGCGAGCAAAATATATTTCGGGGCTTTTACCATTCACCGAAATCTTGCCACTACCTGGTTTAATCCAAACCCTAGCTATTGCATTTTTTCTCTTACCTGTTGCGTAAGATCTACCTAATTCATCAATAACCGGCTCAACAGCAATAACTTCCTCTATGACAGCAGGGGTATTTTCTAGTGTACTTTCTTCAACAGGGTCTTTCGATGTCTTGGGATTTTCGGCAGCTTCCGCAACAGCTGCAGACTTTGCTGCAACAGCTTCCCCCAAGTCCTCAAGTGTTTTCTTTTCCTCGACCATAATTACACTCTTTCTTTTGCGCTAGCTGCGCGGTTTACAAGATTTTTTGAACTCATTGCGCCAATGTCCAAGGGTTCTGGTTTTTGGGCCTCATGAGGGTGCTCCGTTCCTGCATATACATGCAATTTCCGCATTTGAGTGCGTCCAAGTGGATTACGAGAGATCATTCGTTCAACTGCCTTAATTATAACTCTCTCTGGGTGCTGACCACTCAAAATTTTATCGGCCGTGCGGCTTTTGATACCCCCAGGATGGCCCGTGTGCCAGAAGTAAGTCTTATCATTACGCTTATTACCTGTTAGTCCAACCTTTTCTGCATTAACTACTATAATATTGTCTCCGCAATCCACATGGGGTGTAAAAATTGGCTTATGCTTACCTCGAAGTCTCATCGCTACAATCGTTGCCAAACGCCCAAGTACAATACCTTCTGCATCAACAATAAACCATTTACGGTCTACCTCGCGAGGTTTCTGCGAATATGTTTTCATAAATTATCCAATCTGACATGTCTTTAGCAGTAAAAAAATCGTCAACCGCCTTTTTTATAATTCAGCGGAGTATGCCAAAATAAAAAGTTAAGTCAATGAAATTAAATTTAATTTAAAGCATGTTTATCAATGCTTTACTGTTGTGGTATTATATTACCGTAATTAACTTTAAAATTTTTTAACTTCATTAAGAGACTTTTTCTCACATTTAAAAATATTAAAACAACTGGTCAAAAACACATTATAAATTCAAGTAGAACTTTAGATTTCAATTATTATAAGATATCATCTAAGACGAATCGAATAGACCTTGATTAATTATTGAGGCATAATAAGTAAAATTAAAAATTTATACCCAGAACCTGTAAAAGAGGTGAATTATTTGCTAAAACGTCGCGTTTTCAACTTCTTAGATGTTCCAATTCCAGGCGACCGTTACGGGTATTTGTTTGATCAATTTATGATCGTGCTAATTATACTAAATGTCTTAGCCATTATTTTAGAGACAGTTGCCGAAATTAATACCACTTATTCAACATTATTTTATAGGTTTGAGTTATTCTCAGTAGTGGTTTTCACCATAGAATATATTCTGCGACTTTGGTCTTGCACTGAAGATAAGGCAAATAATTACTCGCATCCTATCCTAGGAAGAATAAAGTTCATATTCTCCCCAATGGCTTTAATTGATTTGTTAGCCTTCCTACCATTTTATTTGACAGCTTTCATCGGCATTGATTTGCGCATACTCCGAATTTTAAGAATGCTTCGATTACTTAAGTTAAGCAGATATTCTCCCGCGTTAACAATTATATGGGACGTATTTGTAAACCAGAGACGCGCATTAACAGCCGCTTTCTTCGTTATGATTATTGCGCTTTTGTTCACTTCATCAATAATTTACGTATTTGAGTCGGAGGCTCAACCTGAAAAATTTGGCAGTATTCCCGATGCGATGTGGTGGGGGTTAGCGACTTTGACGACTGTAGGTTATGGCGATGTTACGCCAATAACAGCTGGCGGAAGAATTTTTGCAAGTATTACCATGATTATTGCTATTGGCATGGCTGCCTTACCAATCGGAGTTATAGCGACAGGTTTCTCAAATGAAATTAGTAAGCATGAGTTTATGGTTACCTGGCGTCTAATCGCAAAAGTTCCTCTTTTCTCAAATTTAGATGCAGACCAAATTGCAAACATTGCTAGTATGTTAGCTCCCCTCAGAGTCCCTCACGGCCATACTGTGATAAAAAAAGGAGAAGAAGCCGATAGTATGTTTTTTGTCATAGCTGGTGAGGTTGAGGTCAAAGTTGACCCCGAACCTATTAAACTTCGACAAGGGGATTTTTTTGGGGAAACAGGAATTCTCAGAAATACTATCCGCATGGCTGATGTTGTATCAGTAACAGATTGCCAGCTTCTTGAATTGAGAAAAGATAAATTTAACGAATTAATTTCAATTTATCCAGAACTTGGCACCCATGTAGAGCAAGTAATGGAAAGCCGGATGGCACAAAAACCATCAAAATAGTAATTTTAAAGCAGAGATTATAAGAAATAGCCTATTTTAATGAATGAGAGAGATCATTTGCCACTTCGTTGATAACTGGGCCCCAATTATTTAGCTCCTTTTGTCGATAAACACGCGCTGATGAGTGCCAAAGGTGATCACTTCGATTAAGACCAAAACGCCACTCTGGTTTTCGTGACAACAATATCCAAGTTGGTACACCAAGTGATCCTGAAACTTGAATGGTCGAATTATCTATTGAAATCACTTGATCCAATGATGCTATTTGCGCAAACCAGCCCTCAGCATTTTTTTTTGGGTCAATCGTTTTGTCTTGATATATTTTAACTCCGAGGCGGCTCGAAACCCAATTGATTTCATCAGAAACATCGCCATATTGCAAATTTATGAAGTGGCATTTCTTAAAAGATAGAATCTTACCCCACAATTTAAGAGGGACCGAACGCTCCGGACCAATAATTTGGTTGCCGCTTAACCAACTAATGCCAATTTTTAGCCCTGGTCCTAGTTTAGAATATCGACTGTGTATCTGACTTTTTAATTCGGGATTTTCTTTTAAATATCTTACCTTATTTTTTTGAAAGTCTGGGGTATTTTTTCTCAGGAATTTACATAATGAACCCATCGAAATCTGATAATCAGGATCCCAATGCTTAATTAACTCGCTCGATAAATCATTTCTTTTAATTATTGTGATATTATCAAATGATCTCTTAAAAATTGGTTTTAATCGACTGTCGCACTCGATTAGCAATTTGCCACAAATTGAATTTAATTCAGGAATCATGCTCGCAAACATGATCTCATCGCCAATGCCCTGTTCACCCCAAACTAAGATTGTCTTTCCCTTTAAACTCTGACCCTCCCATTCTGTAATACCCGTGTTTCGGAGGCCGAACGGAAACTCTGCGCATGACCAACGCCATTCACTATGCTCCCATCCATCAGTAAATTTCTCAGCCATCAATAAAACTCTACCTAAATTATAATGTGCCTCCGAGTATTCCGGTTCGTTATCGAGACATCTGCGAAGCGATTTTTCGGCTTCTTCCAAATAATTGCAATCCAAGTACAATACGCCTAGATTATTTAAGATTTGTGGATTTTGGTCATCTAACAAAGCAGCTTTTTTAATTGTTTCTAATGCTTTATCGTATTCGCCCTGCGCGCGATAAAGCAAACTCAAATTACTATGTGCTGATGCAGCATCTGGATTAATAGATATTGATTTTAAAAGTTTATCCTCTGCCTCGGGTAAGCGTTGAAGACCGAGCAATGCCAAACCCACCATACTGTGTGCTTCTGACGACTTCTTCTCGAGAGAAAATGCTTTATTTGCAAACTCCAAGGCAAGAGTAAAGTTTTTAGAAATAGATAAAAGTAGTGACATTCGACACAAAAGGGTTGGATTTAAAGGGTATAATTCAAGAGCATATTTAATTAATTCAATAGATTTTGGTAATTGAGATGTAAATGCTTTTTGTTTTGCTTGTGATTCTAAGGCACTAACCAACTTAATTTTTATTTCTTCATCATTGGGACTTAGTTCAAAAGCTTCTTTAAATAAATTTATTGCCTCGCCAAAAAGTCGTTGTCTCAACTTAATTAGACCAAGCCCTTTTAACGCATCTAAATTTTTTGGCTCTGCTCTCAATATTATACAAGCTAACTGCTCAGCCTCAGAAATTTTCTTGGAAACTTCAACACTACTCAAAGGAAAAATCTCACATTGTCCATAAAATTCAACTCCGCAATGCAATAATTAGGTCACAAATTTCTCTGACAGCCGCATCACCACCCTTCCTATCCGTAACAAAATCTGCAGCTTCAATTATAGCGGGGACGGCATCAGCAACTGTCATGGAACATCCAACCACATTCAGAACAGGTAAGTCGTTAAGATCATCACCAACATGACCAATCCTATCAAAACTGGTATCAAATTGATCTGCTAGCCTCTTTAACTGAGACAATTTATCGTGACATCCAATAAAAACTCCATCAACCCCTAATTTTTTACCTCTAGAGATTATCGAATTTGTCTCGCTAGCTGTTAAAACAAATACTTTTATTCCTAAGTCACGGATCATTTTGATACCCATGCCATCTTTAACGTTGAATTTACGTAATTCAGTTCCTTCTTCAGTATAGTAAAGTCCACCATCGGTTAAAACGCCATCCGTATCTAAAGATAGAATTTCTATTTTTTTAAGAGCATTAATAAACTTTGTATTAAGGTTCTTATTCATTTTCTATTCTCCAAGATTGCTTCAACGAATAGAAGATCATCTGGAGTATCTACTCCCACAGAACCGGCTCTTACTTGAACACATGCAACTCGATGACCATGCTCCAAGAACCTCATAATTTCTATACTCTCGGCACGCTCAATTGGCCCCCTTTCAAGGGTTGAGAACAAGTTTAAGGCCGAGCGCGTAAATGCATATAAACCTACATGAATGTTTCGGGACACTGTATCTGCAAATTGGTACGGAAGTGGATATCGAGAAAATGCGATTACACATCCATCCAAGCCAGGTAACAGATGAACTACCGAAGAATTTTCGCATTGGTCTTGTGTCGCTGGCGTAATATAACCAGTAGAGACTTCTATACCTCGGTCAAGAGAGCTTTTCAAACAATCGGTCACATTGTCGATGGTATCGGGTTCAATAAGTGGCTCATCGCCCTGAATATTTACAAATATATCTCCGGCTATTTTTTCAGCAACTTCAGCGATACGATCACTGCCAGTTGAATGCTCTGGAGAGGTCATAATTACGTCTAGACTGTTTGAACGACAATACTCAGCAATTCTGTGATCATCCGTTGCGATTAAAACTTCTGTAATTTTCTCACATTTTTTAACCTGATCCCAGACCCTATGAATCATAGCCTTTCCCACAATTTCTTTTAATGGTTTACCGGGAAAGCGACTAGAACTCCATCTCGCTGGGATTACTCCGATTATTTTCATAAAACACCTTGATATATCTTTTTGATTATAATTACTTTAATCGTTATCGTTAAAAATTACCTCTTTATTTCTGTCCACGCCAATATATTGTTTTCAACAAAGTATCTAGAGTTATAGAACTAAAAGTCGCCTGAGTAATTTCATCTATCTCGAACAGAACCGAGAGAAGAGCATCCTCGATGTCCACTCTTTGTGTGATGTTATCAGCTGATGAAACATCACTGCCTAGTTCCTCGAATATACTAATAACATCCATCAGCGTAACTCTTTTTGAATTTCCTGAAAAGCGATAACCGCCCCCTGCACCCCGAACTGATTCAACAAAACCAGCACGCCCGAGGTCTCTGAGGACTTTTGCCAAATGATTTGACGATATACCGTATTTCTTAGCTATATCGACAGCTGACTTTTGAGACTGTGGGTCTCGAGCGAGTTCCAAGACCGCATAAAGACCAAATTGTGTCGCTTTTTGAAGTTTCATTTATAAATTCATATCAATTATATTCTAATTCTAAAAAAGGTAATCAACTAAATACTCTTTTCCAATTCTATAAAGGGGCCACCCATCATTCCTTGAGCGCGAAAAAACGACATGTTGAGTTGGTCTTTGCGGGCTACCATGGTTCTAACAGAAGTCGCGCCATTCCGTTTAAAAGCTCCACAAATTTGAGTGAATAATTGTTCGCCAATTCCACGAACACGGAACTCGGGGTCAACCGCGAGTGCAAATATCCATCCACACGGCCTAGATCCAAACTCCCAGGCTCTAACTTCGCCAACAATAAAACCTATAATGACTGGTGATAAACCATTTGGTTTTTCTGCAATAAATATGTGGCCACCCAAACCCGCATGTAACTCGGTGAAACGCTCCCTCCAATAATCATCTTTTTCAATACCACTAACTTGCTTATCGAGTTTAATAATTTGTTCAAGATCATTGGTTTGAGCAGGTCGTAAATGAAATTCAAGCTTCGATTGACTTGTTGTCATGGTTTATGAACGATCCTTTTTGAAATTTATATTATTTGACTACTTGACATCTTGATTGATTATCTATTATATGTAAATAGGTATTTGAGTACCGATTTACCTTTAAATCGAATTTTAACTTTTATCTGAACAGCGGTAACGCCAAAATACTTGATTTGAGTAAACAGCGACATAAGGAAAAGAAATGATAAATTTTGCAACAAGCCCTGAAAATTATAAGCATTGGAAAATGGCATTCGATGGCCCGGTGGCTACTTTAATAATGGATGTTGCTGAAGATGGCGGAATGGAACCCGGTTATGAGTTAAAGCTGAATTCATACGATCTGGGGGTAGATATCGAGCTGTATGATGCGACACAGCGCCTCAGATTTGAGCACCCAGAAATAAAATCAGTAATTATAACTTCGGGAAAAGATCGCGTTTTTTGCGCAGGGGCAAATATTGCGATGCTTGGCTCCGCAAGCCATGCCCATAAGGTAAATTTTTGCAAGTTTACAAACGAGACTAGGAATGGGATTGAAGATTCGTCTTTAAACTCAGAACAGCGTTACCTTTGCGTTGTAAACGGCACAGCTGCAGGGGGTGGATATGAGTTAGCCCTCGCAGCAGAACACATTATGTTGATCGATGATGGATCAAGTACAGTTTCACTTCCTGAGGTGCCGCTCTTGGCCGTTCTACCCGGTACGGGAGGTCTCACCCGCGTCGTAGACAAAAGACATGTGAGACGAGATCACGCGGACTATTTCTGTACACTAAATGAAGGCGTAAAAGGAAAACGGGCTTTGGAATGGAAGCTCGTTGATGAACTCGTACCCCGTTCAAAACTCGCTGACATGACAAAAGCACGAGCGATTGAAATGGCAAAAACTTCGTCTCGGCCTGATGATGGCGTTGGGATCACTCTTTCTCCACTGCTAAAAGAGGTAAATGAGGATAAAATCGTATACAAAAACATAACTTGTGTTTTTGATAGAAAAAACTTAGCCGCGGAAATAACAATTAAAGGTCCAGAAGACAGTCCCGAGAAAGATATAGATTTAATACACAAAGCTGGTGCCGAATTTTGGCCTTTATCTTTTGCTCGCGATTTCGATGACCTCATCCTCCATTTAAGGTCAAACGAGAACGAGACAACTACTTGGGTATTTAAAACCGAGGGTAATCCGGATTACGTGGAAATGGCTGATAATGCCCTGCTGGATAATGAGGACAATTGGTTAATAAAAGAAATAAAGTTGTACTTGAAAAGAACTTTTAAAAGGCTTGATGTGTCTTCTCGAAGTATCATTACATTAGTTGAGCCTGGGAGCTGTTTCACAGGCACCCTACTAGAATTAGTCTTAGCTGCTGATAGGAGTTACATGCTTGATGGTACGTTCGAAGGCTCTAATATAGCGCACGCATGTTTAAGGGCAACCAGAATGAACTTCGGTGACCTCACGATGTGTAATGGCTTAAGTCGTCTTAAGACCCGCTTTTTAGACTCAGACGACGAAGTCATAGCTATAAAATCGAAAATTGGCGAAGATTTTGATGCGTTTGCTGCAGATGAAATGGGTCTCGTGACTTTTATCCCTGATGATATTGACTGGGAAGATGAAGTGCGCATTGCGATCGAGGAACGGGCTAGTTATTCAGGTGACGCACTAACGGGCATGGAAGCAAGTCTAAGATTTGCAGGCCCAGAGACAATTGAAACAAAAATATTTGGACGCTTAAGCGCTTGGCAAAATTGGATTTTTCAGCGTCCGAATGCTGTAGGGAGCGAGGGGGCCCTCAAGCTATTTGGTACCGGTAAACAGGCAAATTTTGATAGAAAGAGAGTATAACATGACAAAAATAGATTATTCGCAGACAATTCCAAATAACGTTAACTTATCAGATGATAGGCGCCTCCAAAGAGCACTCGAAGCTTGGCAACCAGCGTTTCTAAATTGGTGGGACGAAATGGGCCCAGTTGAAAGCTCCGACTATGAGATTTTCTTAAGAACTGCTATAGACGTAAGTGCCAAAGGTTGGGCGCATTTCGATATGGTCAAAATGCCTGAATACCGTTGGGGAATATTTCTTGGTGACAAGGAAGAGAATAGAAAAATAGGTTTTGGAGCTCACAAAGGTGAAGATGTCTGGCAAGAAGTTCCAGGTGAATATCGAGCAGAATTACGTCGTCTTATCGTAACGCAAGGTGATACCGAACCGGCATCAGTAGAACAGCAACGTATTTTAGGTCGCACGTGTCCATCGTTATATGACCTCAGAAGTCTTTTCCAAATAAATGTAGAAGAAGGCCGGCATTTGTGGGCAATGGTATATCTACTCCACGCATATTTTGGAAGAGATGGACGCGAAGAAGCAGAGGAAATGTTAATGAGACATTCAGGTGATGATGACAAGCCGCGAATATTAGAGGCCTTTAATGTACCCACGACAGATTGGTTATCCTTTTTTATGTTCACCTATTTTCAAGATAGAGATGGCAAATTCCAATTAAATTCACTTGCAGAATCTGGTTTTGACCCTCTATCGCGAACGTGTAACTTTATGCTTACCGAAGAGGCTCATCATATGTTTGTAGGAGAGTCGGGCGTTGGACGCGTGGTACAAAGGAGCATTGAATTGATAAAAGAGCATGATACCTTGGATATACGTCAATTTGGCGGCATAGATTTAGCAACGCTTCAGAAATGGATTAACTTTCATTTTTCAATTTGCCTTGATCTTTTCGGACAAGAAAAATCCACAAATGCTGCAAATTTTTACAATATGGGTTTGAAGGGTCGTTTTCAAGAGATGAAAATTGACGACGATCATAAACTAGATAATGAAGTTTATAGAGTTCCTGAAATACGCGATAATAAAGTTATGTTCTCTGAAGTTGGTGCGCTAACATCAATAAATGAACGTCTCCGCAATGATTATAGGGATGATTGTCAGAGAGGAATAGATCGCTGGAATAAGATGCTGACGAAAGCAGGTATTGATTTCCAAATAAAACTTCCGCATTCCGCGTTTCATAGGAATATTGGAACGTTTGCTGATATTTATGCAGATATTAACGGAAATATAATATCAAAGAGTGAGTGGGATAAAAACGTAGATAATTGGATGCCAACAACAGCAGATCGCGCTTTCGTTGAAAGCCTTATGGTGCCAGTAGTAGAAGTTGGGAAAACAGCTGGCTGGATTTCTCCGCCTGCGAGGGGTATTCAGGGAATGGATACGAATTTTGAATATGTAAAATTCCACTAGTATCTATTTTATAATTATAGTAAGCCTCAATTTCTTATAATAAGAAATTGAGGCTTTTTTATAAAAACCAACAACTGGGAGGTATGGCATGCTCGACAATATAGTTACTGTAGATGAGAGCAAAAGTCCTGCGGAAATCTTATACTCAGATGTGTTTAATGTTGCTGTTCCTTTTATCGATAGACATATAAACGAAGGACGAAAAGACAAAGTTGCGGTAAGTATTCATGGTGGCGGAGAAGTCACTTATGAAACACTTGCTAAACATGTAAACAAATCTGGCAATGCACTTTTGACATTAGGTCTTCAGAAAGGTGACCGTCTTCTCATGATGGTGAAAGATGGTATTGAATTTTATTATATCTTTTGGGGGGCAATTAAAGCCGGAATAATTCCAGTCCCACTCAATACCTTGCTTCGCAGTAAAGACTACTCCTATATGATTGAAAATTCGGAAGCATCCTGTGTTATCTACTCGCCGGAATATATTTCTGAGGTAGAAATGGCATTTGAAGAAACCTCACATAACCCTAAAATCAAATTATTAACTGAGGGCGACGGAGATTCACTAGCCAAACACATGAGCACAGCTTCATCGGACCTTAGTCCAGCAAAAACTAGGCCGGAGGACGATTGCTTTTGGCTTTATTCTTCAGGAACTACCGGAGGACCAAAAGGTGTTGTTCATGCACATAAGGATATGGTGGTTACCAGCCAGCATTACGGGGTAGGAATTTTAGGAATAAACAATAATGATATTTGCTTCTCCGCGGCCAAATTATTTTTCGCGTATGGCTTAGGAAATGCGATGACTTTTCCATTATGGGTGGGAGCGAAGTCGGTGTTATTTTCGGGGCCCCCTACTCCTGATATCTGCCACGAAATTATTGAAGAGCACAAACCTACAATTTTCTATGGGGTACCGACATTATATGCAGCGCAGTTAAAATCTATGGAGACTAATCTAGATCACGCTCCAGACCTCTCGTCTATCCGAGTTTGCACTTCAGCAGGTGAAGCCTTGCCTCCCGATTTATTGAAGAGATGGGTTGATAAGACAGGCATACCTCTTCTCGATGGCATTGGAACAACAGAAATTTTGCATATATTCCTTTCTAATCAGATTAATAATGTTCAACCCGGTGCAAGCGGTCTTCCGGTCCCAGGATATCAGGCTAAAATAGTTGATGACGATGAAAATGAAGTTGCAACGGGAGAAACTGGCTCGCTAATGATTACTGGCGACTCGCTCCTCAAACATTATTGGCGTAATCCGGATAAAACAAATGAGTCACTTCGTAACGGATGGATGTACACTGGTGACACATATTACAAAGATGAAAAAGGTTTTTATTTTTGCTGCGGCCGAAGCGATGATATGTTGAAAGTTGGCGGTATTTGGTGCGCTCCAGTTGAGATTGAGAACGCACTAGTAGAGCATCCAAAAGTTTTGGAGGCGGCAATAGTAGGCCGTGAAGATGATGAGCAGTTAATCAAACCAGAAGCTTTTGTTGTGTTAAACGATGCACAAGATGCCAGCGAAGGGCTTAAAACTGAACTCTTGGAACACTGCAAAAATACTTTAGCACGATATAAGTATCCCAGATGGTTCAATTTCGTAGAAGATCTACCCAAAACAGCGACCGGTAAAATACAAAGATTTAAGTTACGTATAGATTAAAAAAGTTTTAAGATATAAGGCCTCCATAATATCGATTAAGCCTAACCAGTGGATCAACCAGATGAAGCGCTTCTCTGCATGGAATGTTATAAAAAATGGTTTAAAGAAAAGCCCAGACTGGGAAAGACAATGGAATGATGCCGAACCTCAGCCACAATATGATATAGTAATTATTGGGGGCGGCATTCATGGGTTAGCCACAGCTTATTATTTGGCAAAAAATCATAATATTTCTAATATTGCTGTCATAGAGAAAGGTTGGATTGGGGGCGGTAACGCGGGTAGGAACACAACTATCGTGAGGTCAAACTATTTTCAAAAAGGTAACAGAGAATTCTATGAACACTCCCTCAGACTATGGGAAAATTTAAGTCACGAACTAAATTATAATGTTATGTTCAGTCAACGTGGCCATATTTCATTATTACATAGCCCTGCCGCAACTGATACAGCTGCTCGTGGATATAATACGATGAGACTTACTGGTACACATTCAGAACTTTGGACGCTCAAAAAGTTAAAGAGAGAAATACCACATCTTAATTACGATCTTAATGCCCGATTTCCAATAACAGGCGCAGCTGTTCAGAAAAAAGCTGGAACTGCGCGTCATGATGCGGTTGTTTGGGGTTATGCACGGGCAGCAAGTGACTATGGTGTTGATATAATACAAAACTGTGAAGTTACTGGAATGGTTCGAGAAAATAATACGATTGAAGCCATACAAACATCAAGAGGAGTTATTCGTACCAAAAAAATTGGTTTGGCAGTCGCTGGAAATACCTCACGGCTATGGGAAATGGCGGGCCTTGGATCACTGCCAATCGAAACTCATAAATTACAAGCCTTTGTTACAGAACCCATTAAACCTCTTTTAGACCACGTGGTTGTATTTGGTGTAGGAGGAACACATTTTTATATGTCACAATCTGATAAAGGCGGATTGGTCTTTGGGGGTGATTTAGATTGGTATAAATCGTATGCTCAACGGGGCAACCTTCCCATTGTTCAAGATGTTGCTGAATGCGCGATTTCAATTTTACCATGCCTAAGTCGAGTACGTTTACTCAGACACTGGTCTGGGTTATGTGATATGTCTATGGATGGCTCACACTTTATTTGCCAGACCCCTCTTAAGAATTTGTATCTTAATGCGGGATGGAACTATGGTGGTTTCAAGGCTGGCCCAGCGGCTGGCTGGTATTTTGCTGATCTCATTTCCAATGATCGTCCCGATAAAACTATACTTAATCACGACCTAAAACGCTTTGAACGAGGTATTAATATTGATGAACGTGGTGCAGGTCCAGACCCTAAGTTGCATGGTTAAATGGTGTGTTAAATGATAAGAATTATATGTCCTTTTTGTGGTGAGAGAGATCATAGCGAATTCACCTATGGAGGCGACGGATCGATCAAATACCCAGAGATTGGAGCAACCACAGAAGAATGGGTTTCTGCTGTTTTTGAAAGGAAAAATATTAAAGGAAAACAACTTGAAACATGGCACCATCTTCATGGTTGCCGTATGTGGATAGTTGTAGAGAGAGATACAAATACTCACAAAATATTCAGGGTATGGCCAGCAGACCCAAGAATGATCGGGGG
>CENZ01015737.1_pt1 | contig 17496 bp, 24 predicted proteins | sample 361341 | NCBI WGS metagenome assembly CENZ01 (sample SAMEA2619782, study PRJEB7988) | marine metagenome | biome: marine biome (ENVO:00000447); feature: deep chlorophyll maximum layer (ENVO:xxxxxxxx); material: "saline water (ENVO:00002010), including plankton (ENVO:xxxxxxxx)" | depth 50 m
TTTAAAACTAAATTCCAAACTGTTGCTATGTCAGCATGAGTTTCTTTAAAATCGCCATGCTGATCTTCTCTTTGTACAATTACTAAATCTCTAACCTTTCTGGTATAGCTATCAAAAGCATCATACTTTTCTTGTTGTACTGAAGTTCTGTTAAGTTGATGAAACGCCTCTGACATTACAGATCATCTTCTCTTTTATCCAATACCTGGAACCCAATATACTTTCTCCCACTATCAGCCATGTTCTTATACCCATGTAATTTAATTTGTTCCCCAGCTTTTACATCTCTAGGCATTGATATAGTTCCATAATAATCATGTTTATCACTTTCTTTTTTAGTGTCGTTTGTAAACATATTACCTTTTCCTAATTTTAATTCATAACCACTCATTTATTCCTTCTTTCTTTTTGTTGTATGTTTGTTGCAAAGTTTCATTATTAATTATCTGATCTCTATGCTTAGAAAAAACCTCTTCGACATCTCCTAAATGTTTTGCACTATCAAATAATTTTATAATCTCATCGTCTTTCTTTTTTGAGAGTGGCACAATTTTTGTTTTAGGAGGCTCTATTGATGTACCACTCTCATTTGCGGAGTTCTCTTGTTGCTCGCTTTGCTCTGAAATAAACTCTGCTATCTCGTCAGCACTAGCAAACTCGCCTCCATCCAAACCTAATGCACTCATCATACGACCTAGACTAACAGTCTGTGCCATCTCAATGACTTTATTAGACCTTGAATTTTTATAAACTTCACTCAATCCTACTGCATAAATTTTTTCATCTTTTTGTAGCCAGGACTTACAGATAATAGATTTATCTCTGTATTCATAATCAGTACGCATTTCATATTCCATACCAAAAACTTCTCTAAATATTCTTAATCTATCTTTTACTGGTGTGTAATGATTCCCTTTTAAATTTATGCCTTCTACCTCTTTTAATTTGTTCTGACACTTAATTATTTTTTCTGTTGTATCCATAAAACTCCTTTGCTTTTTCTAAATGTTCTGTTCCTATATCCCAACTAAAATGACTAAAATCTGGTTCAATAAATTTTCTACCATCAAAACAAGATGCCAAGTTTTGTTTAACTAAAAGTTTATTTCTAAATTCGTGCATTAAATCTTTAGGGAAATACTCGTCTATATCAAAGATGGCGTAATCTTTTTCACTGGCGTAAACCAAAAATGCTTTGACATCTTTTGTAAAAGAATAATAAAAGGCAGTTTGTAATAAGTGATTATAATTAGGTTTTTTAGGAGAGCTAGACTTAGAAGCAGCATAAGGTGTACCATCTTTTTTTGTGCCAGTTTTTTGTGATCTCCACTTAGTTTTAAGCTCTATGATAATGTTTTTTGATTGTGCGTCTGTTCTACCTATGGTTGGTATAACTATGTCATTGAAGGTGCCAGAAACGTAATTTTCAAACAATATTTTATCTTCTTTAAGAATACCTACTTCTTCATAAGCCTTATAAGCATTTAATATTGTCGGTAAGAAAGATTCTTTATCTTGATCTACTTGCAGCCTATCTTTGTCATCGATAGCAAGGTATGGCTTTGATCCTTTAACTTCACTTATAGTTTTTGGCTGCACGCCACTAGTAATCCACTGATCTAATCCATTACCTACTTGCACACCAGAGTTCATCTTAGAGGAACCTTTAAAAGATCTTCTTGTTTCCTGGTCGCAAATAAAATATTTCCAATACCACTGATCTACAGGCATATTTGCTTGGCTTGGTGAGAAATGGTTGAGGTTTTTATCTAAGAAATACTGTGGAATACTACTGTTCATATATGCAACTATTAAACTTTATATAAAGGTGCAAGTAAATGTCTAAATAGACATTTGAAGACTATTTAATTGACAGTTAGGTAGATATCTAGTGTAAATGACGCAATTAGTTGTGGATAACGTATTTTAAAAAATTAAAGTTGAACAGTTTTGTAATTAAACATTTTAGCATTAGAACTAGCCATGAACTGTGCAATTTCTTTTACTTCCATGTTTTGTCTTACATGAAAACTCATAAAAGAACTGACATTGTATCTATTATTACTAAGGTTTGTTGTTGGTTTACGAAGAACACAAAGCTCATAATGAGATTTATCTTCACTCTCTATTAATCCAAATACCTCAGTTTTATCAATAGTTCTTGGATCAATAAATGGTGTAAAAAATAAGATAAAACCAAAATCCCACTCTCTAGTTTTGTTTAAATTTTGCATTGTAATTAAATCTTTTCTTCTTAACTCTTTATGAGAACTAGCTGGTAAATTTAAAAAATGAGATTCTTTTTTATTATCGTAAAAATAAACATGGTCGTCTTTATCTTGAAAACAATTAATTAATTTAAGAATAGGTTCTTGATATATTTCTACTGGTGTAATTTCTAAGTAGGAAGCTATTTTGTTTATTTGTGAGGCTTTTAAATCATGCTCTGGATTGCTCACTATTCTATTCATAGCTCTATGTGTAATACCCAGATATTCCGCACACTCTTTTTGGTTTTTACCTACTTTTTTTCCTTCTTCAAAAAAAAATTTAAGCCTATGTTTCATAAAAAGAGGATTATTATTTATTGTATTCACAAAGACAAGATATCAAATAGAACTAAAATGTCTATGTATAACTACTAAAATGTTCTAACAAAGGTATATGGTCATATATGGTCTTTTAATGATAAATTTAGACCTATATGGACTATTTTAAGCTCGCAGTTCGAAAATCCAAGAATATTAACCTAGTTATATGGCGTGATCCTACAGAAGAAACTGGCTGGAAAGACAAGTTTGATGGTTCAGCTAAATATGTCATGGAGTGTGGATATGTGGTGCCTAACCCTAAAATAGCTGGGGATTGGATCGTTTATCGTTCCCAATGCTTAGAAGATAACGACAGAGGAGCAGAAATCTATCTGCCAGGCGGCTGCATAGTCGAAATGATACCTCTTCAACTTACAGAAAACAGAATGGTTTTTAATGCAAAAAAATAATGCACCTCACCCTATTTGGAAAGACTTAGCAAAACATTACAAAAAGCTAATAGAAGAAAACAAATTTTGGTGGACTAAATATGAACAAGATTGTGAAAGACAGGCTAGAAGGCAATGCTCCTCAATAAGTGGAAACTCCTAAAGTTCGTTAATGCCGATTGTCGGCTTAACGATACTTCACGCAGAGTGATGTTTTATCTTTTGGATAGAGCTAACAATAAAACTGGAAAACTATTTCCCTCTCAACAACGCATTGCAGATGATGCCAACATATCCCTTATCTCTGCTAGAAGAGGAATAAAAAAGTTAATTGATTGTGGTTATCTTGTTCGTAATGTCAAAGGATATCCAGGCAGAGCTAACGATTACAGCATTGATTATAGATCAGTTGAGTACCTAACAGAGATCAGCACTGATCGCAACATAGATCAGAACAGATCGGAACATAGATCAGCACTGATCCCCCAATTTACTAATAATCAACTAAATGAATTAACTAATAAATCAACTGAGAGGAGTAATGTCGTGGAAATAAAAGATATGGTAAAGCACATAGCAAAGATTAAATCTATGAAGTATAGATCAGTAGTCGATAGTGGAAGAACTTATCATCAGAATATGGAACATAAGTATCGTAATCAGATGTTATACAAACTATCAAGAGATCGTTATTCAGAATGGATTGATAAACTAAACGATAAAGAAACACATACTGATGCATTGAACTATGCAAAGATGATGTGTAATGGTAAATGAGAGCTGAAAAGAATTTACAGCGATTTACTATTGAAGTAGACAGCTACACATTGTGGAGCTGGTTCGAAGAAAGTATGAGAACTGCCAGAAGATTACCGAGCATCAAGCCTAAAGGATATAAAGCACAATGGGTTGATATACCTAAGGATTGGCTCGCTTATGGATGGGATAAGGCTTATATCAAGCTACCACCACCTTCTGGCAAACAGATATCTCGATTAGCTTTAGTGCATGACTTGATAGCTTTTGTGAAAGATGAAGAGGAACGCAAGATGTTATGGTATCGAGCTAAGAAACTACCTTGGAAGAAGATGGAGTATGTGTTTGGTAAACACAGATCGACACTAGCAAAGAAGTGTAAAAATAATTTATTGATGATGACCTTTGTTGTTAATGACGAAAAAACAATTCGACAAAGACTACAATATTGTATATAGATTGTATTAGACTGGATTCAGTCTGTATGAAATTTCCAACATGGTAGGACGACCTTTACGCAAGATTATTTGTGGTGCTTCTCGTAAGTATGATGGTAATCCATGCCAGGCTAAAGCCTTGGCTAATGGTCGATGCAAGTATCATGGTGGTATGTCTACTGGAGCTAAAACATTAGATGGTAAAATCAAAGCCTATTCAAAACTTAAACAATTCCAAAGCTATAGCGAAGAACAGATCAAAAGATATATTGAAGAGCGACATCGAGATCAACTTGATGAATGGGATACCACTAAGCAAGATCTGTTCATCAGCGGAGTTTCCAAGCCTAACGACAGTGTATGAATGGATGTCAAAGGATGACAAGTTCAAAGACAGTGTCACCCAGGCTAGAATGAATGGAGCTTTAACTAATCTTGACAAAGGCTTTGAAGAGATGGAGAAGCTGACTACTACTAAAGACAAGACACACTTAGACATTACATTGTTGAACACGAAGCTCACACACCTACGATGGATAGCTTCTAAGATACTGCCACAGTATAACGACAAGGTTGTTAATGAACATAAAGGAGGAGTGGCTTATACTATTGGATGGGATACGAAGGCAAGTAAAGACCCAATATTAACAGACGACACTGATGGTTCCACGCACACGACATGAAGTGCGAGTACATTTGTGGTTATGTTGGTGTTTTTTATTTATTTTCTTTGTTTATCAAGGCTTATTAGCGGTTGTGATAACTGATATGCCTGGCGTAGCGTAGCTCGTAATAATATTTATCGTTGATACATAAAGGTTTTCTGCAAAAGTGCGAGGGGGGTACCCCCCCAAAACCACCTGGCACTGCGTATATATATAAATAACCCAAATCAGACACTCACACACACATGAACGAAATTCAATCCATCATCTACTACGATGATAAATCCTTGAAAGTCACCATAGAGTTTACAAAGTTTCAAAGTAAAGAAGAACAAATCGAATTTATAAATAATCTAAACTCACTCTTGGGTTTGTTCTCTACGATGCCAGATCAAAATCCATTATCAAAGACAGTTCATTAATGGCAAATGCAAAACAGATTTTAATACCCTACTCGCCTCGACAACCACAAAGAGAAATCCATGATGCCTTGGAGAACTTTAGATTTAGTGTTGTCATTATGCACAGACGAGGTGGTAAAAGTATGGCTGGAATCAATCACATGATTAAGTATGCCTTCACGCATACCATGCCTAATATTAGAATGGCTTATGTAGCTCCGACATTTCGACAAGCTAAGTCGATAGCCTGGGATTATATAAAACAATTTACTAAAGAAATTCCTGGCATCAAATATAACGAAACCGAACTGCGATGTGACTTTCCCAATGGTGCCAGGATAACCCTTTATGGTATCGATGCTAATCCAGATGCACTGCGTGGTAATTATTATGATCTTGTAGTCATGGATGAAGTGCAGCTGATTGATGAAGAAGTCTTTCCTAAAGTAATTCTTCCAGCTCTATCAGATCGTAAAGGCAAATGTTTATTTATTGGAACTCCTTTATCGACAAGAAATTATTTGTATGACTTGTATAAGAAGGCTAACGCAGACCCAGCATGGTACTGTAAGGTCTTTAAAGCAAGCGAAACTGGTATTATAGATGAGTTTGAACTTAACCAGTTAAGAAAAAACATGACGGAAGAAGAGTATCGTCAAGAGTTTGAATGTGACTTCTCTGCCTCTATCTCTGGTACCATATACGGAAAAATAATAGATAAGTTAGATGCACAAGGAAACATTACTAATATTAGTTATGACCCTGGGTATCCAGTACATACAGCCTGGGATATAGGCTATAGCGATAGTACCAGTATAATATTCTTTCAAGAGATAGGCAGACAGATCTATTTTATAGATAGCCTAGTTCAAAGTGGTGAAGGTCTACCTTATTTTATTAAAGATATAAAAAATAGAGAATATGTTTATGGAGAGCATTTTGCACCCCATGATATAGAACAACACGATTTTTCTAATGGCATGACCAGAAGAGAAGTTGCTTATCAGTTAGGTATTCGGTTTAAGGTTGCACCGAAGCTATCTGTAGAAGAAGGCATCCACATGACATCTATGTTGTTATCAAGAAGTTATTTTGATCAAAAACAATGTGAGATAGTGATAGATGCACTTCGCCATTACCATCGTAAATGGAATGTTAATAATAAATTATTTAGCAAGCCAGTACATGATTGGAGTTCACATATTTGTGACAGCCTCAGAGTAGCAGCTGTTTCTTTAACAGAAGGTACAAAAGGAAAACAAGCACCTCAACTAAAAGCAGAAAATAATTATCAAGTATTCGGAGCAAATTAAATGGGATTTTTAAGACCAAAAATAACACCACCACCACCAATGCCAGAACCAACACCTCTGCCAGAAGCACCAGATGAATCTGATGAAGATGTGATTGATGCTGGTGAAGAGCAAGTAAAAAAAACGAAAAAGAAAAAAGGAAGAACTTCTACCATCTTAACATCAATGATGGGTGATGAAACAGAAGCAAATATTAACACAAAAAGTTTATTAGGATAATAATATGGGATTTATGAGATCAAAAAAACCAATGGAACCAATTATGGATAAATTAAAACCAACACCATTACCAACACCTCCAATAGCAGAAATACCAAAAGCTATGTCTGAAAATATGGCAGAAACAACTCAACCTGGAGATTTAGGAAAAAAATCTAAGAAAAAAGGTAAAGGCGGAACAGTTTTAACTTCTGTGACTGGTGTTAATGAACCAGCAAACTTAGGATACAAAACTTTATTAGGTTAATCATGGGAGCACCAACAGCATCACAAAAACAAGATAGAAAAGCTAACACACAAGAACTTATGTCAAACATAATGACTGGTGGTGAAATTTCTAAGAAGAGAGAAGCAGAATTACAAAAAGCTGCTAACGCTGGTAGAGGTGTTCAGTTTATAACTGCAAAACCAAATGTTGGTAATTTAAAACAATATGAAAGAGATGCTTCTGGCAATATTATTAGAGATGCAAAAGGAAAACCACAGCTTAAAGCAGTCAAAAATGCAAATGTTAGTGCAACAGATTATACTGGTCGTATTACTGCAAATGCACCTACATTAGGTGAAGCAGTAGGAGATGCTGGTAGAGCTTTATTTGGTGGTCAAGCTAAAGATCCAAAATATTTAAATGAAGGTGTTAGTTCTGCACCAGGTAAAAAAACTACAGACTATATGCAATACACACCTAAACCTCAAAAGATAGAAGGTATAGTTCCTACTATTGCAAAAAAAGGTGGTGTCGTTGGTGCTATTGTTTCAGATGTATTTAAAAAACCAAAAAAAGAAAAAGTCACAACACAAAGTATTCTAGCAAAACAAAGACAAGGTTTTAAAGATGATCCTTATAGCGTGCCTAGTTTGTTGTTAGGTGGATCAAAACAGAAATTAGGTGATAGTTAATGATTAATACACAAGAATTAGTTAGAAGATTTTCTAAATTAAAGTCAGCCAGGGGAACTTGGGAAACACATTGGCAAGAAATAGCTGACTATGTCTTACCGAGAAGAGCAGATATCGTCACTAAATTTAGTAAAGGTGAGAAAAGAACTGAAAGAGTATTTGATAGTTCTGCAATTAATGCTGCTGAACTGTTAGCTTCATCCTTACATGGGATGCTAACTAACGCAGCTTCACCTTGGTTTATGATGAATTATAAAGAGCCAGGTCTAAATGCAGATGATAAGGCAATGGAATGGTTGGAAGAATGTACAAAGCAAATGTATGTGGTTCTTAATCGTTCTAACTTTCAACAAGAGATACACGAACTTTATCAAGATCTTATAACATTTGGAACTGCTGGTATGATGATTGAACAAGATGAAGATAAAGTTTTAAGATTTTCAACCAGGCATATTTCTGAAATCTATATTCAAGAAAATGAATTTGGTCGTGTTGATACAGTCTATAGAAAATTTAAGATGTCAGCTAAGGGTGCTATGTCTATGTTTGGTGATGTATCTAAAAAGATTACAAAACTTAGTGAAGCAGAACCTTACGAAGAAATAGATTTACTTCATGTTGTTTATCCTAGAGAAGATAGGAATCCTAATAAGATAGATGCTAAGAACAAACCTTTTGCTTCTATTTATTGTGATCCAGAAGATAACACCCTATTAGGTGAAGGTGGCTATGATGAGTTCCCTTATGTAGTGCCTAGATTTGTAAAGTCATCTATCGAAACTTATGGTCGTTCACCAGCCATGACAGCACTACCAGACATTAAGATGATAAACAAAATGTCAGAAACTTTAATTAAGGCTGCACAAAAAGTTATCGACCCCCCTCTTCTTGTTCCAGACGATGGTTTTATGTTGCCTATTAGAACTGTGCCTGGCGGATTAAATTTTTATCGTTCTGGTTCAAGAGATAGAATTGAACCTTTAAACACAAATGCCAACATTGGTATTGGTGTTGAGTACGAAGAACAAAGAAGAGATGCTATTAGAAAAGCATTTTATGTAGATCAGTTATTATTAGCTCAAAGAGTAAACATGACAGCTACAGAAGTTTTACAAAGAAACGAAGAGAAGATGAGAATGTTAGCTCCAGTCTTAGGTAGACTACAAGGAGAAATGCTACAGCCACTTATTACTCGTTGTTTTAATATTATGTTAAAGATGAATATGTTCCCAGTACCACCAGAAAGTTTACAAGGTCAAACCATTGATATCGAATACACTTCACCATTAGCTAGGTCACAAAGAACTGGTGATATAACAGCAGCATCTAGAATGTTAGAGATGTTAGCTCCACTAGCACAAATGGCACCAGTGTTTGATTACTTAGATGTTGATAAGTTTGTAAAGCACACACAAGAAGTATTAGGTGTTCCAGCTAAGATTATGAAGTCAGAAGCAGAGGTTGCAGAGCTAAGAGAAGAAAGAGCTGCACAACAACAAGCTATGATGGAGCAGCAACAGCAACTTGAACAAGCAAAAGCAGCTGGTCAAGCAGCACCTATGGTAGAAGCACTAAAGCCTTAGTATGCAATTAAATAAATTAAGAGTTCTTGATTTATTTTCTGGCATTGGTGGTTTTAGTCTTGGATTAGAAAGCACAGGATCATTTGAAACTATTGCATTTGTTGAAAAAGATAAATTTTGTCAACAAGTATTACAAAAAAATTTTCCAAATATACCTATTGAGGATGATGTAAGAAATGTCAAAGGAAACAAATATAAACCAAATGTCATTACTGGAGGGTTCCCATGTCAACCATTTTCCGTTGCGGGAAAAAGACGAGGAACAGACGATGACCGCTACCTCTGGGATGAAACTATTAGAATCGTTTCCGAAACAAAACCCAAATGGTTCATTGGAGAAAATGTTGAAGGCATTATTAACATCCAAAACGGCATGGTGTTCAGACAGATCCACAATGACTTGGAAAGCGAAAATTACGAAGTCCAAAGTATTATTATTCCAGCTTCTGGCATCGGTGCATGGCACCAAAGAAAAAGAGTCTGGATTATCGGATGCAATGTATCCAACTCTAACACAAGATTCGGCATCGGAGAGAACCAAGAAATACAAACAAGGGGGAACACCTCTACCAATGGCAGTAAAAATGTTTCCAACACCTTCGGCAAGTTGTCAAATGGATGTAGTAGCACCGCCAGAAACAGTTCAACAAAATTCAAAAGGATGGAGTGTGACCAGAGTTGGAACTGGAACGAAGTTCGGAGCAAAACTAAACGATGTAGTGAACAAGATAGCAAAGATGTATCCGACACCCAGTGCATCAGAACACAAGTACAGACTAAAAGGAAACACACAAGCATCAAATTGCCTAGAAGCGAAAGCACGAAGAGCTGGTGGGAAATTATCGCCAATTTTTACGGAGTTCCTAATGGGGTATCCTATGAATTGGACAAAAATAGAAGCAACAGAATTAAATCACTCGGAAACTCAATCGTTCCACAAATTGCAAGAGAACTCGGAAAAGCAATTATTGAAGCAGAAATAAATATATAAAAGAATGGATCAAGTAAAAAAACTTAGAGAAAAATATCAAAAAGTTTTTGCACAGGGAGATGGTGCAGAAGTATTAGAGGATTTAGAACTTAGATTTCATATCCATAATACAACAATGGATAACAACACTAACAACCTTGCCTACTTAGAAGGTCAAAGAACAGTTATCCTATTTCTCAAAAACATGATTAAAGGAGAAAACAATGGTAGAAGAAAACCAGGTAGCACAAGAACAACCAGTTCCAGTGTCTGAGCCTACTGAAATAAACTGGAGAGATCAACTTCCAGAAGATTTAAAAAATGATCCTTCGATGAAAACCATCGTAGATATTCCAGGTCTAGCAAAGTCTTTTGTTAATGCTCAAAAATTTATTGGAGCAGACAAAATTGCAGTACCCACCGAACACGCCACACCAGAAGATATCAAACAATTTGCAGAACAAGTTTATTCTAAAATGGGTAGACCATCGTCAGCAGATGAATATGTCATCGAAGGTGAAGCGTCAGATATGATAACAAGTTTTAAACCATTAGCACATGAGCTAGGTCTTAATAACGAACAAGTATCTGCTTTAGTAGGTTTCTATAATGAAGCACAAGAACAAGCACAAACAAATGCTGGTGTTGATGTAGAAACACAACGAGCCGAAACAGAAGCTCTATTAAGAAAAGAATATGGTAAAGCCTATGACAGTAAATTAAATTCTGCTATGCGATTAGCACAGAATGTTTTTACACAAGAACAGTTAGATGGAATTACCCTGGCAGATGGTTCATCTCTAGGAAACAATCCAGATCTTATTAAAGGTTTTGTAAAATTAGCGTCTATGGTAGGTGAAGATCAACCTATCAATGCACCACAAGAAAATGTCTTTACGCCAGACGAAGCACAAAGAAAGATTGACCAGCACATGGTGCCTGGCTCCCCCTACTGGGATAAGAGCCATCCAAACCATGACAGAGCTGTGCAAGATGTCTTTGAATTAAGACAAATGATGTATCCAGACGAAGAATAAATTCCTAGGCAGTAATGCCTGGATTATAAAGGTAGCCACATGGTGGTCTTTAAAGACAGCTTGAAAGCAAGCAAACCAAAAGTTTTAAAATCCAAGACAAGTCGATTTTATCGGTAGCTAGTCTGAACATTTATAACAACAACACAAAAAAGGAGAAAGACTTATGTCAAGTCAAATTACAACTTCTTTTGTTGAACAGTATAAAAACAATGTTCAATTACTGTCGCAACAAATGGGAAGTAAACTCAGAGGTGCTGTTGATGTTGAGAGTGTACAAGCTAACAATGCTTTTTTTGAGCAAATCGGTTCTACCGCTGCTATCAAAAGAACATCCAGGCATGGTGACACTCCCCAAATCGACACACCACACGCAAGAAGAAGAGTTAGCCTCGAAGATTACGAATGGGCTGACTTAGTCGATGAATCCGACAAAGTAAGAATGTTAATTGATCCTACATCAACTTATGCAAGAGCTGCGGCTGCTGCTATGGGTAGATCAATGGATGATGTTATCATTACAGCTTTAGGCGGAACAGCATCAACTGGAGTAAGTGGAGGAACATCTACTGCTCTTCCTTCATCTCAAAAACCATTTAGTTCATCTCAATCAGATGGAATGACAGTTGCAAAGCTATTAGAAGCAAAAAAACTAATGGACTTAGCAGATGTTGACCCATCTTTAAAGAGATATGTGGTTTGTTCACCAACTCAAATATCAGACTTGTTAAACACAACAGAAGTTAAGTCATCTGACTTCAACACTGTTAAGGCTTTAGCACAAGGAACAGTTAATTCTTTCCTAGGATTTGAGTTCATTATGTCTAACAGATTGTCTTTAGACGCTACTAACACAGACGACAGACTTTGTTATGCCTTTACTGCTGATGCAATTAAACTTGCTGTTGGTAAAGATGTTATGGCAAAGATTTCTGAAAGAGCTGACAAGAGTTATAGTACACAAGTTTACTACTGCATGAGCATCGGAGCGGTGCGAATGGAAGAAGATAAAGTTGTCGAAATAGCTTGTGATGAATAGGAGTAAAAAATGCCTAGTGTAAAAGGAACAGAACTAACTAATCTAGACGCAACTCCTACTGTTAAAGTAGACAGCGAACTTGCTGGAGGAAAGCTCAGAGTATTTCATGGTACTTACGAAGCATCCTCACTTGCATCTGGTTCAGATATATCAATAGCAAGAATACCTACTAACGCAACAATTCACGATTTAATTCTTAAATGTGATGCATTGGGTGGATCTTCAACACTTAAAGTTGGAACAGCGGCAGACGATGATTTATTCATTGCAGCCACTTCTACTTGGAATGTTGCTGGTCAAACTCAGTCAATGTTAGCTGGATCATCAACTGGTGCTCCAATAGCAACAATGACTGGTGTAGGTCATAGAACAACTGCTGTCACAGATGTGATTATTACAACTGGCGGTGCTACAATTTCTGGCACCATCAAATGTATCGTTGTTTATAGCGTAGAATAAAAAGGAGAAGAGATGGCATCTACAGTAGATATATGTAATTCAGCTTTAAATATGTTAGGCGGAGCTACGATTATCTCCCTTACTGAAAACTCAAAGAATGGTCGCTTATGCAATCAAAGATATGAGCCAGTGAGGGATGCCATCTTTCGTTCACATCCCTGGAACTGTTTAATTAAAAGAATTGATCTAGCAGCTAATACTGAAACTCCTAACTTTCAATGGAGCTATCAGTACACATTGCCAGCGGATTGTTTAAGAGTTTTAAGAACTGAAAATTCTAATCTTTCTGGAGAAGAAACTTACAGAATAGAAGGAAGAAATTTATTAACTAATCAAGCAACTATAAAAATTCAATATGTTGCAAAGATTACTGACACAACACAATACGACACACTACTAATAGAAACAATAAGTGCCAGGTTAGCAGCCGAACTTTGTTATCCTATAACTCAATCCTCTACTTTAATGGATCGAATGTTTGGTCTTTATGATGCCAAATTAAAAGAAGCAAGGTTTGCTGATGCTACAGAAGGATCATCAGATGATGATAACAGAGTACAAGCTGGTGACTTTATTAATGCGAGGTTATAGTGCCTAGATCAACATTTGCTTTTTCTAATTTTACTGGTGGTGAGCTATCACCTAGATTAGATGGTAGAACAGATTTACAAAAATATTTTCAAGGCTGTAAAACTTTAGAGAATATGATTGTGCATCCTCATGGTGGTGCTACTCGTAGACCTGGTACACAGTTTATTAGTGAAGTTAAAACTTCTGCTAATGCTACAAGACTAATACCTTTTGAATTTTCAACAACACAAACTTATGTCTTAGAGTTTGGTAATTTATATATGAGAGTTCACAAAGATGGTGGTCAAGTTTTAGAAGCAAATAAAACTATATCTGGAATTACCCAGGCTAATCCAGCAGTCGTGACAGCTACTAGTCATGGTTATAGTAATGGTGATACAGTTGTTATCTCTAGTGTAGCTGGCATGACACAAGTTAATGGTAAAACTTTTTTAGTAGCTGATAAAACAACCAATACTTTTGAATTACAAAATGTTGATGGTACCGATATTAATTCTTCTGCATTTTCAGCTTACTCTTCTGGTGGTACAGTCAGTAGAGTTTTTGAACTAACAACACCTTATCTATCATCACAAGTTTCTGATTTAAAGTTTGCACAGTCAGCAGATGTCATGTTTTTATGTCATCCTTCTCACGAAGCATCCAAGTTATCTAGAACTGGTCATACAACCTGGAGCCTAGATGAAATAAATTTTGATGGTGATGCTTTCTTAGATGCAAACACTACCACTACTACCCTCACCCCAGCTTCTGCCTCTACTGGCACAAGCGTTAATATAACCGCCTCTGCAACTACTGGTATTAATAATGACCAGGGATGGCTTACAACAGATGTCGGTAGATCTATAAAATTTAATTCTGGTGTTGCTACAATAACAGCCAGGACAAACTCTACTGTAGTTGTTTGTACTATTACAACAGCTTTTGCCAATACAGATGCCACAGCTTCTTTTCAATTAGGTGCTTTTTCAGATACTACTGGTCATCCCTCTTGTGTCACCTTTTTTGAACAACGATTAGTTTTTGCAGCTACAACTGCTAATCCTCAAACAATATTTTTTTCACAATCTGGTGATTTTGAAAACATGACTACTGGCACTAATGCTACCGATGGTATGAAATTTACTATTGGATCAGACCAGGTTAATGCCATTAAATATATTAAAGGTTTAAGAACTTTAGTCTTAGGTACATCTAGTGGTGAGTTTATAGCTACTGCATCATCCAGTGCAGAACCTATCACACCAACTAATATCCAAATTAAAAGACAAGCTGGATATGGTACCTCTGATGTAGATGCTCTAATTGCTGGTAATAAAATTTTATTTGTACAACGAGCTGGTAAAAAAGTTCGTGAACTTACTTATGACTATGACACTGATGGATACATAGCTCCAGACCTTACTATATTATCAGAACATATAGGTGGCTCTGGTGTAGCAACTGGATTTACACAATGGACTTATCAACAAGAACCAGACAGTATTGTTTGGGTTGTAAGATCTGATGGTGTTCTTTGTGCCATGACTTATCAAAGATCAGAACAAGTAGTTGCCTGGCATCGACATATTATGGGTGGTGCTTTTGGAAGTGGTACTGCTGTCGTAGAAAGTGTGGCTGCTATATCTAACTCTACTGCTGCATCACAAGGTGAAGATACTTTGTATATGATTGTGAAAAGAACAGTCAATGGTGCTACACGCAGATATGTTGAATTTTTAAAACCTTTTGATTACTCTTCTGTTATTGAAGATGCCTGGTTCTTAGATAGTGCCTTGCAATATTCTGGATCAGCAGTGACTTCTGTTTCTGGTCTAGATCACTTAGAAGGTCAAACAGTTTCTATTCTGGCTAACGGAGCTACTCATGCAAACAAAACTGTGAGTGATGGATCTATTACATTAGATAGGTCAGCTACAAAAATAACAGTAGGATTACCTTATACTTCTAGCTTACAAACTATGAGAATAGAAAGTGGTAGTGCCGATGGATCAGCACAAGGTAAAACAAAAAGAATACAAGAATTAACTATAAGGCTATTCGAAACAGTGGGAGCTGAAGTAGGAAGTCAAGCAGACAACACAGACATAATACCATTTAGAGATTCCTCTATGGCTATGGATCAAGCGGTTAGTTTATTTAGCGGAGATAAACAAATTGAATTTAACTCTGACTATGAAACTGATGGGTTTGTATTTGTAAAACAAACACAACCTCTTCCTTTAACTGTGACTGCTTTGTATCCGCAGCTCAACACTTATGACGGATAATGGAAATTAGACCATTTATAAAAGAACATGGATATATTGTTTTTCAAGACATCAATAATATGCTTATTGGTAATCAAAAAAGTTTATCTTTTATAAATGATTTAGAAGTCGATGATTGTTTTACTGGCGTCAAAGAAAACAGACCGATTGTATGCGGTGGTATTATAAAATATTGGCAAGGTTGTTATGAAGGATGGGTTATAGCTTCACACCACATAAACAAATATCCGATAGAAACTGCCAGGACTATAAAAAAATATACTAACTACTTAATAGAAAAAAACGACATCCATCGTTTGCAAACAGCAGTATTACATAGCTTTGATGATGGTCATCGATTTGCAAAATTTTTAGGAATGGAACCAGAGGGATTAATGAAAAAATACGATTACATGGAACAAGATTACATGAGATATGCGAGAGTAATATAATGTCACCTTTAGCAATAGCAGCAACAGCTGCATCTGCTGTCGTAGCAGCTAGTGCCAGTATGGCACAAGCCAAAGCAGCTAAACAAACTGGCGAGTATAATAAAAAAATCTTTGACCATAGAGCTAAATTATTTGAGCAAGACAAACTTTTAATTGATACACAAAAAGATCAAGACTTATTAAATTTTAATAGACAGTACGATCAACTACAAGCATCAACAGTAGTCGGATATTTGAAAAATGGTGTTGTTATTGATGAAGGTACACCAATGCAAGTTTTAAAAAGTAATGCAGAAAGAGCAGAGTTTGAAAGAAATACTATTGAATACAATGCAGAATTAGGAAAACGTAATGCTGTTGAATCAGCCAACATAGAAAGAATGAGAGGAGATGTAGCTTTGATGACTGGTCAAAGCCAGGCTTTTGCAGCAAGAACACAAGCAGTTAGTAGTTTACTAGGTGGTGCTGCTTCTACATACGGAGCATACAATAGATATTATGGTTAAAATTCCAACAATAGATCAAATTACTGGTGGTAGGTTAGCTGCAACTGAAAGTGCTAAGCCTAATTTTCAACTTAGCAATCAACTAACTGCACCTTTTGCAACAATAGCACAATCAGCTATTGATACTGGTAATACTGTTGCTAAGTATGCAATGGAAATACAAGACAGTAGAGATAAAACTGTTATTAATAATTTATCCTTACAAGCACAAAGTTTTTTACAATCCTATGAAGAGCAGTTGTACACTGGAGAAGAACAACCAGACGGAACTTTTAAACAATATGATCCCACTAAATATGATGAATTATTATTTAATTTTAAAAACCAAGTCATAAAAAAAAATGTCACAAACAATAAAGATATTAAATCTAGTTATGTCAGAGATGCAATTACATCAAAAATTAATTTAGAATATTTAGAAATACAAAATAGAGTTTTAAAAGAAAAAAACACAAGAATAGAAAAAGAATTTGTAATGTCTGCAATGAACTCTATTGACATAATTACAAATGATTTTGTTAAAATTGATTATAAAGATAAAAATTCTTTACAAAATAATATTGAAAATTTAACAACTGACTTTTATAAACAGCTTGAATCAATTAAAAATTATGTAAGTGCTGATACATATATGAAAGTTGAATCAGACTTTTGGTATAACACAGCTAAAGCTCACTTAATTGATCTTACAAAAGATATGTCAAATACTCAGATATTATCTTATGTGTCAAATCTAGAAAATGGCTATCCTACACAAACTGGCTCTAATAATTTTGATACATTTCTATTAGGAAAAAATAAGACATTTCAAACTGAAAAAATATTAAGTAGTGTTTTAAATCAAAGAAGCGATCAAATTACTTTTCAAAATAAAATCGATGCTCAAACAGAAAAACAAATAGATATAGAAAAAAATAATATTGAAAGAACAATATTTTTAGG
>CENZ01047235.1_pt1 | contig 17487 bp, 18 predicted proteins | sample 361341 | NCBI WGS metagenome assembly CENZ01 (sample SAMEA2619782, study PRJEB7988) | marine metagenome | biome: marine biome (ENVO:00000447); feature: deep chlorophyll maximum layer (ENVO:xxxxxxxx); material: "saline water (ENVO:00002010), including plankton (ENVO:xxxxxxxx)" | depth 50 m
AAGTCCACGGATGCCACCACAATGGGTCAGCAGCCCACGTGCCATGTTTTCCGCATCAGCCGCCATCATGTAGTGGGCGAACATCGATTCGACCGTTGCCGTGTCAGACGGTTCATGATCCAACAAGCTGTTTTCCGGGGAGCCGCCACGTCGATGCAGCGCTGATGGGTCAGTGACCATTTACTTACTTTCCTCGCCATGAAATACACCCCGTAGGCAGTATGTGTGCTAATCTTGGCGCCAATTATGACCACCAGTGAGCAGGCGAAACAGCCTCCCACACCTATCCACCCTGTCTTCGAATCGCTATGGGACACGTACGCCAGCACCCGCGCCTATACCTTCGCCCAAACGATGGCCCAGACCCCCGCCCGAACGCTCATCAACGGGTTCTTCAACCTCGAGGGCGACAGGCCATCAACAGTAGTCCCGTTGCCATCAACCAGACCAAAGCGTCGACCCGATGAACCTTCTTGCGGGAAAGAGAATACTGCTCGGTGTGACCGGTGGCATCGCTGCCTACAAGAGTGCAGAACTGATCCGAAGACTTCAGGATCAGGGGGCTGACGTACATGTCGTCATGACGGCGGCGGCTACAGAGTTCATCACGCCCTTGACCCTGCAGGGACTGTCGGGACACCCGGTACACCTGGACCTTCTAGACACCGAAACAGAATCCGTGATGGGCCATATTGAGCTTGCACGATGGGCAGATCTCATCCTGATCGCGCCCGCCAGCGCCAACTTTATCGCCCGCCTGTCCCAAGGACATGGCAGCGATCTATTGTCGACGATCTGCCTCGCAGCCCAGTGTCAGATCGCCGTGGCTCCTGCGATGAATCAGGGAATGTGGGCTAATGCGGCCACCCAGGAGAATGTCCGGTCCCTGATGACTCAAGGCACCGCCATTTTCGGACCCGACGAAGGCCTGCAGGCCTGCGGCGAGATTGGCGAAGGTCGCTTGCTGGATGTTGCGGGCATCGTCGATTTGACGATCGCAACATTTCCCAACGGAAAACTACGCGGATGCAAAGTTGTCATCACAGCAGGTCCCACCCGCGAAGCTATAGACCCTGTGCGCTACATCAGCAATCACTCTTCAGGTAAGCAGGGTTACGCACTTGCGGAAGCGGCGATCGAAGCCGGCGCAGAGGTCATCCTGATTTCAGGCCCCACCAATCTCGCACCGCCAAACCGTGCAAACGTGATCCCCGTGACGAGCGCACAGGAAATGTACGAGGCCTCTATGCAGGAGGCCACAGGTGCGGACATCTTCATCGGCGTGGCTGCGGTTGCTGACTTCAGGCCAACGGAGGTCAGTCGCCAGAAGATTAAAAAAGATAAATCCGGGTCACGAGTGACCATCACACTCGAAGAGAATCCGGACATCATTGCCTCCGTGGCTGCCCTGGGCGACGGTCCATTTACGGTCGGTTTTGCAGCCGAAACCAGTCATGTGATCGACTACGCACGTGCCAAGCTCGCAAAAAAGAATCTGGATATGGTCATCGCCAATAACGTCTCCAATCAAGAAATCGGCTTCAATAGCGACGAAAACGAGACCACCATGATCTGGGGCAACCAGGAACAAACACTGCCGATCGCGTCGAAACGCAATATCGCCACAAAAATCGTAGGAACTATCGCTGAAGCGTTACCAGAGTCGCACGCTCATGACTGATGTTCAGGTCCGTATTGTCGATGATCAGATCGGACAGGACATTGAGTTCCCGACTTATGCCACGGATGGATCAGCAGGTCTTGATCTCCGCGCATGCCTGACAGAACAGATCGTACTGACACCCGGTACCACCAAACTGATTCCCACCGGTATTGCCATCTATATCGAAGATCCGTCTCTGGCAGCCATGATCCTTCCCCGGTCAGGCCTGGGTCACAAACATGGCATCGTGCTGGGTAACCTCGTTGGACTCATTGATTCGGACTACCAGGGAGAATTGATGGTTTCGACCTGGAACCGCGGTCATGAACCTTTCACCATCGCACCCGGTGACAGAATTGCACAATTGGTCATCGTTCCCGTCGTGCAGGCACAATTCAACATCGTCGAATCGTTTGAGGCAAGCGAACGCGGAACCGGCGGCTTTGGCTCTTCCGGCAGATCCTAGGGGTTTCATGTGAGTAGCGAAAACCGCGCTTCAGCGAACCCAGAGTCCAGTATAGGGCAGAACCTGCTCCAGATCTCAGGACCTGCGCTGATCGCACCCGCCGCGGGATTGATCATCGCAGTGCTGCTGGCCATTTTTATCCTCAGCACACCGGCGCAAGACCGACACGAACAGCAGATGATCGATTCGGCAACCAGTTCCGTAGAGGCGCGAATCAACGGCAGGGAAGAACAACTGACGGCTGCTGCCACCAGCATCAGGCTCACCCAGTTGATCGCGACCGATGACGAGGCAGAGCGTACGCTCGAAGAAGCCCGGCTCCGCAAAATGATACCGGACGCCATCAGAGTCAGGCTGTTCAAACTCAGGGAAGCCAAAGTGGATCAATCTGCCAATCCTCCTTTCGGCTATACCTCGGTCGATATGATCGACCGGGTTGAGATCGGACAACCTGTCCGCGCAGAAGCGGTAAACGCGCAGGGTAGGTGGTTGCTCAGTCTTACTGCACCGATTCGCGCGCTTTCGGATCTAACCATTCGGGGCTCGCTCTTTATCTACCTCGACCCAATTGCACTTGCCGACACACTTGACGACGGCCAGCAGGGACACACTCGCATACTACAAACGATCGCGGTATCGAAGACATGATCGATATCGAACTGACCGATGGCGACAACGACGAAATGGACCTGTTCGACGACACCGCGATTGCGGAGGTGCCAGAGGAAATGGATCTCTCGCTGGATGAACCCCAGGACGCGCTGAATACCGCGTCGGAACCCAACACGCTGGCATCAATTTTCAGGGCCTATGACATTCGAGGGGTGGTTGGCGAGAACCTGACAGCGGACGTTGTCACCCGTATCGGCTGTGCCATTGGTACCTTTGCAGAACAACAGGGTGAGCAGACGCTCATCGTCGGCGGTGACGCGAGATCATCAACTCCCGAGTTGATGGAAGCGCTGATCGAAGGTCTCAATGTCGCAGGGCGGGACGTCATCAGTATCGGGACCGTCCCCACACCTGCCTTGTACTTCGCAGTCAACAACGCGGGAACGGCAAACGGCGTCATGGTCACCGGGAGTCACAACGAAGCCCGCTATAACGGGCTCAAAATCGTTATCGGAGGTCGAACACTACTCGAAGATGACCTGCAGGAAATCTATCGCATCTTTGACGAAGGGAGCTTTTCAAGCGGCAGCGGTAGTGTCATGGAACTCGACATCATGAGGGAGTATACCGACGCCATCGTGGACGACATCGTGATCGCCCAGCCTCTCAAGATCGTTGTCGATTGCGCCAACGGTATCGCCGGGGAGACCCTGCCCCTGTTGTTCTCCGACATTGGTTGTGACGTCATACCTTTATTCTGTGATGTTGACGGCACTTTTCCGAATCATCCACCCGATCCTACGATAGAAGAAAATCTGGCAAATCTGATCGCGACAGTTGTCAACGAAGACGCCGACCTGGGGCTCGCGTTCGATGGTGATGCGGATCGGATCATGGCTGTGACCCACGAGGGTGCCGTCATCTGGCCTGACCAACTCCTCATGTTGTTCGCCAAGGATGTCGTGTCAAGAAACCCGGGCTCTGACGTGGTTTATGACATCAAGTGTACGCGACATCTGAGCTCTGTGATTTCCAACCACGGTGGCAGACCCGTGATGAGTCGGAGCGGACATTCCTTTGTCAAAGCCAAAATGGCGGAAACAGATGCCATCCTAGGAGGAGAACTCTCCGGGCACATCTGTTTCAAAGAACGATGGCATGGCTTCGATGACGGTATCTACGCAGCGGCACGCCTCATTGAAATTGTTGGCAGCCAAACTGAAACCTTCGCCGATCTCATGGCGGAGTTTCCTACGAGCTGCTGGACGCCAGAGATCCGGGTACCTGTCGCAGAATCGAGCAAGTTCCACGTCATGCAGAACCTTGTAGACGAAGGCGGCTTTGGTGACGTCACAATCACCAAACTTGATGGTCTTCGTGTTGACTACGCCAATGGCTGGGGCCTCGTCCGTGCGTCAAACACCACACCAAGCCTGACGCTTCGATTCGAGGCGGACGATGAAGCCAGCCTGACGGAGATACAGGAAATTTTCCGTGGCCAATTGCAACACCACAACCTGACCTTCTGACATGGCCCTCACACGTGACAACGCACTCAATATTGCCCAGGTTCTGACCGAAGCACTTCCCTACATTCAACGATTGCAGGACAAGACCATCGTCATCAAGTACGGCGGTAACGCGATGGTCGACGAAAACCTGAAGAACGGCTTCGCAAGAGATGTGGCCCTGATGCGCCTGGTCGGAATGAATCCCGTCGTTGTGCACGGCGGTGGTCCGCAGATCGGCGCCAAGCTCGCAGAGCTTCAGATTGAGTCCAGCTTCGTCCAGGGGATGCGTGTCACGAGCCCCGAAGTCATGGAAGTTGTCGAAATGGTTCTGGGCGGACTGGTCAACCAGCAGATTGTCAGCCTGCTCAATATGCATGGGGGACAAGCGGTCGGGATTTCCGGCAAAGACAGCAACCTGATCGTTGCACGCCCCTTGTCCATGACAGATCCAGAGACCGGTGCTCCGGTTGACCTCGGACAGGTGGGAGAGGTCGCCAATATCAATCGCGATATTGTCGATATTATCCAGGGCAATCGCATGATTCCGGTGGTGTCACCAATCGGTATCGGTAACGATCACAAAAGCTACAACATTAATGCAGATCTAGCGGCGGGGAGACTGGCCGAGTGCCTGACCGCAGAGAAGTTCATTCTCCTCACCGACATCGAGGGCATCCAGGACAAGTCAGGCCAGCTCCTGCCACAACTCAACGCGAGCCAGGTCCGCGAACTGATCGCCGATGGGACCATTTCCGGCGGTATGTTACCCAAGATCCAATGCGCACTGGATGCGGTACACGCGGGCGTTGGCTCCTGCCAGATCATCGACGGACGAGTGCCCCACGCCGTTCTACTGGAACTGCTCACTGATGAGGGTGTTGGCACCATGATTGTCGCCGAATAGCCTATGGGTAAGCGCAAGGACGAAATACTCGCTGCACTCGTTACGATGCTTGAGGAGGCGCCAGGGAACCGGATTACGACCGCGGCGCTCGCGAGGCAGGTGGGTGTATCGGAAGCCGCCCTGTATCGTCACTTCGCTTCGAAAGCACGGATGTTTGACGCCCTCATTGAATTTATCGAAGACTCGCTGTTCTCTCGTATCAATCGGATCATGGCCGATACTGATGACACCGTCAGCCGCGTTGAGTACACATTGCAACTGCTGCTGAGTTTTGCAGAACGGAATCCCGGTATTACCCGCCTAATGACAGGCGATCCCCTGGTCGGCGAGTCGGATCGTTTGCGAATTCGTATTCAGCAGCTGTTTGAACGGCTGGAAACCCAGTTGCGTCAAATCCTCCGCGAAAGTTCCCTTAAGCAGGATCTTACGCTGAGCATGCCGGTTGCCCTATGCGCCAATCTTTGCCTTTCAACTGCTGAAGGTAAGATGATTCAGTTCGTGCGCAGTGACTTCAAACGATCGCCCACAACCGATTGGCCCGAGCAATGGCAGCACCTGATACACGCGCTTTTCGTCGTCAGCGACACCAAGGCAACCAGTAACAATGCCGGAAACGCACCGGAAAGGCGTTAATCCGGAACGCCGGTTCTCAAGAATCGGAGTGGAATCAATCGTTGATTGATGCCGTCGATACGGTCTCGCCGTAGAGTTCGCGAACCCATTGCAGTTCCTTGTCAAACGACGCTCGGACATCTCTGACTTTTTCTCCTCGATCTCCTCCAGAATCTGACTGATCCGATTTTCAACCGTGAAGAGGCGCTCAAGGCTTGCCGAATCAATGGTTCCCCCGGCTGTTTCTACGTTCACCAGCGGTCCCTGTATGCTACGACGTTGATCTTCAAGGCATGCAAGGTTGCCTTCGCTCGTCTCGATGAAGCTCTGAATGCTGGAAACCTTGGTATCCCGCGCCCTGATCACATCCGCCAGAGTGGAGTACTTTGACAATAATCGCTCATCTGCCTCCGCCTGGCGACGGGCAGCATTCTCGCGAGCGCGCTGAACCATGAGTTTCCGGTCACGCTCACGAATCTCTTCCGGGGTCAGCGCCCTTGGCACCACCTCCAGGACCCTTCCGTCAAGGCTCAGCACCGTGTAACCATTTTTGACATAACGTGCCGGAACGTGCGAATCCAGCACGATCAAGCCATCTTCATTGAGGTATTTTTAGAGATCAGCAGACAGATGCGCCGGTGACAGCAGACACACTGCCGTCAGCAAACCCAATGCCCGTGTTTTGATATCAGACCGCGACACCATAGGTCTCCCGATACCGGTAAACAGCTTCCCAGCTGGCGTCCACATCCTGACGCACTTTGAGAAACTCAATGACGTCGTCCAACTTTACGATGCTGGTGACGTGAACACCATACTCATCCTGCAGTTCGTCGATCGCAGACCGGTCACCGGTTCCGCGCTCCTGACGATCAATGGCAACAACCGCACCCACGACCTCACACTCGGTCTGCTGACGAAGCAAAGTGAGTACGTCCCGAATCGCGGTACCTGCGGTAATCACGTCGTCAATCAACAGGACTTTTCCTTCAACGGGCGCACCAACCAGTAGCCCTCCCTCACCATGATCTTTCGCTTCCTTGCGATTGTATGCCATTTTGATATCACGATCGGTCTGGGAGAATGCAATCACGGTCGAAGTGACCAGCGGTATCCCCTTGTAAGCGGGACCGAACAACATATCGAACACCATTCCCGAGTCCACAATCGCCGCCCGGTAGAATTCGCCAAGCCTTGCCAGCGCCGCGCCCCCGGAGATCAGACCCGCGTTGAAGAAATAGGGGCTGGTTCGACCTGACTTCAGCTGGAACTCGCCAAAGGAGAGTACGCCCTGTTGGATCGAAAAATCTAGAAATTGTTCCTGGTAGAGTTTGATCGATCGCTCCTTTAGATGAGCCGCGGCGCTAGCTGAGCCCCAGCGCTTGTTTCTGTTGTGTCACCAGTTCCCGACACCCTTTCTCTGCCAGATCGAGGAGTTCGTTCAGCTGAGGACGCGTAAAAGGCAGGCCTTCTGCCGTTCCCTGGACCTCGATAAATTCTCCAGACTCGGAAATCACGACATTCATGTCCGTCTCTGCATTGGAATCCTGAGCGTATTCCAGGTCCAGAACGGCATCGTCGCCCACGATACCCACGGAAACCGCGGCGACAAACCGTTGCCAGGCACTCTCAAGTTTAGCGCCAGCGAGCGCCTCGTAGAGCGCGATACATCCGCCCGTGATCGACGCGGTGCGGGTTCCCCCATCCGCCTGCAAGACGTCGCAATCCAGCTTGATCGTGCGTTCGCCAATCGACTTCATGTCGACACACCCCCGGAGTGATCGGCCGATCAATCGTTGAATCTCAACGGTTCGCCCCCCCTGTTTGCCACGGGCTGCTTCCCGATCCATTCTTTCATGTGTTGACCGTGGCAACATACCATACTCAGACGTAATCCAGCCGCGACCCCGGCCTCTGAGGAACGAGGGCACCCCAGACTCAAGACTCGCCGTACACAGCACCCGGGTATCGCCGAAAGAGATCAACACAGATCCTTCAGCGTGTTTGTTGACGCCACGTTCAATCGTCACAGGGCGCATCTGGTCGCTGGGCCGTTCTGCTGCTCGTTTCATGTTCACCTGCTGGTTGGAAAACTCCATTATACTGCAGCCCTAGCCAGCGGGATGCACCGATGACGCAGAGTATGACAGGATTCACCCGATGCCAGGCAGATGGGCTGACATGGGAGATCCGATCTGTGAACCAACGTTATCTTGAACCGTCATTCAAGATTCCCGACACGTTTAGAGCGCTCGAGTCTTTGCTGCGTCAAAGGCTGCGCCGACACCTTCATCGCGGCAAAATCGACTGTCTGTTGCGTTATGACAGCGAAGATAACCAGGCGACGAATCTCAATGAAGGCAACCTCGCACAACTTGGGACTTTGATGGATGCCGTTCATCGGATCGTCCCCGGGGCCGCCACACCCACAGCCCTGGATCTGATTCGCTGGCCAGGCGTGCTCGACCAGGCGTCCTTTGACGAAGCCCGTCTGTTTAAACTGGCCAGTGCGCTTTTTGACGACGCCCTGTCCGACCTGACTGAGATGCGACGTCGTGAGGGTCATGAAATGCAGCAGGCCATTGCAGGACAGCTTCAGAACCTGAAGGACGAAGTCAACCAGATCGCTGAGACAGCCGATGCAATCAGAGAACACCAGTCAACGAGGCTCAGGAACCGCCTCGCTGAACTCACCACTGAGGCGGACCCCGGTCGGCTCGAACAGGAGATGGTTTTTCTGCTTCAGAAGAGTGATATTCAGGAGGAACTGGATCGCCTCAATGCACACATTGACGAAGTCAGCGCTGCCCTTTCGAGTGACGAACCCGCCGGCCGCAGGCTGGACTTCCTCATGCAGGAGCTGAACCGTGAAGTCAATACCATCGCCTCAAAGTCTGCCAGCGTTGATACATCCAACCACTCTGTTCAGATGAAGGTGCTGATAGAGCAGATGCGGGAACAGATTCAGAATATCGAATGAACTATTCAGATCGTAATCCACCACGTCGTCGAGCCAACCGATATGCCCGGTGATCTGTTTGTCGTTGCCGCGCCTTCAGGTGCGGGTAAAACCAGTCTCGTCAGAGCATTGATCGAACGTCACCCCGAGGTAGGGGTGACCATCTCACATACTACACGGACACCGCGCGCCCATGAAGTTGATGGTGTGAACTATCACTTCGTGAGTCCCACTGCATTCTCGGCCATGAACGACGCTGGTGAATTCCTCGAGTCAGCGGTCGTATTCGGGAATCGGTACGGTACGAGCCGTGCGGAAGTGGAACGAATACTGGGCACCGGCCATCACATTGTCCTTGAGATCGACTGGCAAGGTGCGGCCCAAGTCTGCACGCTGCGCCCCGATGCCATCAGCGTTTTCATCCTGCCGCCGTCAAGGGAGGTTTTGTTACGACGCCTCACTGGCCGAGGCCAGGACAGCCAGGAGAGTATAGAAAAGCGGTCTGCGGCAGCCGTTGAAGAGATGTCCCACTGCAGCGACTTTAATTATGTGGTCGTCAATGACGACTTTGACGTCGCCCTTGATACTTTGGCGGCGATTGTGATCGACAGGGACCCTCGCCTTAAGCGGGAAGCCCAGATTGCTCAGCTGACGCCACTGCTCGATCAGCTGCTGGATCCGATGGGATGACCTCGGGTCTGGTCCTGTGCCAGAATACAGCTTGGCTACGCTTGCACGCGGTAGGAAATAGGCTAAACTGCGCGGCTCACTGGGCGAAGCATGATCGCGTGGACATCACGCAAACAAGACGCGCAAAAAAAGAGGTTCTGATGGCTCGAGTTACCGTTGAAGATTGTCTTGAGAATGTGGACAACCGATTCGAGTTGGTCATGGTCGCGAGCGAACGCGCCCGCAGGCTTGCCAACTACGGCAAAGACCCAATGGTACCGGTGGAAAATGATAAGCCAACTGTGGTTGCCCTGCGCGAGATCGCCGAAGGCCACGTTGATGCAAGCATTCTGGACGAGCCGAAACACGAAGAAGTACCTGAGATCACCCTTGGAGATCTTCCACAGGATGAATTTGACCGCCCAATCGACCCCTCCTTCTAACTTCTGTCACAGCGCCTGTCAACAATACGGGATACGATGGTGTTACCTCTGGCTTATTGAGAGCCGAGTAACCCTCTGCCGGCCATGAATACGGCAGCCGCCAATAACCAGTTCACTTCACTCACCGAGAGGCTCGGTCAATACCTGGATAACGACCAGGTCGCCCTAGTCAGCAAAGCATATCAATTCGCGCACGAAGCGCATGACGGCCAGGCCAGGAAATCCGGCGAGCCTTACATCAGTCACCCGTTGGCGGTAGCTCACATTCTTGCGGAAATGCACATGGATCATCAGTGCCTGATCGCGGCACTGTTGCATGATGTCATTGAGGACACCGGGATTCCCAAGCAGATGATCAGCTCCGAGTTTGACGACACGGTGGCCAATCTGGTGGATGGTGTCAGTAAACTGAACCGATCGTTCTACACTCAGGCTGAAGCCCAGGCTGAGAACTTCCAGAAGATGACGCTAGCCATGTCGCGTGATATCCGTGTCATCATGGTGAAACTCGCCGATCGTCTGCACAACATGCGAACGCTCAGCCATCTCGACATGGAGAAACGCAAACGGATCGCGCGCGAAACAATGGAAATCTACGCACCTATCGCGAACCGGCTGGGCATGTACCAGATGCGGGTGGAGTTCGAAGAACTGGGCTTCAGAATTTTGCATCCACTTCGTTCAAACATGATCGAAAAAGCGGTCAGGAAGTCCCGGGGAAACCGAAAGGAAGTGATTTCCCAGATCCAGACCTCTATCGAACAGGCACTTACCACGGAGGACATCGTGGCCAATGTCCTCGGACGAGAGAAACACTTCTACAGCATCTATGACAAGATGCGCACCCAACACAAGTCGTTTGCGGAGATCACCGATGTCTTCGGATTTCGCATCGTCGTAGACAACGCCGACACGTGCTACCGCGTATTGGGCGCCGTACACAATCTATACAAGCCGCTCGCAGGTCGGTTCAAGGACTACATTGCGATCCCTAAAGCCAATGGCTATCAATCCTTACACACGACGCTGTTTGGCATGCATGGGATACCGATCGAAATTCAGATTCGTACGGTTGAGATGGACAAGATGGCAGACAATGGTATTGCTGCGCACTGGTTGTACAAGTCAACCGACGAGAACATCTCAGGCAGCCATCAACGGGCACGCGAGTGGATGAGTGATCTGCTGGAGATGCAGCAGAGTGCCGGAGATTCGCTGGAGTTCATCGAGAACGTCAAAATCGATCTGTTCCCTGACGAGGTTTATCTATTTTCCCCAAAAGGAGAGATCTACGAATTGGCTCAGGGCGCCACACCGATTGACTTCGCCTATGCGGTTCACACGGACATCGGCAATACCTGCGTCGCGTGCCGGATCGACCGTCATCTGGCACCACTCAGCGCGACGCTCGATTCAGGCCAAACCGTTGAGATTATCACCGCGCCAGGCGCTCAACCCAATCCGGACTGGCTCAGTTTCGTGGTGACCGGGAAGGCACGTTCCAGTATTCGCCACGCCCTCAAGCATCAACAAGCGAGCGAGTCCATCGCGCTGGGTGAACGCCTGCTCGACCGAGCACTTAAGAGCTTCGACATGTCGCTGGCAGATGTCTCCGGGGAACGTGTTGATCGAGTCATAAGCGAGCACAACGCCGATACACTTGATGCCCTGTTGGAGGACATTGGCCTGGGTAATCAGATGGCCCACATCATTGCGAGCAAACTCCAGACCGCCAGTGACGACGATACGATCACGTCGTCGGGTCAACCTCTGACCATTCTTGGCACAGAAGGCCTGGTCGTACAATATGGCGGCTGCTGTAAACCGATTCCAGGTGACCCCATTGTCGGCCATATCAGTGCGGGCCGTGGCATCGTCATCCACAACGAAACCTGTCACAACATCCGTGACCTGCGCGATCGACCTGAAGAACTGGTTGCCGTGCGATGGGACCCGGAAGTGAATCAGGAATTCTCAGTGGAACTCAGAGTGGAGGTAGAGCACCATCGCAGCATCGTGGCGTCTCTCGCCACGGTGATTACCAACGCCGATGCCAGTGTGGAGCGTATCAATACCGTCGATAAAGATGCCAGGCTGAGCGTTGTTAATATTGTACTCGCCGTTCGTGATCGCGTTCACCTCGCCCATGTCCTAAGGCGCCTTCGAACCGTCAAAGGTGTTGGACGCATCAGTCGTTACCGAACGGGTATCTGAAGCATATTCCCTATGAAAAGAACTCCGATACAGACCGATACGGTCCCCGCTGCAATCGGTACCTATTCCCAGGCCATCAGTGATGGCCACACGCTTTACATCAGTGGACAGATTCCACTGAGACCCGAGACGGGTGAAGTCATCAGCAATGACATCGTCGAGCAGGCCGGCCAGGTCTTTGACAATCTGAAAGCAGTCGCGAACGCTGCAGGTGCCTCATTAAACAATGCGCTGAAGCTCACCCTCTATCTCACCGATCTTGAACACTTCGCCATCATCAACGAGATCATGGCAGAACGGCTGCAGGAACCGTATCCGGCCCGTGCGGTCGTCGAAGTCAGTCGACTGCCTCGAGACGTGCTCATTGAGGCAGACGCCATTGTCCTCGTGAATCAGGATCAATGATCCCTGATTGAAGACGCTACCCGACAAACTCACGGACCTCAAAGGCGTCGGGCCTGCACTCGCCGGCAAACTGAATCGCTTGGGTATCGGGTCTCCAGAAGACCTTCTTTTCCACCTGCCCATGCGTTACGAGGACAGGACCCACATCACAGCGATAGGCTCGTGCCGGATTGGTGACACGGTACTTGTGGAAGGGGTCCTAGACGCTTGCGATGTCGCTTACGGCCGTAGACGTAGTCTGCTTGCCTACGTCTCGGATGGGACGGGTCGAGTGGGCCTACGTTTCTATTACTTTTCAGGCACACAACAGAAGAATCTAAAGAGAGCACGCCGCGTAAGGGCGTTTGGCGAGATCCGGCGCGGTGCCAGCGGTCCCGAGATCTACCATCCCGAGTACCAGGTCAATCCTGCCGCAGGCGTGGAGGAGACCCTGACACCCGTCTATCCTGCAACCGAGGGTGTCACCCAGGCGCGACTTCGCTCATTGATCACACCGCTACTTACGACCATCGACGAGCCCTCGGTTATTCAAGAAATCACACAGCTTCCCGGGGCAACGTTGGCTGAGGCGCTGCGCATCGTTCACAAACCCCAGCCCAACGACGATATCGCGTCACTTCTGCAGGGTACGCACCCGGCACAAAAAAGACTCGCGTTCGAGGAACTGCTCGCCCATCAGGCCAGCATGCGTTTGCTACGACGACACATCGGTAGTGAGGGGGCTCCGGTGATGAAAGGAATGGGCAGCGAGCTCGCTACCCGATTCGATCGGAATATGGACTTCACCCTGACAACCGCACAAGACCGTGTACTGAAGGAAATCGCCGCAGACATGGTCCAACCATTACCGATGTTTCGCCTGTTGCAGGGAGATGTCGGGTCGGGAAAAACCATCGTAGCCGCACGCACCGCGGTTGATGTCATCGAAAGTGGCTATCAGGTCGCGATCATGGCGCCTACAGAAATCCTTGCTGAACAACACTTGCTATCCTTCTCCGAATGGCTGCTGCCACTTGGTATCGAAATCGCATGGCTCACCGGCAAGGTGAGTGGACGTGCACGCGCACAAACGCTTAGCAGGATCGCTTCAGGTGACGCACCGGTGATCATTGGCACCCATGCCCTGTTTGCCGACGACGTCATGTTTCATCAGCTCGGTCTGATCGTGGTGGATGAACAGCACCGGTTCGGTGTCCAGCAACGTCTCTCACTGCGGGAAAAAGGGCGGAGCAGGGCCGGCATGCCCCATCAACTCATCATGACTGCAACGCCAATTCCACGCACGCTGACGATGACGTTGTACTCCGATATGGACGTCTCCATCATTGAAGAATTACCTCCCGGACGAATTCCAGTGTCAACGTCGGTCATCCCCGATAAACGTCGCGGCGACATCGTTGCTCGCGTCAATCAGGCGTGCGCAGAAGGCCAACAGGTCTATTGGGTCTGCACATTGATCGAAGACAGTGATGACGCGGAACTTCAGGCTGCGGAGGAGACTGCTCGAATGCTGACCGAGGCGTTGCCCGACCACCGCGTCGCCCTGGTTCATGGACGCCTGAAAGCGCAGGAAAAATCGGACATCATGCAACGATTCAGGGAGCACTCGTTTGATGTTCTGGTCGCTACCACCGTGATTGAAGTCGGCGTCAACGTCCCCAACGCCAATCTGATGATTATCGACAATGCCGAGCGGCTTGGCCTCGCTCAACTCCACCAGCTACGAGGCCGTGTTGGGCGTGGTCACGACGCAGGCTTTTGCGTGCTACTGTATCAGCCACCGTTGGGCCCGACCGCCAAGGCACGGTTGGATGTCATGCGACGATCGACCGACGGATTTCTGATTGCGGAGCAGGATCTTCTTATACGCGGACCAGGGGACATCCTCGGCGAAAGGCAGTCCGGGGACGTCCAATTCCGCGTCGCCGATCTCATTCGCGACCAGGACCTGCTGACAGAAATTCGAAACCGGGCAGCGACTCTGACGGATTCAGAGTGTCTCATACTGATGGCTCGATGGATGCGGGATCCCGAGAATCTTGCCCAGGTTTAGCGCGTCAGCGCTCGTGGGTGCTGGTCTCAGTTTCTGCCTGAACTTCGTTTTCGGGCACATCCAGTTCGGAGACTTCGCCATCGAAAATCGTTCGATCAAACTTGCCTTCTGAGCGCGCGACGATCGTGGCGACCGTTCCGTCCCCTGTGACGTTGACTGCGGTTCGCATCATGTCAAGCAGTCGATCAACGCCGATAATGAGCGCAATACCCTCAACCGGGAGGCCAACCTGATCCAGAATAAGCGCCAACGTAATCAGACCTACACCCGGAACACCTGCGGTGCCGATGGATGCCAGTGTCGCCGCCAGTACCACCATCAGGTATCCGGTGATACTAATATCGATATTGAAGGCCTGCGCTATAAAAACCGTCGCCACACCTTGCATGATGGCCGTGCCGTCCATGTTGATGGTCGCTCCGAGCGGTACCGTAAATGACGCAACCTCATTCTGCACGCCGACCCGTCGCTTAACCGTATCCAGCGTCACCGGCATGGTCGCGTTGGATGAAGATGTACTGAACGCGTAAGCCATGACGGGACCCATACGCTGATAGAAACGAACCGGGTTGAGTCCGGCAAGGAATCGGATCAGAAAACCATAGGTGATCAGGAAGTGCAGCACCAACACGCCCGCAACCGTGAAGAAGTATTTGGCCAGATCGAGAATCGCGCCAAATCCCATGTTGGCAAACAACGCCACAAGCAGGCAAAAGACGCCATACGGTGCGACCTTCATCAGCATGATCACCATCTGCATGATGACTTCATTCCAGTCATTCAGCATGTCTCTGGCGCGCTCCCCTGCAGGGCCGCACCGGGTGAGCGCAACGCCGACAAGAATCGCGAACACGATCACCTGCAGCATATTGGCCTCGGCCATGGCTGCGATCGGATTTGACGGGAAGATGTTAACGATGGTCTCTTTGAGAGACGGGCGCTCCTTGGCTACAAACTCTGACTGCTCTCCAAGGTCAATACCCTCTCCGGGGCCCACCATCACCGCTACGCTCAGCGCCAGCGAAATCGCAAGCGCGGTCGTCACCAGATAGAGTGCAATCGTCTTACCGGCAATACGTCCCATACTGGCACTGGCGCCGAGGCTACTCGCACCACACGCTAGCGACACAAATACAAGGGGGACAACAAGCAGTTTGAGACTGATGACAAACACGTCCCCGACCACGTCGAACAGGCCGTCGATTAGGTAAATCGAAATGACGTTCTCGGCCGAGAGCGGCGCCATATGCACGAGCGAGCCGATTACAATGCCAGCGACCATACCGATCAGGATGTTGCGCGTAAGATTCCCAGTTTCCATGCTTCCCCTCACATCATCCGTTTGCCATTGCTGATCGCGATCACTCAATCAATCTCTATCATGTCGAAGTCGGCCTTGCCTACACCACATTCCGGACACATCCAGTCGTCTGGTATATCGTCCCATCGCGTTCCAGCATCGATGCCTTCAGACGCCAGGCCTTCGGCCTCATCATAGATGAATCCACAGACGATACACTGGTATTTCTTCATCCCGGCCACTCCGTCCTCTTCTGTCAGCCTCCTTCCAGATCAGCCGCGCTGGTCATCAAGTAGTCGTCAGGTCGACTCGACTGCTGTTACGATCTCGGCGGCGACGTATACTAACCGATTTCCAAAGGCACCGCTTATACGGGTCTTTGGTGTCATGGTTATAACAACACATGCCTGAAAGTACGCTCATGAATCTGTACGGCCGGTTCCCCCGCCTGCCGGTGTACATCGCTCTGGCCAGGCTCGACAAACCCATCGGTATCTACCTACTGCTTTGGCCGACGCTTCAGGCGCTTTGGCTCGCCGCAGACGGTTGGCCTGGATGGCACCTGCTCCTGGTTTTTGCCACAGGCACCGTCCTAGCCCGTGCGGCCGGTTGTGTCATGAATGACATGGCGGACCGGGAATTCGATCGTGCCGTCGAACGCACTCATGCGCGTCCGCTGACAAGCGGACAACTCGATATGATGGATGCCTGGATCATGCTCGCAGTACTGCTGTTTCCCGCACTGATTCTGGTACTCAGCACCAACCTGCTGACCGTCGCACTGGCGGCGCTCGCCGTACTGACCGCAGCGGCCTATCCCTATATGAAACGTCTCACCTACCTACCGCAGGCATTTCTTGGACTGGCCTTTTCATTTGGTATCCCCATGGCTTTCACCGCTGTATCAGGACAGATTGATCGCCTCGCCTGGCTCCTCATGATCGCCAACGCCATCTGGATTGTCGCGTACGACACCGAATATGCGATGGTGGATCGAGATGATGATCTGAAACTCGGCCTGAAATCGAGCGCCATTCTCTTTGGCGAGCTGGATCGTTTGATGATCGGCGTTCTTCAGGGCTTGTTCCTGTTCATAATGTTGGTAGTCGCGTTCCACATTGAGGCATCATGGCTGTTCCACATCGGTCTTGTGAGTTATGTCGCGTTCTTCGCATACCAGCAATATCTGATCAGGGATCGCGATCGAGATGCGTGCTTCCGCGCATTCCTGAACAACCATTGGGCTGGTCTCGTTATGCTTGTCTCCGTGATGGCAGACCTTTGGTGGCGCAGCACATGATGCCGTTCACCTGCGTCGAGACGTGACCATCATGAAGCTGCCGCGCACTCCCAAAACCGTTCTGAAGAACGTCGCTCAGACCCTGGACAGGGCTATTGTCTTCATCGGCAACATTTCATCCCTGGCATCGGTCATCATGGTCGTTCTGACATTGGGTGTGGTCGTCCTTCGCTACCTGTTCAGCGCCAACGTTATACCTATCCAGGAAACGGTCATCTATCTGCACAGTGTTCTGATCATGGCTGGCATTGCCTATGGGCTTGCCTCGGATACCCATGTTCGTGTGGATATCTTCTATAGCCAGTTCAGCCACCGTGTACGCCGATGGTTAGACATTGGGGGGACGCTGACCCTGCTTCTCCCCGTTGCTGGTTTC